>Ga0307375_10005800_pt1 | contig 11511 bp, 8 predicted proteins | sample TR1MG_FD_202531 | JGI IMG/M metagenome (GOLD analysis project Ga0307375, IMG submission 202531) | Soil microbial communities from Risofladan, Vaasa, Finland - TR-1 | ecosystem: Environmental > Terrestrial > Soil > Coastal area > Acid sulfate soil | place: Finland: Risofladan, Vaasa | collected... | reverse complement strand
TGTTCTTTTCGCCTTGAGCAGTTTTATTTCCTTCGCTTCGATGAAAACTATTTCCAAAACTAGGAGCAATAATTATGAAACATTCGCCGATTATTTGTTTTTAATGGGGCTTACCTTGTGCGTGGTGCTTTCTTTCCTGCTTGTTTTTTACGTTGCCAAGATTTAAAAGTTAAACAGTTTTTGAATTAGACTTTTTAATTTAAAAGTGATATCGTAATGTCCACATAACCGCGGGCATTGTTTTATTCGCGCCTCTGGTTATTACAATAGCTATTTGAAAAAAATGTGGGCAGCATAGCGGACGTCTTTACGAGATTTCCGGCATGCTGCTCATATGAAATTTAAATTGAGGAGCCCTGGCTACGGGTAAGTAGTATCCTGAAGTGCCATTAACCTACGGAGGCAAAACAAATGGCGAACAAGCAAGAGGTTGTAACTTTCTTGGAATCAAAGCGAGGCGGTCCGATGGCAAAGGTGGACGGGAAGATTTCTTTTCCGGAGAGGAAAGAAGGAGCTGTTCCTGTCATCGGCGAAACCTGGAAAGTCGAGGTCATCGGGACGAATCCAGGGGAGACTGTGAATTTTCTGCGGCTTATCGAGAAAATAGAGCCGCAGGAACCGGTGGCCCACGAAGCGCGCTATGACCGCAGTGCGGATAAGCGCGGTAGTGGCAGTGGTTACGGTGGCGACCGCGAGAAACGCTTCGGCAACGGCCAGCGCGACCGCGTTAACCGGGCGATAAGCGAACGCGAGCTCCAGATGCTGGAGCATCAGCATCGTGACAGCCGCGAGAAGCACGAATACGAAATCAACTAGCCTAGCCAGGGCAAGCAAGCGGACGCAGCCGTGTAACACCTCAATCGGATTGGGTTCTGCGGACTCAATCCTTCAATCACAGGCTCCGGCGCTAACGCGTTGGAGCCTGCTTCATTTTTGTAGTTTCAAAAACAACCGCAATTGCGCGGTTTTTTAATTCAAAAGGAGAGAAGGGAATATTCGGTTAATTTTTGTCTCCGGTTTTTCTAATTACGTTTTTATGCAGCGCCTTCAATTTCTCCAGTCCCCGGTGCAGCTGCACGGCAATAGTGTTTTTTGATTGTCCGGTAATGAGAGACATTTCCTCAAGCGACAAATCCTGCACATACTTCATGCGCATCACTTTTCTATATGATTCGGGAAGCTGCTGGATAAGGAGCATCGCAGCCTTTCCGTCCAAAATGTTGAAAATGCGGCCTGAATCGCGGCTTTTCGGTTCAAACCCTTTTTCAACAAGAGCGTCGAGCGAAGCATTTTTCCGTTTTCTGTATTCGTCCACGATAAGATTATTCAGGACGTGATAGAGAAAAGCTTTCATTGTGTCTATCTTTCCGCCCTTCACAAGATATTTTCATGTTTTCATAAAAGCATCCTGCACCAAATCTTCTCCGATTGCGTGATTGTGCACTTTGAAAAAGGCATATGAATTGAGCCCTCTCTCATAGTCATGATGAGCCACGGTTAATATTTTATCTTTTACATTCAGTTTCGTGGTCATTTATAAGTTAAGCCGTTTCAAGAGGCGCTATATTACACCGGCATTACAGCGGCGCCGAAAATGCCCGGCATATTCCCTTATTTTACGCGCATATTCACATCAAGACATCCGACGCTTCATTACACCGGAGTTACAAGATGATACGGAAGGCAGGAGTATTATTTGAGCGGATTATAGCATTTTATGTTTCAAATAGCGAACGCGCCTGATTTTAGCCGGTACGCCGCAAATTTTACTTATATCCTCGTTCGCTGCCTGCCTGCAATGATTAAAACTTCGGAACGGCTTTATCAATATGGAGACAGCGTTAATTTTTTCAGAAACAGTTTTTTACCTCACGGTTTCCGTGGCAATCATCATAATCGGCGCTCTTTGCGCGATTGTTGCGTACCACTTGATACGCATAACAAGAGAACTCGAAGAACTTTCGGGCAATCTTAACGACGCGTCGAGCGAGGCCGGCGAGCGGATAAATGAAATCATAGACAGGCTTTCCGGTTTGCCGGTACTCTCATATTTTTTGAAAAAGCGCTCTCCGGAGCATAGAAGCAAAGGTCGGGAAAAAACCATCGGAAAAAAACAAAATGATAAAGAAAAAAAGCAATAAAACCAGTAAGAATTCAGGGAAACTTTTGGAAGGCGCGTTGGTTGGGGCGACTCTGGGCATCGCTGCCGGGATGCTTCTCGCGCCGGAGTCGGGTAAGAAAATGAGGAGAGATATCAAAAAACTATCCGGAGATTTCTATCGCCATATCGCGCCCCAGGTGAAAAAAATGAAGAAGGTAGGGGAAGCGCAGTACAACGAGTTAGTGGCTAAGGGCGCGACGAATTATGCCAAGGCAAAGAAACTTTCGCTGTCGGAACAGAAAGCGCTTATCGCGGAAGCAAAACGTTCGTGGGGGCACATTAAAAAGCATTTGCGGTAACAAATATAATTTTCTATCGTCTTCATTAATATGGAAACAAACAAAAAAACCATGGAAGAGACCGTTAAACCCATTGGGGCTGATTTTGTCGGACATTTGTGGGAAAAAAGCTGGACATACATTAAAACAGTGGTTGATGTCGTGCGCGAGCCGGTTCTGATATTGGACAAGGATTTTCGGGTAATGGCAGCCAATGATTCTTTCTACCGCGCGTTTCAGGTGGAATTAAAAGATACTGAGGGAAGAATAGTGTATGAGCTCGGGAACGGGCAGTGGAATATTCCGGCCCTTAAAAAGCTCCTCGAAGATATTCTGCCCAAAAACACGTTTTTCAGGGGCTTTGAAGTCGACCATGAATTTCCTTTTATCGGGCGCAAGGTAATGATACTGAATGCCCGGGAAATTCATTTTAAAGAGGACTCCGTTTCGGAACAATTTCCGTCCATCATACTTCTTGCCATAGAAGATGTTACCGAGATGATGGTCGTCGCCGAAACGCTTGCGAGCCACGCGAAGTCGATTGAAACCAAACTCACGGAGCGGACGCATAAGCTGGAAATGCACATCGGAGAACTTGAAAAGGAGATTAATGAACTGAAAAAAAGGGCATAAAAGCCGCAAAAACGGCTGTAATATCTCCGTTTTGGGAACGGCTTTTATAAAGTAAGGTCGAAATATACTTACTAAAACAAAATAATAAAATATATGAAAAAGTTAAACAAAAATTCAATAGTAGCCGCGTTAGCCGTTTCTTTGACGCTCGGTTTTGCCGGTCCGCTTGCCACGTTTGCAGCAGTGGGAATAGCGCCGGATCTCGGGGCCGCCAGTCCGTACTCTATTGTTGCAAGCACATGGACCAACTCTTTGAACGCAGGACTGGAAACTGCCATTATCGGAGGTGTTTGCTACACTACGCCGCCAGACACGGCGCCTATATCAATTAACGGCATAACTACTACTCCGTTAAGCCAGGCCGTTGTGCCTTGTACAAATGGGGCAGCTCAAGCCGCCGCTTTGGTGGATTTGAATGCTCAAGCTGCCGATTCATCTTGTACGTCTCTCGGCACGAATGTTGTCTTATCCGGAACCTACACGCCAGGCTGTTATAAGAGCAGCGGCACGATGGATATAGCATTAAGCACGACCATAACTCTCAATGGACAGGGTATTTATATTTTCAAGTCGGGCGGAGCGCTTACCACGGGAGCCAATTCCGTAGTCGCGCTTACAAACGGCGCTCTTGCGCAGAATGTATATTGGGTTCCCGGCGGACTCGCGTCAATCGGAGCGAATTCCGCAACGTCGCCTACGCCTACATTTGCGGGGAATATCATCGCTGATGCCCTTGGCTCTACCGGCATAACCGTTGGCCATTTCGTGAATTTGCGGGGAAGATTATTGGCATTCGGCCACACAGTCACGACTGATTCGAACACTATTACCGTACCGACAACCCTTCATGTAATAAAACTTGTTGTTAACGGCAACGGAGGTACGGCAGTCGCTTCCAGTTTTAATATACATGTAAAAAGTGGCGGCGTTGATGTTTCAGGCAGTCCCGCAGCCGGAGCCGCGGCGCCGGGAACTTCTTATTCATTGTCTGCCGGCAATTACACGGTAAGTGAAGACGCGAACACCTCTTACGTACAGACTTTCACTGGCACAGGCTGTGATTCGAGCGGAAACGTGACGCTCGCGACGGGCGACGACAAGACTTGTACTGTCGTTAATACCGATATTCCGGTGCCGGTAGCAGCGGCAATATCTGGTGGAAGCACTGGCGTATCAAGCAGAATAGTGCCTATGATTGGCCTTTTGAAGATTCCAAGCCCACTGGCTTTACCCGCGGGAACCGGTCCGGTTTCTTACGGTTACACGGTTTGGAACGTCGGAGGAGCGCAGGCATTGATTGATGTTACCGTAACCGATGACAAGTGCGGTCCCGTAACTTTCGTTTCCGGAGATTTGAACGGCAATAAAAAACTCGACCCGGGTGAAATATGGAAATACAGCTGTACCACGACGCTCTCGCAAACCACCACGAATACCGCGATTGCAACCGGCTACAGCGATGACGGCAATCATCAGGCAGCAATCGCTACTTCGCTTGCCACGGTTGTTGTCGGTTCGCCATTAACGCCTCCGCTCATCAACATAGTAAAAGTGCCGAGTCGCTTAACACCGTTTCCGTACGGAGGCGGCAATGTCACTTACATATACGCAGTAACAAACCCGGGGGTAGTTCCGATGCATAATGTAACTGTAACTGACGACAAATGCAGTCCGGTTTCTCGCACGTCCGGCGACACTAATGGCAATAATCTTCTCGACCCCGGCGAAACATGGGCTTATACCTGTACAACAAATATTACGGCTTCAACCAGGAACGTCGCTACCGCTGAAGGCAAGGCAAACGGTTTTACCGCCCTGGGCTATGCCTTCGCTACTGTCCTTGTATCCGCTCCGGGACTTCCGAACACTGGATTTCCTCCGGAGGCGAACAGCGGAATTCCCTGGGGAATTGTCATTCTGGCCGGTTCACTCTTGCTGGTTTCAATCTCGATAGCCGTGGTTCTTAAAAAACGCAAGATTTAATCTTCTACTGAAACAAGATTAACAGATGTGCCTGGCCTAAAGGCAAAAGAGGCCCCGCCTTGGCGGGGCCTTATCTGTTATGGACACATAAAAATGGAAACAAAAATGCATAAATCAAATCACAAATTAGTTTCCATTATTTTTTCGGTTGCGATAATCATTCCGGTTTCCGGCATGTTTTTTTCGCATACCAATGCTCAATCTGCGTTTAATTTTGTTCGTGACCTTACTCTGGGCAGCAAAGGGGACGACGTCAAAGCTTTGCAGCAATTTTTGAATTCGAATGGAGCCCGGGTTTCGGCGAGCGGATTTGGTTCTCCGGGCAACGAGACCGCGTATTTTGGCGTAGCAACAAGAGCAGCTCTCGCCAAATGGCAGGCAGATAAAGGTATTTTTCCGCCCGTGGGCTACTTCGGCCCGAAAACCAGGTCATTCATTGCGGCAGCGGCGAGAGATATCGTTCCATCGTCTTCGCCGCTGCCATTGCCGATTACCGCTCCGGTTCCGCTTACTCCAGGTTTAGGATGGCCAGACTTGTCTTCCGGCGGACAGGATCCGCAGCAGGCAAATCAGTCGCTCCCAATCCGCCTCAAAATTCCGAAAATAAATGTTGATGCTCCGATAATTTCGGTTGGCATTACTTCTGACGGAACAATGGGCGTGCCGAAAGGCCCCGCCGAAGTGGCATGGTTCGATCTCGGACCGCGTCCCGGGGAGGTTGGCAGCGCGGTTATAGCTGGACATTTCGGCCCATGGAAAAGCGGGGGAGGGTCGGTATTCGACGATCTAAATAAATTGAGCAAGGGAGACAAATTATACGTTGACGACGGAAATGGAACTACTTTTATTTTCGTAGTGCGTGAAATCCGGATTTTGGGAAAGAACGATGACGGCTCGGTTGTGTTCAATTCAAGCGACGGGAAAGCCCATCTTAATCTTGTCACTTGCGAAGGAACGTGGGACAAAGTTCTGAAAACTTATTCCAACCGGCTTGTGGTGTTTGCCGATGAAGAAATTCAATAGCGGGGCATACTAACGGCGTTTTCGTGCCGGTTATGTTCTCTATCACCTTGACTAACCCTTTGTTTTAAAGGGTTATTTTTAATGCACAGATTGTGCACTCTTTGTGCCCTTTTCTCTTGACTAATTTTAAGCAAATAGGTGTATAGTGCCGTCAAAGGCCAATAACAAACAAGTCAGTTTATGTAATAGTATGAATTCTCTGTCGGCTCCATTAAATAAGGTCAATAAAATAAACAAGGTCAAAAAATAAAAATAATATGAAAAAGTTTAATCTGCCTGTGCGTGCCTGCCTGAGCGAGTACGCTCGCAGTCAGGTACGCACGCAGACAGGTAAGAATTCAATATTAACCGCAGTAGTCGTTTCGTTCGTGCTGGGCCTCGCCGGGCCAATTTCCGCGTTCGCAGCTGGTCCAGCACCAGTCGACCTTGGAACAGCGGGCAATTATGTGATTCTAGCAAAAACAGGAATCACAACCACCGGTGCTACTTCAATTACTGGAGATATTGGAGTGAGTCCAGTCGCCGCGTCTGCCATGACTGGATTTGGATTAGTAATGGACTCCTCGAGTACATTCTCTATATCGTCTCTGGTGACCGGAAAAGTATATGCGGCTGACTATGCGGCTCCTACTCCAGTAACGATGAGTACGGCCGTAAGTGATATGGAGACTGCATATAATACAGCCGCTGGAGTAACAAATCCTACAGAAACCGAATTGGGTTCTGGAAACATTAGCGGAATGACACTCACTCCCGGCGTCTATAAATGGAGCACTGGAGTTACCATAAACACTGGCGGAAGCGGCGATTCTAATGGCGTCACTCTCGATTGCCAAGGCGACGCAAGTTCTGTCTTCATCTTCCAGATTGCACAAGATCTTACTGTAGGAAACGGTGCTCACGTGACTTTGGCAAACGGATGCCAAGCGGCGAACATCTTCTGGCAAGTTGGCACACAAGCAACGCTTGGAACGACAGCTGTCTTTAACGGAAATATCTTGGCCGGAACAGCGATTGTGCTGAATAACGGTGCAACGTTGAATGGCAGGGCGTTAGCACAGGCCGCTGTTACATTAGATGCCAACATCATTACCGCTCCTGCCACTGCTACTCTTAGCTCAACAAAAGATATTACTTCTTTTAATTTCACAACGGGCACAAGTACTATTTCCGGAACTGATATCGCAGTAGCTGTTCCGCTCGGAACTGACGTCGCTGCTCTTGCTCCGGCTATCGTGTTTACCGGAACATCGGTTAGTCCATCAAATGGAACTTCAGGAAATTTCACGAACCCGGTAGCCTATACCGTCACTGCTGCGGATAGTTCAACCAAAGTTTATACCGTCACGGTTACTGTTACCCCCGGCCCGGTTTTCATTGATACAAATAAAAACGGCACGCTTGATTCGGGAGAACAATCTTTCAACACTATCCAGGATGCGGTTACCGCGGCAAATTCCGGCGACACGATTGACATCGCAGCAGGTGAATATGATCAGTCCTCGATTCTTGCCATCTCAAAGTCGGTCACGCTCGTCGGTTTGGGTAGTGGCGCGACCATCAAGGCATCCTCGTTCACTGGCGTCGGCGCTACCTGCCTTTCTTCTGCCGGCACCCAATACAACAGCACCAAGCATCTGCTTGATGCATATGCGAGTACAACGCTCGAGAATTTGACGCTCGACTCCAACAATGATGCGTGCGGCGTCCAGTTCTATGGCAATGCGAATGGTACGCTTCAGAACGTGCGTATTGAAAATAGCGCTGGCGCGGGTCTCACGGTGAATGGCTCAACTGTCACTGCCACCAACTTGGACACGACCAACAATGCTTGGGGCGCAGTAAACGTTGACCCGGGAAAGAATAATGTCACGACCCCCTCCGTGTTCACTCTAAGCAGCGGTACTTTGTCGGAAGCCAATCAGATTTGGTCCGACGGAAGTTATGTCAGCAGCAGCGCGACGGTTAGCGTTTCAGCGCCCGCGGACTACACCGAGTACGCCATCAGCGGCACAGTGCACCCATTCATTCGTTGGGCGAATAAGCCACTTACTAATGTAGCTACGATTACTGAGGGTTCGATAATCAACTACTACAACACTATCAAAGATGCCTTGGCTGCTGCGTCAACAACGGCAGTAGACACGATAAATGTCGCGGCGGGAACCTACACCGAGAATGTCACTATATCCACGCCGGTTACACTCACCGGCGCATCGGGGGCGAAATTGGTGGTTGTCGATGGAGCTAGTTCAGACGGCATTACAGTCACAGCCAATAACGTTACGATTCAAGGTCTCGATATTGAAGGTCCGGTGAACTCTTCTTACAAAACTTATTCGTGGGGGAGCAACGTCTCGCGCGGCATCGTTATAAAGAACGGCGTGACGGGCTTTACAATCACTAACAATAAGATTGAGAATCTCCGTACAGATGTCCTCATTGACGGCCGCAACACCGGTTCGGTCACCAACAACGTCATCGACAATTCCAAGTCCGGGATATCGGTTCAATACACAGATGGTACGGCTTTCGACCAGACTACGCCGGACGCAACCCCGGTGATTGTCATTACTGGCAACACCCAAGGTACTTATGGTAACGACTGGGGCGTCAATTATCATTTGAACGGCCATTGGAATAACGTGCCGGGCGCTGGGGCAGCTACCGTCGGTAATGGCCCATCCTATAATGGTAATGGCACTTCGATTGCGGTAACGCCCACACTTGCCCAACAGCAAGCACTGCTTGCAAACAGCGCAGCCAACGACAATTGGACTGTGCAAGACCAGGGTTATACATCGTCTAACCGCACCGCGGTGACAGTTGCCACTACCGGGAGCCCGACGGCACAGGGCGATCCGCTTGGCCCGATTAGTACGATTCATGATGGCGTTAGTGCGGTAATTTCTGGCGGCACGGTAAATGTCACAGCGGGAACATACACGGAAGCCGGACAAATCGTCATCAATAAAAATATAAACCTCGTTGGCGCGGATAAAGCAACGACCATTATTAAACCGAACTATGACACTCCAGCTAGCAGTGATGACAGAAGAGGATGGTTCCTTGTTCCGCTCGGTAATACCTTCAATATCAGTAATGTGACACTGGACGGCACCGGTCACAAGATTGGGGCGGCTATCTATTATTGGGGGAATGGCGCAGTAGATAACTGTAATATAACCAATATAACAACTCAGGCGTCCGGTTCACCCTATTTGGGGCGTGGCGTATTCATTAAAGGAAATGTAAATGTCACTGACACCACGTTCACTGATATGGGTCGGTTGGGTATTCAGTATTTCGGAGGCAGTGGTACCGCCAGTGGTAACACCTACACGGGGAAAGGAGGCGGCGATTGGTTGGATTATGCATTCGACATTGATAACGGTGCGGTTGTAACAATCCAAAATAATACTATCTCTAACAATACCGGTGTAGATTCTGCCGGCGACGGCTCGGCTGCAATAGAGGTAACTACGTTTAATGGACCAGGAACTAACGCAACCGTTATCGGAAATACCGCTACAGGAAATACCATTGGCCTAGCTATTGCGCAAGATTCTGGCTTGGTCACTGTAAAAGCTAATGGCAATAATTTCTCCGGTAACAGTGAGGCAGGTGTTGAAACATTTGACACGACAAATACTTTTGACGCCACCAACAACTGGTGGGGGTCTGCATCCGGTCCGAAAATTGATTCTAATGCCAGCGGTACGGGAGATCCTATAATTGCCTCTAGTACTGTCAATTACTCTCCGTGGTACATCAACTCAGACAAGACGGTTCTTTCCAATGTCGTGAGTGGCGGCGACACCATCACCAGCCCGGATTCGGATGTTGTTCTGGGAAGCGCCGGTGCGGCTGATTTGCCAAGCGGAATTACGAATCTGATTCTTAGCAATAACTCAGTAATGGACCTTTCCGCCGGATTAAGCGGGAACGCAGTCAAGCTTAACTCCGGTACTCCGGGTACGACGATTATATTGAGCAATTCAAACTCTAACGTTGCCGGGATTACCGCGAGTATTCCCGATGGAACGACGATTACCGGTCCAAGCGGCTGGGATGGAAAAATAGCTCCCCCTACGGCAATAGCTGCATCGGGTATGGCGCCTTCCGGATTTTCTGTAGGCAGCACCGTGATTGAGGTCGGTTCATCTGCCGGGACGCTGACCTTCGACAAGGCGGTGAAAATTGTCCTGACCGGCGTGACTGGAACGGTAGGCTATAAGCCGGCCGGCTCTGACAATTGGGTAACCATAACGACCAAATGCAACAGTGCGACTGACTACGGCAACATTTCCGCTCCGGGCGAATGCTATTTCACTGACGGAGGAAACACGGATATCTGGACATACCACTTCACAACGTTCGGTTCGCTTAACGCGATTCCGGCTCCTGCTCCGGCTTCGTCTGGCGGTGGCGGCGGAGGCGGCGGTGGAGGCGGAGGCGGAATTTCCTACAATCCCTACACCGTTACTGTTAATAATGGCGCTACTCAAACCGCATCGGCGAATGTAACTCTCTCACTCACATCGTTGTCCGGAATGAACTTTATGTGGGTTTCCAATGACTCCGGTTTCTCAACATCCACGGGAACCGGATGGATTCCGTTCCAAGCTACATATCCATGGACTTTGTCTTCGGGAATGGGCGACAAGACAGTATATGTAAGTTTTGGAAATACAAATATAGCGGTGCCGACATCAAATGCCGTTGCCAGCATAGCTCTTGTTAGCGGCCAGGCTCTCGCCGGTTCCAGCGCTTCCGCGAATGCGGCTGCTCAGGGCCAAGTCCTTGGAGCATCGGTTTTCCGCTTCACTAGCGCATTGCAGATTGGATCTAGCGGGGACGATGTGACGGAGCTCCAAAACCGCCTGACAACTGAAGGAGTTTACACCGGTCCGATTACCGGATACTTCGGTCCGCTTACGGAAGCAGCCGTAAAGGCTTATCAGCAGAAGAATGGCATTGCGTCGGTTGGCGTTGTTGGCCCAGCGACACGGGCAAAACTTAATTCTTTGCTAATGTCCGCGGCTCCGGTATCAGGACAGGTCCTTGGAGCCAGCACCAGCGCGGAAGCCGAAGCCTTGAAGGCCAAGCTTGCCGAACTGCAAACCCAGCTGGTAGTACTGCTCCAAAAACTGGTAGAAATACTTCAGGCGCAGCAGAAATAAGTACACATAACGCGGGGTTGATCCCTCACATAAGAATTTATGTGAGGGATTGATTTTTTTGTTATTTAGTATTATAATATTTTTAATGTTCAGCTGGCTCAGGAAACATTTTATTTACCGCAGAGATAACCAATTTAGGCCGCATTTTTTTCACAGAGACACTGTTATATTTTCAGGCGTAGTAATAGCCGGAGTCTTTTTGTTTATGCTTGCCGGCTCCAACTATCTTATTCGCAGCAAATACCTTTCG
>Ga0307375_10005798_pt1 | contig 11516 bp, 6 predicted proteins | sample TR1MG_FD_202531 | JGI IMG/M metagenome (GOLD analysis project Ga0307375, IMG submission 202531) | Soil microbial communities from Risofladan, Vaasa, Finland - TR-1 | ecosystem: Environmental > Terrestrial > Soil > Coastal area > Acid sulfate soil | place: Finland: Risofladan, Vaasa | collected... | reverse complement strand
AACACAACGAATACGAGCGCTTCCTCGAGGCTGCTTACCCCTACTACGCTGGCGCATTCTCCATGCTCATCGGAGTGATCCTTCTTGGACTCTTGGTAATCTACCAGAAGTAGAATATCCTGTCTACGGAATGTAACCAAACCTTCAATGACTTTCAGTTACTTTGCTTCCTCTATACGCTTTCCTTCTCTTTTGGACTACTGTTGCATTATTTGAGATGCTACTGCTCTACGGGCTCAACTACAGGCAGAGGGTACAGTCAGCCTGAGTCATGTCAGATCTGCCGGAACATGGCGAAATTTCGCTTGAACTTGCCCACACTTTTCCTTTCTGTGGGTCAGCCCCAGATTGAACTGTCACTCTGCCGTCTGAGTCGGCCCTGGTCACGTCTGTGCGGATACATATCGTCTCTTATTCGACACGTCGAAAGGGAATCCTGTAGACACCTTTCTATTCGTCCTCATTGGAAGCTGCATTCCCACCTACAAATTGCACGGCGGCAGAGACGACGAAGCCATCCCCTTGCTGCTATCCAACGACCTCATTCTGCCTCCTTCGTCTGTATATCTGCATAAGAAATGGATCCCAACGATTTGACTTACATCGAACAAGTTGTGCGCGATGGATACCTTGGAAAGGATGAAAAGGAGAGGTGCGTCGATCGCCGATCGAGTTTCCCCTCTTGTTGGCCTTGCACATGTTCTTTCTCTGTTTTTGTGCTGTTTGGAGATGTACATTGAGCTGACAGTGTGTTTTTCTTGTTGTGTTTGTAGATTGAACTTGATGAGTCTTGCCGAGAGGCTGTCGAATATGGAGTCAGCACGAGAGCTGTTGTTTGTGCTGGAGCAGACCACGGACATCCTGACGATGCACTTTGCGAGTGTCCAAATGCAACAAGTGTTCACAGAGAGCGTAAACTCGTTCCCAGTGGCTGATCGAAGGCAATTGAGAGCGCTCCTGCTGCCCATTCTCGAGAACCGCGTGGATTGGTTTTGTAAGTCCCCTGCTGGTGGTGTGCCGGGCATGTTTGCCTTGTCAGCGTTTGCACAGCTTCTGGCTCGCATTTGGAGGATATGTTGGTTCGAAATAGCGGATAACATTGAGATTGAAGCGGGAGAGAGCGATTCGGATGACGACGTGTGGCTCGGTTCGCCCTCGATGAGTCGCAGTCCCGCTGCTGCTGGTATGAATACGTCTAATGTCACCGTCTCTACTGGAATCTTTGGTGCGGTGGCTCAGAGTGGCGATGATTCTGCAGCAGACGATCCCTTGTTGCACGTGGTTGCGAAGCGCATGATCCTGGAGAGTCAGACTATTCCGTCCACCCTCGTGGGAATTACTGTTCTCGTTGCGTCTATTGAAGAGATGGCGAAGCCCTTACCGCATCTGTGGCCCGCAGTGCAGCGAAAGACGGCCGTGGCGTTCCGAGATCGTTGCCTCCTGGACATCTTCAAAATTGGTCTTCAAACCATGCAGAAACTGCTGGTCTCGCCAATCCCGATGACGGAACCCGCAAAGACACAACAACGCAATCTCGTATCTGGCACTTTGGACCTCATGCAACGTGTGTTTGGCTTCGATTTCGTCGGCACGTGTCCTGATGAATCGAGTGACGATCTTGGCATTATTCACATCCCCGCCGCCTGGTCTTCTGTCTTTGAGCTCCCAGAGACCTTCTCTACCTTTGGGCGTTTCTACACGGAGAGCAGAGCCAGTGAACAAACGAAAGCCCTGGAGATCATCTCTAGCGTAGTTTCCGTGCGCTCCAGCGTCTTTGGTCCCAGTTCTGGTCAGGCCGCCTTCCTCTCCTCCTTCTTCGACTTCCTTGGAAAAACAATCACCGACCGTCGTGGACTCGACGAGCCGATCAATGCCCACATTCTGTGCCGTTTGCTGGTGAAACTCAAGTGCAACTTCAACCTCAGCCAGTTCGTCGCCGTGCCCGCTTGGAAGGCTCTCATTGAACTCATCGCCAACTTCCACATAGAACTCATGTCGTCCCCGGATTGCAACCCGAATTTGGTCTTCTACATGATGTCTTGGTGGCAACGCTTGTGCGCGTCCGTTGTGTACCTCTCCGCCAACTCTGAGCCGACGCACCTGCAGGAAATCCTTCCGGGTATTGTGCACACGTTGATCAAGACCACGCTGAAGCGCGAGGAAGACTATCCCGGCGAAGAAGAGCAGTCACTCATCAGCGACAAGCAATTGACGCTCGTGCTTGCGACTTTGCCTCCGATCCTCGATATCAGTGGCAGGTCGGAGATTGAGAACCTCATCATCGATCTGTTCAATCAATATGGCGCACACTTTGCGTCCTTCAATGCCTACAATCCAAATAGCTCTGCGTTCGATTTGGCGATCGTGGAGAGGCAATTGGCCTTTCTCGTTCACCTGGTCACCATCCTCTCCATCGAACGTGGTTCTTCGCTCTCCTCTTCCTCTTCCTCCAATCTCCTAAAGTCTGGCCTCATTGATGGTATCGGCGATGGTATGGAGGAGCTCTCAGCCACCGATCAGCTCGAGAATTTGGAGGTGGAAATGGTCTCCTGCGTCTTCAAGCTTCTCCAGCTTCACGATGAACGCTTCTCTCTTCATGGTCCCGCTGGTGGCTCGTATTCCCTCGAATACTCCCTCGCTTGCTTCCTCAAACAGTTCTCTGCCAACTACTTCGGAACAGAAGACGTGGAGAAGCGCAAACTGCACCGCGTCCTGGAGGAGCGCCATGGACTCACCACCAAGGAGAATGTTCTGGAGGCCATCCTCTCGAAAGTGGCTCTCAATCTCAAGAATTGGTCGAATGGCACCGATGTCGCCAAGGAGACACTCCAGCTCTTCCTCGCACTCGTGAACGGAGGCAATTCGTCTCGGTTGGTCGCCAAATCCGAACTCGTCGCTCAACTTCTCGCCCATCACACGGATCTGGATCTCGGCCCCAGCGAACGCAACAGACGTGAGTTCTATCGTGTATTAGGAAGAATCGCATTCAAAGACAGCGAAATCGAGGAACTCTACACCTTCCTGGCACCATTCGAGACCAAGTTCTCCGCGATGAGAGACAGCCTGCAAGTAGCAAAGCCTGAACAGCTGGGAGAGATTGGACAGTCACTCATGATTCTATTGTGCGATATGAGAGGTGCACTGATGGCGTGCCATTCCTCGAGTGGATACGAGAACTTCTTCGATTGGTTCTACCCCTCTGGCTACTTTGATAGCGTGTGCCTTGTTGCTATTCAGCGATATGCAGGATTCGATTGGAGAGTCGTTTGGAGTGTATTGAGGTTTGTGGAGGAGCTGGTGACGAACACGCACAAGAGGATTCAATTCCCGAACGCGTCTCCCGATGGACATCGCCTTTTCCGAGATACTGCCAATCTGTTGATTGTGCTTGCTGAGAAGATCATGGAGATTCCAATCCCGAACATTCCCTATCGAGGTGCGGCTCAATCTGGCATGGGTGCAGCAGCAGCAAGTTTGGCGAACGATCCGTCCAACGTTGATCCTGAGGTGAAGGCCGAGATTGATACCCGCTACAAGGCGATCATGCTCTTTTTGAGGATCTTTAGCCGTCTCCTGAGTGGTGCGAGTGACTTTGCCAACATTGGAGTCTTTGCGTTGTTTGGCGACAAGATCGTGAGCGAACTCTTCGTCGCCTCGTGTGGTGTCCTCTTCTCTATGGACATTGAGGAAGCCCAATCGTATCCCAAGCTCATCGACGTACTCTACATTGCGCTGGAAAACATCTGCGTCCACAACATCACGGACTTGCTCGGTGCGGATTTGAACACTGCATCAGACGCACTTGGTCAGGTGCTCCTTCTGCTCAAACGCGGCCTGCGTTCGAAAGTCGTGCGAATCGTATGCTGCTGCACTCAATCCCTGGACAAGATTGCAATGCACCAATACAACGCCATGCACAAACGCCGCAGACCGGACGCGCCGCCAAACGTCTTCACCGAGTACCATGCGAACGTCATGGGCGACATCATGTTCGAACTCATTGATCTCGTACTCGTAGATCACGATATGATCCACTGGACACTATGCCGACCTCTCTTCGTACTCATTCAACTGCTCCCGGACATGTTTGGTCGCATTCAGAACGCCATCATCAAGAGTCAATCTCAGATCCCTGGTCGAGCTGAAAAGCTCGAAGAGGCCTTCAAAGCCCTCTCGCAAGGACTGGATTCATCAATGAGAGCTGAGAACCGCGAGAAGTTCACCAACAACGCGCTAGAGCTCAAGAACACGTCCAAAACGCTCATCGACTTCAACCTCCTCTACAAGGAGATGCTCAACCCCGGATCCTCCATCTCTGACGGAATGTCGTGAACACCACCATCACTCTACACATATATCGCATCCAAACCGCATAGAGAAGAAGGATCACTGCTCTAAACGGACATAGAACCAAAATGTACATTTCTACACGTGAGTATGACACAAGGAGGAGGGGGGGTTACTCTTCCGTCACATCGATACTCCACTATACATGCTGCGCTGATGTAAGACCGCGGGGAGTTTGAAAGGTGACATGAAGGAGGGAGGAAAGGAACGAAGGTTTCGCCAAAGTCGTCGATTATTCCACGCTCAATCACATTCGAATCGCGAGATACTAGTATGAGATTTGGATCTGCGCATCTAGGGTAGCTCTGTAGAAGCAGGTTTCTTGGAAGCAGAAGGCTCGTTGAGCTCAGAATCGGGCGCTTGTCGTTTCAATCCTCGTTTCTCGGGTAGCTCAATGTCAGTGTTCTCAGACGAAGTCTTGGTCCCAGATTCTGATGGAACATCGCTGTTAGAAGGCGAAAGAGTGTACTTGAAGGGCTTCATCATCGATTCCGCGGTAAGAGGGGCGTGGATGGTTGGCGCAATGGAGGTGACCCATTCGATCCACTTTGCATGTCTATCTCCATTGCTCGGTCTAGAATGCCTCGTCCAGTATAGGTACTTCTGAAAAGTGTTCTGCACTGCCCAAGAACGGATATTGGAGGCATCCTTCAGGTCTACGTGATCGTCGGTATCCTCTCTTCCATCTTTCGGCTCGAACAGATCTGCAACATTGGTCAAATACTCTCCTTCCTCCTCTCTGAAGACAACACCTGCAAGAAGTGGTCAGAAAGAAGCCTCTACAGACGACTTTCGGGGTGTTAGTGTTTCATATGGTCTTTTCATACCTGTATAGTCCTCAGATAGCTTCACTTCAGTTCCTCTGATATATCTACCACGAAAGGAAGCCTTTTTCACACGAGTACCGAAGGCTATCAACGGAAGAAGTCAGAAAATGGCGTCAGAAGACGGTTCGACTTGGAAAGGTATGTTTTGAGCAAGAGTGCGTACAAATAGGGGTACTATGAGAATCTTCTGGCTTAATGATGTTCTTGTCATCACTGTCCTTGATCAACAAGTACTTGGATACCTGTGCGTGGCCAGTGTGTGCGATTTTGAAGGGGAGGTGGTGTAGCACAGGCTCCACGGGATCCAATGGACTCCAATTCTCCACCAATATGTTAGAAGGTGTGTCTTTTTTTGTGTTGGACATGGTCTAGGAAGTAGTTGTGTTGCGAAGGAGACCCAACGTCAGAATGGGGCTGTCAGAACGATGGGCAATGAGCCAGCCTGCAATGAGCATACCACTCGTGTGGAGTCGACTGGTGAGCATTCAAATTTGAATTTCAATCGTGTACTCGATTCTTATACACAACTTTGTTCGAAGAGCTGATAGAATTTCCCAATCGTTTGAAAGCTGTTCTTCGCCAATAGTCTGAAACCTCTGCGCATCAAGACTTGCTGCGCATCGCCTCTATGTCTCCTGATGTTTCATTGATCAGATCATCCAATTGGGGAATTCAGAGAAGGTACAACAAGGGGGAACGAGACTCCAATTTGTGAACTGCAAGAAACAGCGTTTACTTTATCCCCTCAATGCACGTATTCCATTTAACCTGTGTTGCGTTAGATTCGGCGACTCATCGGAGACAAGCATACGTCTGGACGAAGTTGTAAGGACTGGAACTTCGAGCTCACTATCCGAGAGGCTATCTTCATCGTCGGGCAGAGTAGCTTGAGGGTCTGGGCCCAACGTGCGATCTTCATTCCCATCAGCGTCCATGTACGTGGTCAGTGGTTCCGCTTCATGGGCCTCTTCTCGTAGCTACAAGATCCTTCTATTGCATGCGCACTCCACATCGCTGTTTTGTTCCATGGCATACCCTGTTGAGCCATTCGTTGTTGCGGCCGCTCTTCTGCATTCATTTCCAGTCTTCTGTGCAACGCTCTCTCTCTCTCTAGCCACCAATTGTGGAACGACTGTGTGCTGACGTACCTTTCTCTTGCGACTACGTGTGTCATTTAGGCGCAGTGCAATCATGGAGCCGCCGCTGTGCCGTTTGCCTCCCGAGGTACTCTCAAGCATCACCTTCCGCTTGCCTTACGCGGACATCGAGCACCTTTGGAGAACGAATCATCACAAGCTGATCTCAATGATGTCGAAGAATGGAGGTGTGCGCAGCATGTTTTTCGAGTACAAGTTCACAGCGCCCGGTTGTACTTGGCCTCGTCTTCAGGAGCGCCTCACGAGTTTGACTTCCTTCACAGCCGTGTCGCTCTTGCCTGGGATGGATTTGAATAGTGACGCTGCAGGCCCGAAGAGCGATCAGATCTCCAGACTACCATCCAGCTTGACAAGGCTGTCGTTGAATTTCCCTCGCGCAGAGAGTTGTTGGGCGATCTCCAACTACGCCGGCGCGGCCTTTCCGACTGAAATACCAACTCTGATGAGCTTGTATGTGCCTATGAGCGAGATACTGCCCAATTTGCTCACGTTGGAACTTGCAGGCGCCGAGAGCGTTTTGGACGATTGGGTCCCCACCCTCCCTCGCACTCTCACTTCTCTGACTCTGAAGAACAACAATAGGCTCACTGATGTTTGCGTTCCGAATCTTCCTCCTGGTATGACCATCCTCAACCTCCCTCACAACGATCGCCTCACCGGTCTCGGTTTGAAGCGACTCCCCTTGTCGAAACTGACTCTCTCTGGAAAGGCATTGGCTCCAAATCTACTCATCTCTGGTCTTTCAATGTGTCTTGAAGATCTAGAACTGCCTCACAACACGCACATGAACAATGATGACATCGCAAAGCTCCCTCGGTCTATCGCCCGCCTATCCCTTCCCGCCAACTCCACCATCAAAGGAGACGCCTTTTCTCTCCTTTCTCCAGGACTTACATCTCTCACGACGGCTGCTGACATCAACGACGCAGATATCCTTCGTCTTCCTAAACACATGATCACACTCGCCCTCCATCGCTGTTCGAAACTCTCCAACGAAGCCATCGGATACCTCCCGAGAACTCTCACACTCTTTAGCGCATGGAACGCTGCGAACATCACCGATGAAGCCATCCCTCTTCTGCCAAAGTCACTCAAGTACCTCTACCTCGATGCTCCCAATCTCACCGACGAATGTGCCCCTTTCCTTCCTTCCACTCTCCTTGAGCTCAAAATCCAGACCGTCCCCCTCACCGATAACTTCTTCGCGGCGATACGCCTCCCAAACCTCGTGAGACTGGAGTTGAGTGGCGCTCGAGCAGTTTCGGACCACTCCATATCCCTGCTTCCTCCCAATCTCCGCTATCTCCACTTACCCTCAGCTGAAGAGCTCACACAAGCATGCATGCACGACATTCCTCGCACGCTTGAGATATTCGTCGCCTGGTCGAGTCAAGGATTCACCTGGATCCCGCCAACCCTGAAGTACTTCTACTCCGCCGATCTCACCCTCCTGCCAGGTGTATTCTCCGCCCCCGTCAAGTCTTGACCCGTACTCTCATACCTGCACGCATCCAGTATTACGTTGTGCACGTGAATGTACCTGAGATATCGTCTCCGACTTGGGAATCTCTCTACTTCTTTTGCATCAACTTTGTGGGTGTTCTACAATGTACATGTTCTTTCGTGGAGAGGTCTGCGGGTTCAGAAACGCATCATACGCTCCTTGTGCAGTCGAGATGTGGTGAAGGGAACAGGATCTAGTGATCGACGCACAGCAGAGTCCCTATTTCAGGGTAGAGGAGAGGGTGGACGAGAAGAGGCTGTTGTTGACCTGCTTCCACTTCTCGTTCATGGCCTTGAGGCGAGCCACTTCCTCTTTCAGGTTGTCGACCTCACTCGAGTGTGATTGCTTGAGTCTTTCAGCAACATCCATACCAAAACGGAACATGTTCTCCTGCGGTGAGGTGGAATCGGACTCTTGAATGCACTGTTCTACGTTCAATCGAAGGAAGGACGATGGGTGTTGTGAGAATGATGACGATGATGATGACGTCGACGATGGCAGTGTTGAGAGAGAAGAGGAGGCACGGCATTCACCGAGAGGTACGCTGATGATTCCATGCGATGAACCAACTGAAGTCTGTGCCTTTTGTATGAGTGCAAAGGGGAGCGATGATTTCTCCTTGCTGGAGGCGTCCAATCGGAATTTCGAGGCGGAGACGGTAGAGGAGGTGGTTGGAGAGCACACGAGGTGAGACCAGGCGACGCCGATGCCCTTGATGGGACTCACGCGGTGGATCACCTGGCACGTTCTTTCGTCCCAGATCATGGTCGTGCCATCCATGGCCGACGTAACGAGTCGGGAGCAATCCAAAGAGAGCGAGATGGAAGAGATGGGTTGAGTGTGACCTCGGAACGCATTGGGCTCGATATCTCCGGCGCCAGATGCCCCTCGCTTCGCAATCATCATGTTCACGGAAGATAAGCCTGCAGAAGAGGTATCCGAAGAGGAGGCGCCTTGATCGGTCTCAGCAGCTGCCCACTCGGCCAGGGAAGAAGAGATGGAGGAAGACCAGTCGTAGTTGGCTCCAAAGGCCGAAGAAGACGCTGTTGCAAAGGCATTGGACGCAGCATTGTTGTGTGAAGGTTTGGAGACGATATCCCAGAGATTCAGCTTGTAGACGTTTCCGTCCTGAGCTCCGACGTAAACCACCTCCTCGTTCGGTGAGAGTGTGAAGCAGGTCAGCGCCGAAGGGAATGAGATGGACGCGATGCGAGTTTCAGAAATAGCATCCGAGATCTTGAGTGTGTGGTCCTTGGAGAGTGAAAAGACGCGACCATCGCGGGAAAGTTTGAGTTGCGTGATTCCCTGAGTATGTTCGTGCAATCGCGCAGTGGGCACAGTATATGAATCTGCGCTCGAAGTAGAACGTGTGGAAGCGGAGAGATGTGAAGAGAGGCTGGTTTGGGAGGGAACCGAGGCCAAGAGCGCGGAGAGATGCACTACCGATATCGTCTGATCTTCACTCGCAATAGCCACCATACCATTCTCATTGCACGAGATTGAAGTGATTGCACCCAAATGGGTCGTTTGCACCAGGTTGTGGCTCCAATAGAACGAAGAAGCACCGCCTTGTTGCGCCACCTCGATCGGAGCCAGTTGAGACGAACTGCCATCAGCTGCGGCATTCTTAGCTCGAATGGACTGAGTAGAGGGCGGAGCGAACTCGGTGATCAGGATGGAACCAGATTGCAAACCACGCAACAGGTAACGCCCACATGCGGAACTCGAGATCGATGTAACCTTGCCACTGCCTCCAAACTTGACTGTCGGAGTACGAATTTCAAATGAAGCGCCTCCCTACAGTGTGAGACATGGAAAAAAGTGGGTGAGCACTCAACTTCAGGGTGCAGAATTGCGAAAAACAAGAGGTGTTGAAGAGCGTGGACTCCGACCCGCGGTGTGCCCTTGACGTACCTCAAAGCAGGACCAGAAATGAGCCTTTGACGAGTTCTTGTTTTGCAAGACGATGGCAGCCGAGGAAGAGAGAGGTGACGCCAGAGAGCTCGTAGAATTGGGCCAAGCGGCGACTTGCGACGAGGAGAGGTGGAAGGCGCCCTGGAAGCTCTGCACCTGCCTAACTACGGCACCTGAGTGCAAGTCTGCCTCGACAATGGACCCGTCTGCGTAAACGACGAATACAGACTCCATGTGCGTGCCAACCAAGTTCCGACGGGAGTGTGCAGAGGGCGCTTGAGCCAAGACGCCGCTGCTTCCCGTTTGGCGTCCGGTGAAGGTGCTGGACGTCGTTCTTCTCCTGAAATCTGGCATAGGCTCCAGTAAGAGGCAAGAAAACGGTCAATCGGGCTGCCTTCGGCCCATTGTGGGCTTCCCAGCGGAAGGGAAACCGACGAAGCCCACGCCCCACCTTCCCCAGTCTCCCCGGCATTCACGTCCCTCGTAGGTGCTGCCAAGTGGGTCTCACAAGATGAACCACCTTATTGGAGCCATTGGAAATGGCACGATTCGAGCCGTACTAACGCCCCAGTCCAGCAAACGGCAGCTGATTTCGTTGCGAGGCAAGGACTCCTTCAAGTTCCTGCAATCCATGTCGACGAAGAATGTGATGACTCATATTGAAGCGGACGAATCTGGAGAATTCTGTGATTTCTACAACTTCTTAAATAGCAAAGGACGACTCGTTTCAGAGGCGCTGACGATGTATCGAAGTGCCTCGCGCTCCTGGTTTCTAGATGTCCCTTCTTCCTCCGTACAACCCCTTCTATCCCACTTCCAACAGTATAAAATGCGAAACGACATCATGTTCGACATTGAGGAAGCCAACAAAGCCTACAAAGTATACACATTGCTCGCAACGACCGAAACTCATTTGAAAGAGCTTTCGCTCTGGCTCTTGAATCAAACCTCGCAACTCGACCTCTTGTTCTACCAAGACCCTCGATTCCCACTTGCTCTACGACTTCTCGTCCCTTCCCATATCAACCGTACGTTACTCACCTTGTAAACCGTTCGATCGTGTTCGCCACCTGAAACTGACCTCCTGTTGCCTCCAGCCACGGACCACCTCCCCCCTCTAGGCGACATCTACGAAGATGATAATGCAGAGAATCGCTCTCTTTACGAATACCTGAGAAACATGAGTGGTATACCGGAGGGCGCGTCGCAAGTCATTTCTGGTTCATCAATCCCTTTCGAATGTGATTTTGACCTTCTCAATGGTATTGACTACAATAAGGGTTGCTATTTGGGCCAAGAGCTGGTGGCTCGCACTCACTACAGAGGCGCTGTTCGAAAGAGGCTCTTTCCGCTAGTGTCGCTCGGCCCTTCCGACAAGCTTCAACTTTCCTCGAAAATGTCCAATTTTGATCTTATATCTACGCTTTTGACTTCAGACTTGGCGACAGAGGACTACGTTCTCGTACCACCGGCGATGATGCAGCCCATCCCTACTCCCTCTTCACCTTATTCTGGCACTGGTTCAGGCTCTGCATTGAAGAAAGTACATGCGACTATGGAGTTGAAGAGTCTCTATGACGTCACGAATGAGTTCCCAACGGAAGGAGCGCCAATCATTCCAATTCAATCTCAGAGTGATCTGGAGGCTGTGTTAGGCGGCAAGTCGCTGTCGGTCCCTGCAGGAGTATCTTCTTCTGGTCGTGTTTCCAAAGTGATGGGTGGGTCGAGCTGGCATGTGGGCATGGGCCTGATGAGGACGGATGCGTG
>Ga0307375_10005797_pt1 | contig 11516 bp, 23 predicted proteins | sample TR1MG_FD_202531 | JGI IMG/M metagenome (GOLD analysis project Ga0307375, IMG submission 202531) | Soil microbial communities from Risofladan, Vaasa, Finland - TR-1 | ecosystem: Environmental > Terrestrial > Soil > Coastal area > Acid sulfate soil | place: Finland: Risofladan, Vaasa | collected... | reverse complement strand
ATGGCCACATTTTTCCTTAAGAAACCCGCTGATACACCAAGGACGGATGCGGCTTCATGAGCGTGATGTCATAGCCCGCGAGTAGCCACTGAAGCTCATCTTCCGTGAGCGTAAGGACCGGATCGGAGACCTTGCGTGGCCAGGCGAAGCGCGCCGCCTCCAGGCGCTTGAACCAGAGCGCAAAACCCGTCTGATCCCAATAGAGGATCTTCACTTTGTCACGCCTGCGATTCGTAAAGAGAAAGAGCGCGCCCGTCAAAGGCGACAGGCCCATGGTCTGCTCTACACGCGCGGTAAGCCCGTCGATCCCCACCCGAAAGTCGATGGGTTCACGGTGCAGGTACACGGCCAGGGGACCCACAAACATGCGCATAATGATCAGACCTCCAAGGCCGTAAGGAGGGCCGCCACCCACGCCGGGGGCACCGCAGACGACCACGTCATCGTAGCCTTGCCGACTGTGAGCGTGACGGAGTCAGCCGTGGACAACCCCCGATTCGTGGGGGCACGGCCGATCGCCGCCGGCGCGCCCCGGGGCATGACTGCGACCGGCACGAAGGCCGCGGGAAGTGCGGCAGACTTGACCTCTCGCCCCTGGCGGCTTGCCGAACGCCCGCGGAGTTCCCAACTGCGCCGATAAAAGTACGCCAATCGCAGGCCGTGGCGCGCACAGAAGTCACGCGCGCTCTCTTGGCTTGCCTCGTATTCAGTAAAGAGCGTGAGCCAGGCTTCGTTACTCCGGATCTTTATCACTCATATATCTCCATCCCTATGATGGATCAGAGCGTAAGCGACTGAAGAGGACTTGGGCAGGGTGTGGTTTATGGAGCGGTTACAACACTTGTCCGCGCATTCCCCTTCCTGGGCGAGTTCCACGCCAGCCTTGCGCCAGGAGGGGGCATTGTGGGCCGCATGGCCTATCAAGCGGACGGTTTGGTTTTTGACTTTGCTTTGGCCTTGCGTGCATGTTCTTCCGTCGTGAGGCGGTTCGCCGGGCGGCGAATAGCGACCATATTCACCGCATATTATGCGGTGAATGACTTGCGCATGCGGAGATTGCAGGTCATAATCTCCGCATGAATAGCGGCGATTACAAATACATCTGGCAGGCCAGTGACTGGCCGAACTGGCGCTTCGAACTGGCGGCGTTGGCTGAACCCATGGCCGAGGTCAGTCGCGCCCAGGGCCTGTTGATGGGCCGTTTGGCCGACGTGGGCATGGCCCTGCGCGATCAGGCGAGCTTGGCGGCACTCACCGAGGACGTGGTCAAGACCAGCGAGATCGAGGGTGAGCAACTCAACGTCGAATCCGTGCGCTCGTCTATCGCCCGCAGGTTGGGCGTAGACATCGGTGCGCTCGCTCCGGTCGATCGGCACGTCGAGGGCGTGGTCGAGATGGTGCTCGACGCCACGGTCAACTGCCATGCGCCGCTGTCACGGGAGCGGCTGTTCGGCTGGCATGCCGCATTGTTTCCTACCGGCTACTCCGGCCTTGCCAAGATCAAGGTCGGCGGCTGGCGCGACGATGCCAGCGGGCCGATGCAAGTGGTGTCCGGCCCCATCGGCCGCCAGCGGGTGCATTTCGAAGCACCTCCAGCCAATCGCCTGGAGGTCGAAACCAGCCGCTTCCTCGACTGGCTGGATGGCTCGGCGAACGAACCGCCGCTACTCAAAGCTGGCCTCGGCCATCTGGGGTTCGTCACATTGCATCCGTTCGACGATGGCAATGGTCGTATCGCCCGGGCCATCGGCGACCTGCTGCTGGCGCGTGCCGATGGAAGTCCACAGCGGTTCTACAGTTTGTCGGCGCAGATTCAGCGCGAACGTAAGGCCTACTACGATATCCTGGAACAGACCCAGAAACGGTCGCTGGACGTCACTGAGTGGCTTGCTTGGTTTCTCGACACTCTCCATCGCGCAGTCGATCAGGCACAGCACACGCTCGCCGCAGTGCTGACCAAGGCGCGCTTCTGGCAGCGCGGGGCGACCATGCCGCTGAACGAGCGGCAAGTGAAATTGCTCAACAAGCTGCTTGATGGCTTCGAAGGCAAACTCACCAGCAGCAAGTGGGCGGTCATTACCAAGTGCTCGCCGGACACGGCTCTGCGCGATATCAACGACCTACTTGGGCGGGGTGTACTACGCAAAACGGATGCGGGCGGGCGTAGCACAAGCTATGAACTGAACGACCTCTTGGAGTAGCCGCGTCTCCTGGAATTGACTTGACTCGTCGGTCGAACAGGGCCTTCATGGACTCCCCTCAACTCATTCGAAAGGACACCAAGATGGACGTCGTTCACATCAATCAAAAACAACTGGCCACCCGTTGGTGCATCAGCGAGGCCACCCTGAACGCTGGCGCAGCAAAGGGCTCGGTCCAAGATTTCTCAAACTTTGTGGTCGGGTGTTCTACACTACCGGTAGGTCAACATCGAGTCGTGCCTGGCGACATCGACCAGAACCGTGGCAGCTCGGATTGACGCTTTTGCCGCCGTGGGCGGTTGCGGCAATTCTCGACGATACTTTACCGGGTCACATTACGCTGTTTGATCTGGCGGTCGATCCGCCGGCGCTGTGGGATGAGCAGCGGGTGCTTATTTAAAGGTGACATCGCGGGTGATGGGCGTGGAAACCTTGGAGGATGACTGTGTGTCCATATGCAGTATGGCGATTTAGGAAATCTTCTGGGGACGTCAGGTAAGTTCTCGCACACCAAAGGCCACACCATTTTCAATCTCAAACAGCAATCGTATCGGACGATCATGCTCTAGCAAAAGATTGCCCGTTGCGTTTAATCTAGCGTGACCAGTTTCGGCATGGTTAATTAGCGACTCACACGATTCTTTAACATTCGCACGCACTGAGGCTTTTCTAATATCAAGCGTTTTTTGCTTATTAAACCTAGACTTGATCTTGGCGATTTCGCGCTCGATCGACTCCTCAACATGTGGAACCAAGTCAGGCAACCCATCTAGACTCGCTTGAATCGCTTGCTGGCGAGCCAATTGTTGGCGGCGGTTTAAACCCGCGTAAATCTGGCGGTAGGCCGCGGCTTTGTGCCGTGTGACGGACCCTAAAAAGGCTCGTCTTTGGTTTTGTGGGGGTAGCCCATAAAAGCCTCATGACAGGGGCCCCCTGGATAGAGGTCAAGCCTACTTTGTGGGATACTGGCAGCACATACCTGCCTAGCAGAGTGTGGGGGTACGGTACCGGAGTAAACTTGGTCGTTTGGGCCGGTGCCGTGCCTGTTCTCTTCGACACCCCTGTTTTACCGCAGCTCTTCCTTTTTGTCGCCCCTGTCCCTCCCTTTTTTTAACGACCCACAATCCGCAGCCGATCCGGTACACAGACCGCTCTCGCATGCGAACACGAGATATCTCAGGAGGTACACCTCTTTTTTGGAAAGCGCGGCTTATCGCCAGATTTACGCGCTTTTGGACAGCCGTTTACAGAAGTCCGCAGCTTCCGCACGAACCCCAAACAACACGCGGGAACTGGCGCGATCAGGCAAAAAAACCCGCCGAAACAGCGAGTTGATCTTGTTAAATGGGACGGCGTCTACCAAACAAAACGCTTAAGTCACTGAAAAGAAATAGGTAAATAAAAGACGGAATAAGCAAATGCCCCCAAATATGCCCCCGAGTAAAATGTGTTGCCCCGACTTTTTCTTCCCTTACCCTTTCCACTGAATTACAATGTCATTCAATAACGTTCCGGGAGAAGTGATTATGGCTGCCAATCAGATTGTACAGGCCCGTATCGACGGGGCCATCAAAGAAGAAGCCGCCATTGTGTTGGCGGCTATGGGGCTGACTGTGTCTGATGCGGTGCGGCTACTGTTGACCAAGGTCGCGCAGGAGCACGCTCTGCCATTCGACCTCCTGGTTCCCAATGCCGAAACGATAGCGGCTATGAAAGAGGCGCGGCGCGGCGATCTGGAGACCGTAACCCTGGACGACTTGCAAGCCGTTCTTGATGCGGACGATTAAGCAAACCAGTCAGTTCAAGCGCGATTTTAAACGAGAGGCCAAGGGACCGTATCGCAGGCTGCTTCAAGGCAGTTTCGTGGTCATCGTTAAGGCATTGGCATCCGATGAGGCGCTGGATGCAAAATACCGCGATCACGCGCTGACGGGTGATTGGACGGATCACCGTGACTGTCATATTAGGCCCGACCTCGTGTTGATTTACCAGAAACCCGATGCTGATACCCTACGGCTTGTGCGGCTCGGTTCTCATGGTGAACTGGGTCTTTGATATCCTCCCCTCCCTCGACCTCACGGTCGCCGCTTATGCGGAAAGGAAGGGGATTCCTACGGCGCTCAGGCGGCTTGTGCCTGAGTCGCTTCGGTGGGTTCCTGCTTCACAGGACGGTCTGATAGCCCCGTTCCTCCACAGGCCAATACGGCATATCCTGCCGCTCAAACATTGATCGCGCCGACTAGATCGGCGTTGTTCTCATAACCGCAATCGCCGCACACGAACTTGGCTTGTGTCTGGCGATTATCTGCCGACATATGACCACAGTCCGGACAGGTTCGGCTGGTATTGCGAGGGGATACGGCGATGACCCATCCTCCGCGCCAAGCCTGCTTGTACTCTAGCTGTCGGCGGAACTCGGCCCATCCTTGGTCGAGAATGGCACGATTCAGTCCCGATTTGGCACGGACATTCTTGCCTGGAGTTTCCGTGGTACCAGCCGCCGACCGCGACATATTCCGCACCTGCAGGTCCTCGAGACACACGATCGCGTGATTTTGGCTAATCTGGGTCGAGGTCTTCTGCAGAAAGTCGCGGCGGGCATGGCCGATATGGGTCTGTATCCGTTGAACCCGCGTTTTGGCTTTTCTCCCGTTGTGGCTGAACTTCACTTTACGGCTCATGGCCCGTTGATTGCGGGCGAGACGGATCTGGTGTTTCTTAAAGACGTTTAAGGACTCCACGACCTGCCCCGTGGACAATGTGGCAAAGCGGACGATACCCATATCGATACCGACCATGGAGGTGGCCGGGTGCCTCGGTTCTCCCGCTTCTTGCTCGGTCTGGAGGCTCACGAACCAGCGGCCGGCGACGTGACTGACGGTGACATTCTTAACCGTGCCCACAACCGCCCGGCTATTCCGATAGCGTAACCAGCCGAGCTTGGGCAGGAAGAGACGGCTATGAATCTGATCGAGTTGAAATCCTTGCGGGAAACGGAAGCTATCCCGTGGGCCCTTCTTTTTGAAACAAGGAAACTCTGCGCGTGTCGCCAGAAGTTTTGATAGGCACGCTCCCGATCTTTGAGCGATTGTTGCAGGGCCTGGGATGGCGACTCCGTAAGCCACTGTGAGCCCGGGTGGTTTTTCCACTCCGTTAAGAGTCCACATAATCCGGCGTAGCCAAGCCGCTTTTCGCCGTGTTCATAACGGGCTTTTTGCAGCGCCAGCGCCTGGTTGTAGACAAACCGGCACGAGCCCGCGAAGCGGCGCATCTGGCACTGCTGTGTGCCAGTCGGTATCAGGGTGTATCGAAAGGCTTGGAGACGATACATAGGGATTATTGTAGATGAAAAATAATCAGATCACGCTATCCATCCCCGTCCTAAACGACGGGGCTTTTCGCGCTTTTTAGGGTAAAATGTGCGTGGCGCACCGCATGACGCCGAATAACTACAGAATAGCCCGCGCAATATACGTACAGTTATTTTCGATTCCGATTCCATTTCGCTAATCATAACCCACCGCCCTTCCGCGAATTCCTTCCTGGCCATCAGCTCTTTGATTTTGTGACGCAACATATTAGCTACAGCGGTTTTCAGTTGGATACGGATGTTGTTAACGCAAGTCGTACCAGACCCCTCGTCCGCTGCCATGCTGGCTCAGCATGCCTCGCTCGACCAATGCTCGGAAATGCTGCTTGAGCGTGTTGCGGCTGGCCCCGGTCAGTTTGATGGCCTCACCGATGGTGACGCGGCCGTGCTCGCGGGCGAACTCGACGATCTGTAGCTGCAGTTCGGGCAGAGCCGCCAGGACGATCTTCTCGCGCTCGACCTTCTTCTCCAGGCGTCGCACTTGCTCGGTCAGGGAGTGGAGGAAGAACACCAGCCACGGCTGCCAGTTAGGTGACTCTGTGCGGATCGTTCCCTGCGTCTGGCGCAGCGCTAGGTAATAAGCTTCCTTATTGTGCTCGATCACGCTCTCTAGCGAACTGTACGGTACATAGGCGTATCCGGCCTGCAGGAGCACGAGCGTGGTCAGCCCCCGGGAAAGCCGCCCGTTGCCGTCCTGGAAGGGATGGATCTCCAAGAAAACGACAACACACAGGGCGATGATTAGCAGGGGGTGCAATCGGGCAATCTCGCGCTCCTGGCTAACCCAGGCCACCAACTCCGTCATCAGGCGAGGCGTATCGAAGGGTGAGGCGGTCTGAAACACGATACCGATCTGCGCGCCGGTTTCGTCGAAGGCGGCCACACTGTTCGAGTTAGTTTTGTAGTTACCGCGATGCCACGCGTCCTTTTCGCTATGGCGCAGCAGAATCTGATGCAACTGCTTGATATGGTTCTCGGTAAACGGGATGTCCTGCCACGACGAGAACACCAAGTCCATCAGCTCCGCATAGCCCGCCACTTCCTGCTCGTCGCGGGTGGCGAAGGACTTGATCTTCAGGTTCGACAGCAGCTGTTCCACCTCCCGATCGGACAGCTTGCTGCCCTCGATGCGTGTGGAGGAGCCAATACTCTCGATGGTGGCCACGCGCCGCAGGGCCGACAGCCGATCGGGCGCAAGCATACCCAAGGCGCGCCACGCGCCTTTGAACTCGTCGATCCTGGCGATGAGGCTCAGGATCTCCGGGGTGATCTGGATAGTGTCGGTTCGTAGCATGAACCAATACTACACCCATTTACACCCAATTGGATGCGGTTTCTGAACAGCGGCAACCCTTGGCGCAGTTTGGCGCTTATGAAAAAGGGGCTTCGCTGCGGGGCTACAGCCGAATCCGCAGGACCAGCCACTTCGACGCTGGCTAGGCGACGTTAAAAACACGGGTAAAGCCCAAGAAACGGACAATCCGACGCATGGTATTGGTGTTCATGCTGCCTCGGCTGTTAACAACCATGCAAAATCGCGTCTTTTTGGCACAAAGACACGGATTACAGGGTCATTAACACAATCTCGACGCTGCCGCGTTTTATGGCTACGTCTCGTTCTTCACTGCCTTGAGCTGCAGCGGCAGTTCAGGCACGTCGTCGCAGATGATGCTCCAGAGGGTATCGTGGTCGATACCGAGATAACCGCAAATGAGACGGTTGCGGGTGGCGATCATCATCCGCCAGGGGATTTCAGGGTGGGCGGCCCAAATCGCATCCGGATATGAGTGGCCGCCTCGCCGATCAATTCCAAATTGCGCAGTGCGGCATGGTAGGTGATTTCGCTCGCCACGAAACCCGCCTGATCGAATCCTTCAGTGTAGGAGAGCACCCTTCTGCGAAATCGACCATGTCATCGAGATAGACACACCATTGGCGTCGATCAGGATCAGACATTGACACGCTCCTGATTGATGTAAGGGCGAAGTTCCGGACGAAGCGCCTTTTCCGTCACCAGATCAACCGGGCGGCCAAGCAGGTCCTCGAGAAGTAGAACTGCACGCCGAAATACCGCCTGGAGGTGGCTGGGCCGTCGACGGCCACCAGCATATCGCTGTCGGTGGTCGCCTCATCGCGGGCGGTTGAGCCGAACAAGGCTAGGCGCGCCACGCCGAAACGAGCCCGCAGCTCGGGCTTGCTGCGGCTTAGCAGCTCGAGCGCACGTCGTCTGTTCATCGTTTACCTCCAATACAACTTTATTGTCTGGTCTTTGCGCTCCAGGACCTCGGTGGATAGAGCAGCGATTCAAGTTATAACATTTGCTATGACAGGTGGCATCGTGGGGCAGGCAGTCCCATGACGAGGCCGAGGTCATTCGGCTTAACGGGCCTTGATGAAGCCGTTATTGCCAAGTTCGTGGAGCGCTCAATGGGTGCACCCGCGACTCGTATTCCGAGTGAGCGGGCCGCGTTGCGGCAGCTACTGACCACCCTGCGCCGTAAAGGCCTGGTCCGGGTACCGGAACTGGATCACGCATCTCCGATTGACCAGATCTATGACCATTACGTCGACTATTTGCGGGAGGAGTGCGGCCTTGCCAAGAATTCGATCCTCGTCTATGCCCCCTTCATACGGGACTTCCTTAACAGTCAGAATGCGGGCGACAGCGGGGTATTGTCTGGCGCGTTCGATGCCATGATGATCCGCAACCATCTCCTGGTCCGCAGCCAGGGTCGATCCGTTGAGTCCATGCGGCTCATGGCCGTGGCGCTTCGTTCGTTTTTCCGCTTCCTTTTTCTGCGTGGAGAGACGTCGCGCGACTTTGCGTATTCGGTGCCCATGGTCCGCAAATGGCGGCAATCGTCCGTGCCCAGATTCCTCACACCCGAGCAAGAAGCCTCTGTTCTCGCGGCTACGGATCGATCGACGCCGCGCGGGCGACGTGACTACGCCGGTTTGCTTCTCTTGGCGCGACTCGGCTTGCGCGCGAGCGAAATCGTTTCCCTGGAGTTAGATGACATCCGTTGGCGTTCCGGGGAACTGGTGATCCATGGTAAGGGGCAAAGGGTCGAACATATGCCCCTGTTGGCCGACGTGGGCGAGGCGCTGGCAACCTATCTACGCGAGGACCGGGGCGCAAGTACGTCACGCCGCGTGTTTTTGCGCCTGTGGGCGCCGCGCGTGGGCTTGACGGGGCCGGCGGCGATCGCTCATATCGTCCGCTTAGCCTTCGCTCAGGCCGGGTTTCGTCCCGCATGCCGAGGTGCCGCCCATCTGTTCCGTCACGGTTTGGCGATGATGATGATTCGTCACGGGGCATCCATGGCGGAGATTGCGGAAGTGTTGCGACATCGCGCCCCTGACAGTACCGCGATTTACGCGAAGGTCTCTTTTGAGACCCTGCGGGGCGTCGCGCGGGCCTGGCCCACGACGGGAGGTGCGTGATGAGTGCGATGCGCGACTTTCTGGTTCAGTACGTGGCCATCCGCCGTGCCCTGGGGACGCAATTCTACGAACCGGCATTGGTGCTGGCTCGCTTTGTCGACTTACTCGAACGCGAGGGAGCTGAGTTCGTCACCATCGATCTGGCTCTGCGCTGGGCGATGGAACCCAAACTTGCCCAACGTGCCACGTGGGGACGGCGCCTCTCCCAAGTACGGGGATTCGCCGTGTGGCTCAGCGCCATGGATATCCGGACTGAGGTGCCTCCCAAGCGGCTCCTGGATGCCCGTCGACGACGCAATGCGCCGCATATCTATACCGAGCAGGAAATTGACCGACTCATGAGCGAGGCCGCTCGACGGCCGTCGCGTACGGGACTGCGGGCACTGACCTATTCAACGCTCATTGGGCTTCTCGTCGCGACCGGCCTGAGACCCAGCGAAGCGATGGGGCTCGACCGATCTGATGTCGGCCTCGTGAGCGGGATACTCTCCATCCGGGAATCGAAATTTGGAAAATCGCGCTTTGTTCCGATTGCAGAATCGACCCGCACGGCCCTTGAGCGCTATACACAATGCCGTAACCGGCTTTGTCCGCTCCGGTCGAGTGAAGCGTTTCTCATTGGCGAACGCGGCACAAGGTTGAATGCCAGCTCCGCCCGTAAGATGTTTGCGCGAATGTCCCGCACGATCGGCCTGCGGGCAAAGACGGAGCACGGACGCAGCGGTCACGGGCCGCGCCTCCAAGACTTTAGACATAATTCCGGCACCCGGATTATTCCGGCAACGAGTAAGCCATGTGTAGATTTCCCGGAGAATCGCGTGATCGAGGGCGCATGATGGCGGAATAATCAGAGGGAGTTCAGGAAGGCCAAAACACGATCGCAAGGCTTATAGCGAGAGGCGCGGGCCTGGGGGGTGGCGGTGGTCTTCGCCAGCGCCTGCTCTTTCAGCTGCATGTCGGCCTGCAGGTACATCGCAGTGGTGTCTACCGACTCGTGGCCCAGCCACAACGCGATAACGGACGTGCCGACGCCGTGGTGAAGAAGGTTCATCGCGAGCGAATGTCTCCTATGTACCCAGAGACATAGGAGGCACGCAGCGGCCATGGGCTTGTTGCGGCGGGGAGTGGATCTGAGCGTGATCGCTCTTGGGCTTGGTCACGAATCGTCGGAGACGACCCAAATATACTTGCATGCCGATATGCAGCTCAAGGAACGCGCCCTCGCGCATGCCCATGCGAGCGGCCTTGTGCCCACTCGATACCAGGCCCCCGACCGCTTGATCGCCTTCCTCGAGGGTCTTGGGTAATGCCGACAACTCAGATGACCAGGAGTCGGGATTCCCCTGATATTTGTCTGTCCGTCCTGGGGGCGCGGCATAATCCGGGAGTCGGCATTATCTCTGCTATGCCGCATGCGGCATAGGCGCGGTTATTGTCCATAGGCACCCACGGGTGCTCGACAAACACCGTCAAGCCCGACCAGTGGTTTTGCATGCTCTGCAGAACCTGGGCCGCAGGCCGGGCGAGCCGGGGGTCGGCCAGTGCCTCATCGCGCCGGGTGGCCAGGTCATGTGCGTATTGTTGCAAACGGGCGTGGTGCGCGACGTACAAGGCGCTGTCAGGGTCCGCCTGAAGGCGCAGCCCATTCTGATGGTACAGATCGGCGATGGCATCGACCCACGTCATCAGTCATGGCGATTGTCGGGATAACTGTTGGCCAGTTCCAGGAAATCCCGGCGTTGGTGGGCTTAAGCAAAAGGCCAGCACTACCCCGGGGTGCAGGCGCGCGAATGTCTTGTACGCTGCGTCGCCTTGCGTCCAAGGGAAGCGGTCGCAACGGATGATACCGTGCGTCACGCCCGCCAACTCCGCTTCGACTACGGCGGTGGAACGTGATGCATCGAGCACGATGTGAACGACGGAGTGGGAGTGAAAGACCCAGAGGTACCATCGGTGACTGACCTGGCCCGCGCGTTCGATGAACACCGCCCAACGAGTCTCATCGGCATGCCAATGGGATTCGCTGCGAGGGTGGGCCACCAGCGCCTCTTCGACAGGCGCAAAGAGGGGCGCCAGGGCCTTGAACCCCCCGGCGACGGTACCTTCCGACAGGGTCAACCCCGAATGGGCCAAGTCCTGCAACACACGATGGGTGGGCTGGCCGTACAAAAATTGGGAGAGCAGTAGGTGCACCCACGCCGAGATCCCGAACTTGCCCCGCAAGACGAACAGGGTCGCTGGATCAAGAACGGCGCTGCCGCCAAATCCGGCCTCAACAAATCCATTCTGGCTTCGACGGGGGGACAGACCAAAACATATTTGCAGTACAAGGCGCGTCGTCAAGGTAAGCTGGTTATCGAAGTGCCACCGTTTCACTCTTCGCAGGAATGTGCCGCGTGCGGTTACATTCACCAGGACAATCGGGTATCACAATCCGCATTCGTCTGCCTAAGCTGCGGGAACACCGACCATGCGGATCATAACGCGGCAAAAGTGATTGC
>Ga0307375_10005796_pt1 | contig 11517 bp, 10 predicted proteins | sample TR1MG_FD_202531 | JGI IMG/M metagenome (GOLD analysis project Ga0307375, IMG submission 202531) | Soil microbial communities from Risofladan, Vaasa, Finland - TR-1 | ecosystem: Environmental > Terrestrial > Soil > Coastal area > Acid sulfate soil | place: Finland: Risofladan, Vaasa | collected... | reverse complement strand
CGTCTGCGAGGTACATATCGAGATACCGCTTCCGCTCCAGATCGTAGAGGTGAAAACCGCGCGCGCGGCCGATAGCGGGAAGCAGATTACTCATCGACACTTATCCGTTCGAGCGGCGTATACCGCGGCACAAATCGGGCAGTCCGACCCGTTTCGAACCTCACGAAGACGACTTCATCGCCATTTGTCGACCATTCCTGCTTCACTACAACCCCTGTTCCAAAACCATCGTGATAGACGTTCATGCCGGCCGGGAAGTTCCCGACCGCGTCCCCGGAGACCGCCGCGCCGCCGCTTTCGCCGTAGTCGTCCCAGATGTCCGGATCGATGTCGGATTCTCCGTTACGCCCTTCGTTGTTGTACCAGTTCCTACCGGTGAACGGTCGCCTTCCGATCTGCTCGATGAGCTCAGTCGGTATTTCGTTGAGAAAACGCGATGGAGAGAGCACCGCGTGTCTGCCGTGGATGATTCTGTCGGTGCAGGTCGTCAAATACAGCTCGTCCCGTGCCCGGGTGATTGCCACGTAGAATAGTCGCCGCTCCTCTTCGAGCTCATCCACTGACTCGTTTTCCCCGCGGGGGAACATGCCTTCCTCCAGTCCGGTAATAATGACACGGTCGAACTCGAGCCCCTTGGTGTTGTGCATCGTAATGAGCGTGACGCGATTCGGGTCATCCTCTTCGTCGGTCTGTCGCGTGCTGTCAAGCTCGATGCTCTCGAGAAACTCCTGCAGCCCTGCGCGTCCGGGGCCGTAAAGCGAAGAAGCGTTCACAAGCTCTTCGAGGTTTTCAAGCTTCTGGCTGCCCGCGACTTCGTCCTGATGTTCGTGAAAGTAGTGAAGTCCACTCTTCTCGACGACCCGTTCGACGAACTCAGGCAGCGCCGCGGTTTCGAGTGTTTCGATCAGCTCGTTCATAAGCGCGACGAACCCGGCGGCCGCGGTCGTCTGCCGTTTTCCGAGGGAGCCGCGGGAGAGGCGGCAGGCGACCAGAAGATCACCCTCGGCATCGCCAAGGTGGGCAACGATCTTCTCCACGGACGAATCGCCGAGTCCCCTACCCGGCTTGTTGATGATTCGTCGGAAGGAGACTTCGTCGCGCGGATTCGCTATGAGCCTGAGATAGGCGAGCGCGTCCTTTATCTCCTCGCGCTCGTAGAACCGCAGCGTGCCGACTATTCGATACGGAATACTGGAGCGGAGAAAGAGAGTTTCGAAAAGACGTGACTGCGCGTTTGTGCGGTAGAGGATCGCGGTCCTGCCGAAGTTCTCGGGCGCGAGAAGGCGGGCGCAATAGGCTGCCTCCTCATCCTGATCCTCGAGATAGCAGAGCACGGGGAGAGGCCCGTCGGCCCGTTGCGTCCAGAGTGTCTTCCCGAGCCTGCCGGTGTTGTGCTCGACTACCGAAGAGGCAACCCGCAGGATCGAAGGGGTTGAGCGGTAATTTTCTTCGAGACGGACAATCTGCGTGCCCGGGAAGTCTTCGCCGAACGCGAGAATGTTGCGCACTTCGGCACCGCGAAAGCGGTAGATCGACTGATCATCGTCCCCGACCACGCAAAGATAGGAGCGTTCGCTGTACAGCTCCCGAAGAAGCTGATGCTGGGCGACGTTCGAATCCTGGTACTCGTCCACCATGATGACGTTGAACCGATCCCGTGTCCGCCTACTGACTTCAGGGTTTTCGCGCAGGATGCGCACCGGCAGTGCGATGAGATCTCCGAAATCGGCGTTCCCTATCTGACGCAACCTTGTTTCGTATGCTCGGTACATATCGGTGAAAGCAGGATCATCCGAAATTACCGAAAGATCATCGTCCGGCGTGAGCAGATAGTCCTTCGCTCGGCTTATGCCGCGGGCAAACACTGCAAGCTGATTGCGAGGCTGATCCGGATAGATTGCGCGAAGAAGACTCACCATGTCATCGTCATCGTAGATAGTAAACCCGGAAGGCATTCCCAACACCTGGCAGTTGCGCCTGAGAAACCATGCGCCGAAAGAGTGGAAAGTGCGGATGAAGACATCCGCGGCCGCGGGCTCGATGGTGGCCGCTCGGGTGCGCATCTCGTTCGCCGCTTTGTTCGTGAACGTAACTGCCAGTATCGAGTGTGGCTCGACCCGTTCGTTCTGGATGAGGTGTGCGATCTTCACGGTAATGACCCGGGTCTTCCCGGATCCCGCGCCCGCTAGGATGAGGAGCGGCGGCCCATGATGAAGAACAGCTTCAGCCTGATGTTCGTTTAGAGTGGCAAGGTATCCGCTACTTGAATTATTCGTGTTCATGCGATACTGAGCGGCGCGATCAACCTGGAGGCCAGCCCATCTGGCGACCGCCGATGATGTGTGCATGCAGGTAGTCCACGCTCTGCTGACCATTCTTTCCGCTGTTGAAGACGATCCGGTAGCCATCCTTCTCAAGACCAAGCTCGCCTGCAACCCGGGCCACTCGTGCGATGAATGCTCCCACAAATGTGGGATCCGCACTCTTCAGTTCCGGAAAGCCGGCCAGTCTCTGTCGCGGAATGACCAGAATATGCACCGGAGCCTGCGGATTCACGTCCTTGAATGCTATTGCGACATCGTCCTCGAACACAATCTCGGATTTGATCTCCTTGTCGCGGATCTTCTCAAAGATAGTCTTTTCAGGCATGTACACTCCTGTTGGATTGGCGCAAAACGCACCTAGGAGTATACATAAATCGACGTTGATTGAAAACGTGAACGCCGTGTTCACGGGGTCGCAGGCTACAGCGGAACCGCTTCGAGATCGATTCCATTCCTGCGGATGATCCGGGCCGCGAGCGGTCTCCCGGCGGTGAATCCTGAACCGCGAACCACCACTGCGCCATCCACCTCCGGTGCCTGCAGGTAGGCACGAGCAAATGCGAGTTCCTCGCCGATCACCGGTTCCTCGATCAGGACCTCGAGCTCGCGACCGACAAATCGATCCATCGACCCTTCGCTGATCGTCCGCTGTCGTCGCTCAAGCTCTGCTTTGCGTGCCCGCGCCGTAGCTGCCGGCACCCGTCCACGAGTCCGCTGCTGCCGATAGCCGCGGGTACCCTCTTCCGGGGAGTAGGCAAACACGCCAAGCCAGTCGAAGGCGGCCTCAGCCTGAAACGCAAGCAATTCATCGAACTGTTCATCCTGTTCACCCGGATAGCCGACCAGGAAGGTGGATCGTATGACAACCTCCGGTACCGCGTGACGCACCGCTTCGATCAGCGAAAGGTAGCTCTCCCTTCGACCGGCGCGTCCCATCGCGTGGAGCATATCGGCGGATGCGTGCTGCATGGGAAGATCCAGATATGGAAGAAAGCGCTTGTCTGCGGCAAGCAGTGGCAGAATTTCCATCGGGAAGGTCTCAGGATACAGATAGAGCAGCCGAATCCAGAACTTTCCTGGCAGGCGGGATATTGCCCGGAGCAGCCGCGGAAGTTCGCTCTGTCCTTTCCCCACGTCGGTTGCGCGGTCACGCCCAAAGGAGTTCAAATCGTGCGCCACAAGATTCAGCTCGAACAATCCCCGGTCAAGGAGCTCCCGGATCTCCTCGAGCACGTCCTCAAGTCCGCGACTGCGCAGATCGCCGCGAATCAACGGAATAGCACAGAATGCGCAACGGTTGTTGCATCCCTCTGCGATCTTGACGTAGGCCGAACCCGGCATCGAGAGTAATGTCCGGCGCACCGGGGGAGGTTGCATGCCTGCTGACGGCGAGTCCGGAAGGAAGAGCGAGGCGCGACCGCCGAGCACACGTTCAAGAAACTCGGGAGCGCGCTCCGGGGCCCTGTTTCCGAAAAATCCGTTTATCTCAGGCATTCCAGACGCAAGCTCTGCACCGTATCGCTGCGTGAGGCATCCTGCCATGACCACCTTTCGATCGGGAAACCGCGCGTGGAACTCGAGCGCCACCTGGATTGATTCCTCCTTTGCCGGAGCAATGAAACCGCAGGTGTTCACGATAATAACTTCGGCCTCATCCGGAGTCTGCACGTGCCGCCACTCGTTCTCGATGAGCGACGCGATCATCACCTCAGAATCGACCTGATTCTTCGCGCACCCGAGGCTTTCAAGATAGAATGTTTTGTTCATGTCGATGGGGAATCGATCAGTTTATCGGCACAAGCAGCAGATTATAGCTTCCGTTGCTCTGGTTCCACTGAATCGCATCAGTCGCCACTTCGCCTGCGGGTCCGAGCGCAACCTGGTTACCCGCGACCGTCAGATTTGCGGAACCGGCATTCGACAGCCAGAGCTCGAATCGATTGGAGGCGGTCGTCGTAAATGTCTCTCCGGCATCGTAGTAACACTCCTGCCGTTGACCATTATCGACCGAGTAGCGAAACAGCGCAGGCGCAGTGAAGGTCAGATTTACGGCGAAGGGCTGCTGCTGGTCCATCGTCGTGATCACGGTGCCAGCTGGCTGGGCCGGCTGTGCGGTAGTCGCCGCCTGCGTCGCGGTGTCAGCGGCCTGAGCAGTACCGGCTGCTTGAGGCGTGCCCGCAACAGCTGCCGCGTTCGTCCCGCCGGAAGCGGTCCCCGTGGTCGCCGCAGAAGAGCTTGCTCCGTTTACGGCACTGTCGAGTCTGATCACCGCGACGGGTATTCCCTCGAGTGTTGAAATTGACCGAACAAAGAGCTTAATGTCGGCCTTTCCGTCGGCGCTCAGATCGACAATTTTCTCCTGATCAGGGGAAAGATCGACTGAACCCGCAGGAGTGCTCAGCGTCACCGTCTTTCCGATACCGGTCAGAATCATCCGGTAGTCCTTGCCTTTGAGCTGGATGTTGATCGCATCCCCCCGCTTGAAGCTCCGCTCTTGCATACCACCGGGGAACCGGTAGAGCTGGCCGCCCGGAGGAAGCGGTTCGGTCGCGTTTCGAGCAGTGTTTGCCGCTGCAGTAGCAACCGGCCGGGTTGCCGAGCCGCCTTTGTTCCCAAGGACCAGCACGAGGCCAAGCCCCGCTGCGGCGAGTACCACTATGATTATCCCGGCAATCAACGGCGTTGATACCGACTTCCGCTCGAGTAACTCATTCATCGGTGCCGGCTGTTCCTGAAGTTTCAAGTTCTTGTACAGGCCGATGATCTCCTGAGCACTCAGGCCGAGGTAGTCAGCGTAGTTGCGGAGAAAACCAAGTACGTAGGGCTCACCCGGGAAGAGAGAGAAATCCTCGCTCTCCAGCGCGGTGAGAAACCTCTTGGCGATATGCGTGTCTCGAGCGACTTGCTCAAGCGTGTAGCCTCTGGATTCTCGGGTGCTCTTCAGCTTGTCGCCAATGGATTCCATACCGTTCCTGTTAGTTCAGTTTTCCGAAAAGAAAATGGTCGATAATATTCGCAGTTCCCGGACCATCATAACTGAACCGCGCAGCCGGTATGTTCTGATTTGTCCGTATATTCGTGAAATCAATCTGGTACTGTTCGTAGCCGACATCGACACCGACTATGCGCCGGATGAGGCCGTCCTTTCCGACAGAAACATTCAGCTGCCGGAATCCCTGGTTCGGATCACGCCAGTCGAGTTTCAGTTTCACGACCAATTCACTCGAGCCGGGATCCAGCGGAACCGGATCGGGTCCGATTAGGTATGCCTTGGTAAAGTTCTTCCCCATGAGCGAAAGCCCTGCCGCGGAGGCAAGGCTCACCACCTGGCCGCTATTGCCGCCAACGAGCGGTTGCTGAAGCTCCACGTTGTACTTGGGCAGATACACTTTCAGGATCTTGCCATCCGAACTCAGCACCTGCTTCGGCGGTTCGGTGAAATCGATTCGCAGCAGATCCGGGCTGCGATACAGGAGCACGCCTTTCATGACGTCGCCCTTCACCGTATACGTTATGTCCGCTGTGTAGTCGTTTATCTTTGCGTAACGTGCTGAAAGATTATCGAAAAATGCGGTTGCAGTGAGTATCTCCTGACTGAAGGCCGGCGAAACCAAGCCAAAAAATAGAAGAAATACCAATATGCGTGAAAATTTCAATGTGTTAACCACCATCTACGACAGAAAAATCGGCCATTCCAATATTGGCCGAACCATCCCTATTTGTCAAGGATGACTGCCCGACCGCAGCAGTTCAGGACAATTCCTGAATTCTATCACGCAACTCGGCGGCCTTCTCGTAGTTCTCGTCCTCTATTGCCTTTTTCAGCTCGAGTTCGAGTCTCTGCCGGGCGTCCGTCGGGGCGCGATCTTCTACCTGCTTGAGTGCAGACCGCAGGTAGTTCAGGGATCTGACTCGCTCGAACTGGAAAGCAGGCGAGTCCACGTCCTCCATTGTTTCAATTTCATTGATAGCGTCGTTCAGGATGCCCTGAGCTACTTCCTTCAGGTGATCGTGCACCGAGGCCATCGCACGCGCCATTGCATTCATGCGAAGGATATAGGGTTTATACTGCAGTACTGCATTTCTGTCCTCCTCACTCTCGCAGTACTTCTCAAGAAGCGAACAGACCTGCAAGTTATGCTCGGTATCCGCGGTTACCCGGGCAAAATCGTTGAGCTGGAACAGGAGCAGGTAACGATAATAGTAGAGAACCCCCTCGTTTTGCAGCAGCACGCAATCTTCATGGGTCAGCGTGAATCCTTCGTCAGTACCGTGGGTCGACTTGTGCGCGTCTGCGCGATCAATCAGTTCCTGAAGCACCGATTCTTTCCCGAACGGCTGAGTGCCGTCCGGTCGACCAACCAGTTCATACTGTTCCATCCCGAGCGGAAGGCGCACTTGAAGTACGCTTCTCCCGTCGTCGGCAACGATAATCCTCATGGTCTGATCAGGATCGTACGGCCAATCGTGTAACATGGCAGTCAAATCCTTACCCATTTAGTCCTCCACACATTTCATTCAATATACTAACAGCGATGAGTGGCAGCGACAACGAGAACAGACAAAAAGCTGCGGACCTACTTGCCAGATGCGGGTACCGTGACTAGGATACTGCCAGAGGATACCATGGTTAAAGTCATATCGCTCGGCGGATCAATAGTCGCTCCGTCCGGCGTGGATGTCGATTTCCTGCACCCCTTCACAGATCTGGTTCGTTCGTATCTTGCCTCGCGGCCTGAGGTTCGGCTCATTTTTGTAGTCGGTGGAGGCGGGGCTGCTCGAACGTATCAGAACGCATATCGCTCAATCAGCGACTCTCCGGTCGAGGCGGAACTGGACTGGATAGGGATTGCGGCAACGCGACTGAACGGTCAGTTGCTGCACGCGCTGTTCTGCACAGACTGCCCCGATCCGGTCGTCACCGATCCGACTGCCGATTTCGAGTTTCGCGGCCGGGTTCTGATCGGCGCTGGCTGGAAACCAGGCTTCTCCACGGACTTCGACGCCGTGCTGCTCGCCCAGCGATTCGCAGCCAACGAGGTAATCAATCTGTCGAACATCGAAAAGGTATTTACCGCGGATCCTAGGAAAGACCCTTCGGCCCGACCAATCGACAGAATCGACTGGAACGGCTTCCGGACAATTGTCGGAAGCGAATGGCAGCCTGGAGCCAACTACCCGTTTGATCCGGTCGCGTCGAAAAAGGCGGCGGAGCTTGGACTGAAAGTGATAGTCGCCTCTGGGCGAAATTTGGAGAATCTTCGCAGCATACTTGAGGGGAATGCGTTCATCGGTACCGAAATAGGTCCCGACTGACTGCGGTCATGATGTTGCGAACTCTGTTCTGGGTCGCGAACGATTCGTGGGATCCTAGAGGCCCTGCCCGCCCTGCACTTCGGCAGGCTGAGTTCCTTCGGCAGCCGCTGAAGGAGGCGCCCCCTGAGGAGCGGACGCTGCCGCCGAGTTGCCAAGCATCGCTGACGCAATTGCGTGAAGCGTCTGTTTCGCTGCCGGAGTGTCAGCTGAATCAGACTTCGCAGCCATTCCGAGATCGGCAAGCACAATTGCGACTGCCGAAGGCTCCTTGAGTCGGGCGATGTCCGCGAGTGCCCGATCGAACTCTCCCAGTCCAATGCGCACCAGGGCAATACCACGATAGAGGTTCTCGACAAGATAGGTACCGAGAGCGGCGTCCGCCTCGGCGAGGTCTACAGCACGCCGGGCTGCAGCAAGGTTCTTCTGTTCGATCAGGAAGCCTGCGAGGCGAATCATCGTCTCGGTGCGCGAGTAGTCGTCCCGAATGCCGGCGACCAGACTGAACGCGCGATCGCTCGAACCCCAGACTAGATCGACCTGCGCGACCGCCTGAACCGCTGCGGCGTGCTGTGCCGAATCCGAGACTTGCAAGACGCTCTCCTGTGCGACTTCTGAAGTTGCGAGCGCGAGACGCGGCTGCCCGATTGTGCCGTAGATGCCGGCTATCTTTGCCAGGGCGAGCGCGCGACGGTAGGGGTCCTGAACGCTCTGCGCAAGGTCCACGGCCTGGGAACAGAGATCCAGCGCCTGCTTCCGGTTTGCTCCCGCGTTTTCTGCGTGCAGGATGGACGAAACTTCTGCGAGGCCTTCGGCGCGCAGGTAGGGGTAGCGGATTGTCCTGAGCACCTGGATTGCGTTGTCAATTTCGCCGAGCCGCGTGAGGTTTTGCGCGACCTGCAGCAGGCGGGCCGCGTCAGCTTCACTTCGGCGAATGACGGTGACCGATGTGATCTGGTCGAATGCCCTGCCGGCGAAGTATCGGGCCGAATCGTCGTTGCCGAGGACCGTGAACCGCACCGCGATGTCAGAAAGCGCCAACGCCTTGAGCCACGGGCTTTCGATGCTGCCGGCGGCAGGAATCGCCTGTTGAAGCAGGACATCGACCGACTGGAGGGTCCCGGCCTCCTCGTAACGCCGCGCCGTATCGATGAGAACCGACGTTCGCACCCACAGATCCTGAATGATGTAGACTTCCTGAATTGTCTGGCGAAGGAGATCGTACGCGGAGGGACCAGCGGCGAAGCAAGCTGCGATGATTTTCTGCAGCACGATCGCACGGTTCGCGTCGTTGCTGATGTTCGCAGAACGGGCAAGCGCATCCCTGAGCAATTCGATTGCTCGGGTGGTCTCCCCGCCCTTCACGTAGATTCCCGCGACCACACTCTCTATGTCGGCACGGTCCTGACTCAGGTCGTTCTCATCAACGAGGGTGAGGATGCGTTGAAGCAGTCTGTCTGCTGAAGTATTATCACCGTGAACAAGAAAGGCTCTGGCAATTTCGGTGTACGCGAAGATGCGCGAGTGCACGTCCTGCACCTGCTCTGTGGCGACGAGCGCCACCGAAAGCGGCGTTCCCTGGCGGGCGAGCGCAGAGACATCAAGCGGCGGAAGCCGCGGGCGCGGTACCGGCGCAGTTGCGCAGCCGCCGAGCAGCAGGAGTGCGATAGACAGTACGCCGAGTGTGAGTATCCGCGTCACGTCTAAAACGAACCATTATGAATCTGATAGGAAGCGTTTGCCGTCGACATAGTAGAGTCTTGTCCGTTCGGGATTTCCCAATATTGCCTTCGCCTTCTGACTCAACTCGACGGTACCACGCGGCACAGCCGACGAACTCTCAGGCCCGTGTGGTCTGCCATCATCAAACCGAGTTCGTAACCGTCATTTGGATGGATGGCCTTACGCCCACGGCTTCGAGCCCGGAGTAAGCTGTCGCAACATCTTATGTTATCGTATAATCGTTAGTCAATGGGAGCCGGTAATGTTTGCATCTGAACGGTTTAGGCGTCAAGTCAACAAGATTCGAAAAGAGTTCCGGACCGCCCCGGAAGGTGAACTGCTGGCGCAGATCCGCAATGCGTTCGACCTTTGTCTGGCATCAATCCCCGCGGTGATGCGCGACGACATATTCGAGTACCTCGTTGGTCGGTTTGCCGACAGGAAGTCGCGGTATGCGGACCTTCTGATGTACACAGACTACATGGGAGACTTCATCGACCTGCTGAATGTGGATTATGACGAGCATCAGGATCCGATCTTTGCCGACGACTGGGACTACCTTCGTGAAGTCGTCACCGAGTTCGCCGGTGATCTGGACATGGACCTGGTAAACTACGCTATGGAACTTGTGGTGCGCAAGGGTCACATCGACTGATTCGTTGACACTCGTAAAGCGTTCGGCTACAGTCTATTCCCGTGCTCGCAAGACGCCGGCGTGGCGGAACTGGTAGACGCAGCAGACTCAAAATCTGCCGCCTTCACGGGTGTGGGAGTTCGAGTCTCCCCGCCGGCAACAAAGCAATTCCTCCGTTACACGAGATATTTCAGATACAAACCCTCATTTACGTCGAGAAAGTGGTCCAGGATGAACGGATCGAACGTATGACCGCGTTCGCTCTCCATGGTCCCCAGCGCTTCCTGAAGAGAGTAGGCAGCGCGATAGGGCCGATCGGTCGTGAGGGCATCCCAGACGTCAGCGACGGTTACGATCCGCGCTTCGACGGGAATTGCCTCTTCACGAAGCCCTGACGGATAGCCTGTTCCGTCCCATTTCTCCTGATGGCAGAGCGCGACTGTCGCCACCATCTCGACGTCGTCTATACAGCTGAGAATCCGGTGCCCTTCGATAGTGTGACGCTTCATCTGATCGTATTCGGCGGCGGTGAGTTTATCCGGTTTGTTGAGGATGATATCGGAGACGGCAATCTTTCCCACGTCGTGGACGATGGCTCCAAGGTAGACCACACGCACGGTTTTCGGCGAAAGCCCGAGGTTGATTGCTAGGCTGGCCGCGTAGTGGGCAACCCTGAGCACGTGCCCGCCGGTGTAGTTATCCTTCGACTCGATTGCTGAGGCAAGGGTGCGGAGAAAGGACTCAAGGCGAATATCCGGCTCAAGGGTTGCGGTTCCGGCGAAGTCACCGGCGCCGCGTTCACTGTCACTCACGAATCGGCTCCACGAAGAGCCAGACCTGCACGGAAAGCCGTCGGATACCGACCCTTCATAGAGTATTGTCGGCCCATTTCCTGCGGCGCTTCAGTGTGGTTCAGGTAACCCGGGAACTCCTGAGCACTCGATAAAGCAGCGACGGCCAGACCGCATTGAGAAAGAGGGCAAGTCGTGTGCGAGCATCCAGGCCAACGTACGCTTCATTTCGCCCGCGTTCAAGCGCCCTGACGATGGCGTCTGCTGCCCGCTCAGGCGTTGCCCCCGCCGCCTGACTTGGATCCATTACTCCATGGGCCGAACCGTCCCCGGAGAGTGCGTTTTCTGAGACTTCGGTGCGCACGAACCCTGCGACGATGAGCGTGACCTGAACATTGTGCTTCCACTCCTCGAGGCGAAGCGCTTCGAAGTAACCGTGCAGGGCGTGCTTAGCCGCTGAGTAGGCCGAGCGCTGCTGGGTCCCGAACTTGCCGACGACGCTCGTCACGACGACGATTGCGCTCTCCCGGAGGTCCCGCATTGAGGCAAGCAGGTCCCGCGACAGTACTACCGGCGCGAAGAAATCGACATCCATGATTCGCCTGACTACCGCTTCCGTGGTTTCGGCGGCGGTTGACCTCTGGCTGACGCCGGCGTTGTTGATGAGAATGTCGACCCGTCCAAATACGTCGATAGCGCGGGATGAAAACCGCTGAAGATCGGCCGGATCAGC
>Ga0307375_10005795_pt1 | contig 11517 bp, 12 predicted proteins | sample TR1MG_FD_202531 | JGI IMG/M metagenome (GOLD analysis project Ga0307375, IMG submission 202531) | Soil microbial communities from Risofladan, Vaasa, Finland - TR-1 | ecosystem: Environmental > Terrestrial > Soil > Coastal area > Acid sulfate soil | place: Finland: Risofladan, Vaasa | collected... | reverse complement strand
ATTAATTACATGCCAAACAATTCAATTGTAATATTACTATTTGAAAAAGACAACAGATCCTTCGTACAATAAATAGAAGAGAGTTAAATTAAAAGCCAAAGCGAGACAAATTGAATAAATTATATTTTTCGTTTGTCTTATCATCCCTGCTATAGTTAAGAAGAAGCTCCACAAAACTATAATAGCTTCAAAAGAAAGCAATGCATATGCAAAAAATTCTTTTAGGCTAAATGGTGAAGGATTATTTGAGAATATGTTCCCGCCAAACACTGTAACCTCAATTGTGAAAAGAATGATCAAACCAATTACATATGGAAATAAGGAATAGGCTAAAATTGCGATCCCATCTTTTATTCTAGTGCTAATTCCAAAAAACTTGTTGATAATTTTAAATAGTACCGAAAATAATATTAGTATAGCAATAAGCATACTTAAAAGAATAAAATATATAAATATTAAATTATTGAAAGAAGGTTCATCGCTATGAGTGACAAGAGACAGGAACATTAAATTAATCAATAATTTCCCAGTCACCAATAATATAATAAAAGATGTGAAAGTTTTATGTTCGGCAAATATTATTAAGGTAAAAGCTTCTTTTGGGCTTTCAATTAAAAAACCAATTACCTTCCACAAGTCAATGTTATAAACACGTTCGCGAAGATATGTTTTGCAGTTTCTGCACGTTAATTCATAAGATGGATTTTCAGAACCGCATTGTTTACAAACACTAGAATTGCTCATCATAGTTTTATTCTTAAGCTTAACATTGGTTGTCCAGAGTATTTATCTTCTTTTACTGTAAAATCAAACAATTCAGCATCAACGTAAGCATCTACCAAATTAAGAAAATATGTCAATCCCATATAGATAGAGAATAAGTCTCGCTGATCATGATAAAAATTACGATTTCCGATATATATATTGTTACCCGTCTCGATGTAAAGAGTTTTATATTGTTGATAATTTTTGTTATTCCAATTCCAATTGTAAATAAACCAAGCCCCGAGTCCCCATATAATTGGTATTTTTATATATGATTCGTTATAAAATTGTCCCCAACCAGGAAGGACAGCACTTCTTAACACCGCGCCCCAAGGAGATTTTTTCATAACAAAAACAGAATCAAGATTGGTGTTGTTTTGAGGAAGTAAATGCCTTTGTTGAGCTAATTGTAATGATGAAAATAATAAAATCAACACCAAGGCTTTAATTATATGATTTACTAATGATTTCAAATAACTCAAATAATCTTTCTAATTCTTCATAAGAATAATATTCAATGGTAATTTCACCGGAGCCATCCTGCTTTTGTTTACACAATACTTTTGTGCCAAAAACTTTCCGTAATTTGTCTTCTATATCGCTCATGTTCGCAGAAATGGAATTAGTTTTGGGTATTATCGAGATAGTCTTTTTAATATTTAACTCAGGAAGGCTTAAGAGTTTTTTAACTAATTGTTCGACTTTGCGAACAGATAAATTTCCATCTCTAATTCTGTGAAGAGCATCCAACTGCAATTCTGGATTAGGTAGATTTATTAGGGCTCTTGCGTGCCCGGATGTAATTTCTTCTTTTATTAAACTATCTTGAATTTCTTTAGGTAATTTTAATAATCTGATAGTGTTTGCAACTGTAGTTCTATCTTTACCAACTTTTTCTGCAATCTGTTCTTGAGTAAGATGGCAATCATCCATCAAACGTTTGTACGCAATACTAATTTCAATTGGATTCAATTTTTCACGCTGTATATTTTCAATAAGAGCCATAGCAAGCATTACTTCCTCTGTATCCACCTTGATTACGTATGCAGGAATATCTCTATACCCTATATCGCGGCAGGCTTTTAATCTTCGTTCTCCAGAAATTAATTCGTATTTACTTTCAAATCTTCTTACTGTAATTGGCTGAATTAATCCATGCGAAAGTATAGATCGCTTTAATTCATCTAAGGCCTCCGGGTCGAAGTTCATTCTTGGCTGATAAGGATTTGGGGAAATCATTCCAACGGGAATTTTTACTAGTATATCATAATCCTTCCCATCATCATTTTTTATTTCTTTATAATTTGAAACGGGATTGCTTTCATCAAAATATTGTTGATTGATTAAAGCATCTAATCCTCTACCAAGACTTGATTTCACTTTGCTCATTTTATTTAACTTCTAATGAATTTCTTTCCAGCAATTCTGCGGCTAATGAGATATAATTTTTAGCTCCAGTCGATACTGCATCATACAGAATAACAGGCTTACCATAACTAGGAGCTTCAGATATTCTCACATTTCTATGAATAACGGTTTTATAAACTTTATCACCAAAATATTTTCTTACTTCGTCGGCTACTTGCTGCGATAGTCTAAGTCTTATATCAAACATTGTTAATAGGACACCTTCTATTGTTAAATTTTTATTAAAATGACTTTTAACAATATTAATTGTATTCAAAAGCTGTCCCAAACCTTCGAGCGCAAAGTATTCACATTGTACTGGAATCAATACTGAATCTGAAGCAGTCAAAGAATTTAGAGTTAATAATCCAAGAGATGGCGGGCAATCAATTACTATATAATCATAGCTGTCTTTAATTTGACTTATAGCTTTTCCCATCAGTTTTTCGCGCTCAGCCATATTGACCATCTCGATTTCAGCTCCGACAAGATTAATATTAGAAGGTAAAATATCAAGATAAGGCATAAAACTATTAATTATTACATCATTAATATTTTCTTGTCCGATTAATACTTCATAAATTGATGGGGAATGATTTGTGACACTCAAGCCAGATGACGAATTAGACTGTGGGTCAATATCAATAAGTAACGTCCTCTTTTCTGCAGCGGCCAGCGATGATGAAAGATTTATTGAAGTTGTAGTTTTCCCTACCCCCCCTTTTTGATTAGCTATAGAAATTACTTTTCCCATTAAAACCTAATTTGTTAAACTGAAATAATAATACAATTGTAAGATAAGCTTTTAATTTTTTCCTTAAAAATATATTTGTATAAAAAGCTTAATTTATGACATGGAAAATCAAAATTCTATCTCTTCGCCAAAATTCATTATCCTGCATTTATTGCCGCCTTGTTCTACTTTTTCCTTAAAATCTTTTGGGTTTACTTCTATTAATGGAAAAGTATTAAAATGCATAGGTATAGCTAATTTCGGGTTAACTAATTCAACTGCTTTAGCAGCATCGGTTATGCCCATCGTAAAATTATCTCCTATAGGTAAAAGCATTATATCGATATTATGCATTTCACCTATAAGTTTCATATCGTAAAATAAACCGGTATCACCAGTATGATAAATATTTTTATTACCAATGGATATAATAACTCCCGCAGGTTCTCCAGCATATTGACCATCTGGGGTGCTTGAACCATGATGCGCAATCGTAAATTTGACTCTTCCAAAATCAAAATCGAAGGCACCACCGATATGCATGTTATGCGCGGTGAACCCCTTAGTCTGGCAATAATTTGCTAGTTCATTGACACAAATAAAAGTGGAGCCACATCTTTCTGCAATCTTGAAAGCATCTCCTATATGGTCGCCATGTGCATGTGTCAAAATAATGTAATCTGCATTTACATTCTCTGATTTTTCAGGAGATGTCGGATTATCGTCTAGAAATGGATCGATTAATATTATTTTCCCATTATTAGCAGTAATCTGAAACGCAGAATGTGAAAAATATTTAAGTTTCATTTTCTCTCCATCATTTATGAATCATTTTCTTAAATTCTTTTAAGTTTTTGCCATAAAGGAATTCTGTTAAGCTAGATCTAAGTTCTTCAAATAAAGCTTTTTTCTTAACACCAATTGTTTCTATTAATAAACTCATTTTTTCGTCATAGCTTCGATCAGTATTCAAAATAATATTATCTAATAATACATCTAAGTCCCTCAAATTTCCAGTACAATCTTGGAGTGTCTCAACTTGATGATAAAATATTACTATTTTCTTGTCATCAAAACAAGAAATAAATATTTCCAGGTTATATCGAAGGCGTCTTAATGAAATCCTAAGACTATGTAAATTTTCAGGAGTATTATTAATAAAATATATTTTAATTGATTTGACAAGATGGTTCAATTTTTGTCGCAGTACAATTCTTGAAGCCTCACTTAGGGGAGTATCATCTCTTAAACCTTTTATTTTCCACTTTTTATTTTTCATATTAAATTATTTCAGCATTACTCTTATAAACCCTTTAATTGCTTCAAATGGTCTCATTTTACTCTTTTCATTATTATAGATTGTCGGCACATAAACAAACGCAATTCTGAAATTATTTTTTGCTGCATTCAAAATAATTTCACTTTCTGCTTCAAATCCAGCAAATGAAGGTAAAATTGAATTTAGTATTTTTGTTCTGTAAGCTCTAAATCCACATTGACTATCCAATATTTTCTGCTTCGTTTTTATGCTAAGTAGGAATGAAGTGATTTTATTACTTAGAATTCTTTGGACAGGCATGCGATTCAATTTATTTAACCTGTTGCCAATTATAACATCATGATCCTCAAGTCCTTTAATTAGGCTAGGTATATATTCAGGTTTGTGTTGAAAGTCTGCGTCAATAGTAACCGTAAAATCAAAATTTCCTTCAATGCTTTTTCTAAATCCTTCATTCAACGCGAAACCTTTACCTTTGTTACTTGAATAGCTAATTAAAGTTACTCTATCATCTTTAACAACATTTAATAGAGAATCATCAGTAGAACCATCATTAACTGCAATAACTCTATCAACAAATGGTAGTGTATCTCTTATTATTCCATTTATACTTTTACTTTCATTATAAAACGGGATTACTGCACAGACTTTATTTTTCTTTAATATATTGCTCAATTAACCTTCGCCATCCTTTTGAATTTGGTGCTTTAAAAGCTTTTGATAATTTTATTCTTAACGCTTCTTTTGATAACCCTTTATGTATTTGACCATCTTCTGCAATCGAAATACTTCCGGTCTCTTCAGATACTATGACACTGATTACGTCCGCTTGTTCAGAAATCCCGAGCCCAGCTCGATGTCTCATACCCAGACTATCACCGTTCATCCTTGTTGTTAATGAAAGAGGCAGTGTGCAGCGAGCAGCTTCAATAATTTCTTTATTAATCACTACTGCTCCATCATGCATTGGAGATCGAGGGAAGAAAATAGATTCAAGAAGTGCCGCACTTAGTTTTGCATTTAATATTTCGCCAGTTTCGACATAACCTCGTATTCCTGTAGATTTAATTACTACCATCAAAGCTCCATGCTGCCGTTGTGAAAGCTCAAATGCCGCTTCTGTAATTATAGAAGCTGCTTGCGTAGTCTCAGATTTAACAAATAGCCGGAAGAAGGGATTTCTTGCTACTATTACAAGCAACCTACGGATTTCAGGTTGAAATAGAATTACAAATGCTATTACCCAAACATCAGTTACGAATCTTAATAGCCAACTAAGGACTTTTAGGTTTACAGCCTGGGCAACAAAAGATAAGAATAGGATTATCATTAATCCTACAAATATCTGAGCTGCTATAGTTTTATTTAATAGCACGTATAGTTTATAAATAATAAACGTTACTATTAAAATGTCAATAATATCAGTGAATGAAACAGTAAGGAAACCTATTTTAAATAATTCAACCATTGCTAATTGAGGTGATTCATAATTTTACAGACTTGTATGCCGTAATATACATTATGTGTTCTAATGATTCTAGCGCCATTCTTTACCGATATTGATTCAGCAATTGTAGTGGCAGTATCTCGTAAATTTACATCAAGGTTTAGTGTTTTACCCAAGAAGGATTTCCTCGAAATCCCTATCATTATTGGATATCCTAACCCCCTAAACTCCTCTAGCCTTCTTATAATTTCAAAATTATTATCTATGCTCTTCCCGAATCCAATGCCCGGGTCTATAAATAAGTCCTCAACTCCAATCTCTTTTGCATATAGTAATTTGTTGTACAAGAAGTCATAAATATCACTTACAACATTATCATAGGATGGTGCTACTTGCATATCTTTTGGTTTTCCTTTAATGTGCATAATAATTAATGCTGCATTGTAATGTTTTACAACTCGAGCTATTTCAGGGTCAAAAGTTAAGCCGCTTATGTCATTTATTATCTTAGCCCCATGTTTAAGAGCTTTTTCAGCAACTACTGATTTGTTTGTGTCTACAGATATTATTGCATTGGGTCTATGGAATAATAGGCTATCCAATACTGGAATTACTCTTTCTATTTCTTCTTCAGCTGGCACCATCTCAGAGCCTGGTCGAGTTGATTCACCACCAATATCTATAATATCAGCACCTAAATCAATCATTTCTATAGCATGCTTCGTAGCTGATTCTTTGTCATAATATAAACCTCCATCTGAAAAGGAATCAGGAGTTACATTTAGAATCCCCATAACATATGCATTATTAAAATTAAATACTTTCTTTCCGATTAGGTATTCCTTTGAATCATATCCTTCAAAGTTGTTAATCGTCGTTATTATTTGCTTTCCAAGCTCTTGGTATATTTGCCAAAAAGAGAGTTTAGCTAATTCTTTTAGTTCATTGAAAGTTGCTATTAAAAGAATATTTGCTTCACCTTGCTCGTTGGTTTTTATGAAGCAAGATTTCTTCTCATTACATATTTTGTTTTGGACATCATGTGCAACGCTAATTGGGACATTGCGAATTTCTAAACCAGTAATTCCTTGTTGACGAATGGTTTGGTCTATTTTATAAACTTTGCTATACCTGTTGAAGACTACAAACGAGGAAAGATTTAGTATCTGAACGATCAAAAATAATCCTTTTATTATTCTAAGAATGTACTATAAAAATAAGGCATGTATTTGTGATGACTAATAGTACTAGTCTATCAACATCTAACCAATAATATTTATTAGCTCTATTGTAGCCGCAGAAATATTGTTGCTTTTGAATATTGATGTGCCTGCAACTAGAACATCACATCCAGCATCTATAGCTGGCTTTGCTGTAATAGTATCAATGCCACCATCTATTTCTATTAGAAAATTAGCATTCCTTCTATTTCTTAATTCCGCGACTTCCCTAACCTTCCGCAAGGAATTACTTATGAAAGACTGACCGCCAAACCCAGGATTCACTGACATAATTAGGACTAGGTCAACATACTCAGCAATATCCTCAAGAGCGCTGACCGGTGTTGATGGATTTATTGCTACTCCAGCCTTAGCTCCTAAGTTCTTTATTTCGCTAATAGTTCTGTTTAGATGTATAACTGCTTCCTCATGTACGGTAACTGAGGTAGCTCCAGCTTTAATAAAATCGTCAAGGTAAACATCCGGATTCTCTATCATCAAATGGACATCAAGCGGAAGGCTGGTAACACTTCTTGCAGCTTTTACTATAATTGGACCGAAGGTAATGTTAGGGACAAAATGGCCGTCCATAATATCACAGTGAATCCAATTAGCTCCTGATAGTTCAACCATTCTTATTTGTTGAGCTAGGTTCGATAAATCTGCAGCTAATATTGAAGGTGCTAAAATTGATTTATGTTTCACTTCTAATTTCCGTTAACAGTATTTGAAGTCTTTGTTACGAATAAGTCTATAGTTGAGCCAGAGATGACTCTAATGCCTGTGCTTGGATATTGATCCAGCACCGTATTAGGTAATAACGAAACTGATGGTTGATAATTGATCTTTCCTACTTTCAAAGTACTGTCAGTTAATATTTTCTCAGCTTCTGTAAGCGATTTGCCTATTAGGTTTGGGACAACGATTCCACCTGCACTATTACCTATACTAAGCGAGACACCTACGTAGTCTCCCTTTTTTAAGGTAGTACCTGAAGCATATTGCTGGTCAAATATCATATCAGTTGGGCTGGATGATGTTAGGGAATCGATTTTCCCAAGATTTAGTCCTAGTCGTTCAAGACTAAATTTTGCATCACGGACTGATTTACCTATTAGTGTTGGTACTATGACAGTTGGTTCTCCGCCACTAATAAACAAGTATATTCTCCTATTGATCTTGACAATTTCTCCTGCATTAGGCCTTTGGTAGATTACACTACCTTTCGGATACTTCTCATCATAAGTAGTATCTCCAAGCACGGGAGATAAATCAGCACTCTTTAAGATACTAATGGCATCTTCAGCTTTGAGTCCTACAACTTTAGGAACAGGCTTCTCTGGTTCATATACGTACCATGGCATTACAATATAATTCATTATTAGTACGAATATAAAGAAGCCTACTAAATAATATAATATTTTTCTTATACGGGGATTTTTTAGGTAATTTTTCATCTAGTCAAATATATCAAATGAAGGTTTTTTTTACAACAAGTGTTTTTATTCATGATGCACTTAAGTTTAGGTTTATAGTAAAGATCAGGTCCAAGGACGAAAGAAAGTAATAAACCTTATATACCATTCAAAAAAGCTAATTGTTAATTTTATAATTTACTAGCTTCCCTTTTCCATGCCTATGAATATCTAAAATATAGAATAGATCATGACTATAAATATATATGTAATATAATTAGAAATAAATGGAATGATAGTTAAAGGATTTTCTTTAACTATCATTCCTGAGTTATTAATACATTGGAATCATCTAAACTACAATAAGATTATTTGGGACTAGGTCCTTCAGTAACCTGCACAAAATCAGCAGGGCGTACCCACTTTGCAAATGCTATTCTAACTTCATTTGCATTTAGTTTAAGGTACTTCTTTGCAGCTATTGTAGGTTCGTCAAGAGGCAGTCCGCTGACTGATCGAGATAACAATCCTCCTGCAATGCTGCCTAAACTTGCCTCAGAAAGTGGGATTTCCCTCATTAGCATAGCTTTAGCTTGTTCTAGTTCATGGGCCGTTACATCCGTTGTTTGCATCTGTTTCAAGTCACGTTCAATTATATTGCGTGCCTTTGAGACATTTGGGGGATCGCAACCATAACCTATTGAATAAGTAGCACGTGTCTTACCCACGCTAAATGATGAAGAGACATAATACACTAGACCTGCATTCTCACGCAAATCCTTATAGAATCTAGTAGCATAAAATGCACCTCCTAGAACATGATTACCAAGCTCAAGAGCGTAGTAATCCGGATTGGTGCGTGTAAGTCCAAGAGTCTGAGCTAATTCCACTTTGTCTTGTACCCTGCTTTGATCAGGTACCGAAGCCGTCGCTTGTTTGTTCAAAGGTACAGGAGGCAGCTCAGTCTCCGGCGCTTGCCCTTCTGCCTTCCAGTTGCCAAAGTATTTAGTAATTACCTCCTTTGCTATTTCAGGAGTAACATTACCTATTACTATAATTGAAGTTAAGTCAGGACGATAAACCTTATTATAATATGCAATAACATTATTTAGCTCAAGTGATTTAATGGTCTCTGGGGTGGTTTCTCTTTGAGCCGGATCATCAGCAGGGTAAATTGCTTTTGTCAATGCTCGACCGAAGAGATAATCAGGGCTTTTTAGTTCTCCGGCAACTGTCGCGGCAGACTGCATCTTAATAATATTAAATGCGTTCTCAGGTAACCCCGGATTCAATTCATTGTCAGCTAGTAGTTCTACTGCTTTATCAAAATGATTGGATAAGGTACGGACGGAAAATGAAGTTCCTGCCGATTCATATATCCCTATGTCGTCAAGAGCTTTTTGGAAGTCAACTCTATCTAGGCTTTTAGAGCCATAGGAAAATAATTGATCAAGTATACCTGCTACTCCGTCTTGTCCTTTTGGGACTTCTAAGGAGGAATTGTTCTTAATTTGCCCATATACACTGATAGTATTGCTTACAGTTTCAGGTTGAACTATAAGTTTAATTCCATTGGGTAATGTTGAAACAGTTGGATTAACGTCAGATGGCGGTACAGACAATCTACCTAATGCTTTTGATGCCCATTCAGGAAGCGTTACTTCTTTTGGGTTTTTAGGAGCAAAGGATTCTGATCCTCCAAATCCTTTTTGAGAGATTGGTTTACCTGATGACTGGGGAGTAAGAATTGTAAAGATTGCATGATCCGAATTCAAGTATTCCTTTGCAACGCGGTTTACATCTGCGACAGTTACCTTTTCTAAAGCGTTTAGATCGTCCTGGGGTGAATTTCTTCCTTCTACGGCAACTGCTTCAGACCATGCCGATGCTAGTCCTGAGACGGAGTTCTTCTCAAATTCTGCATCTGCTAGCTCATGTCTTTTCTCTGCTTCTACCAGATCTTCGGATAATCCATCATGGATTTCCTTGTCCAATATTGTTTGTACTTCTTTTATTAGACTTTTTGAATCAGCGCCTTTTGGAAACACAGATAGGGCGAAACCAAGTCCGGACTTAGGAAGATCATCATATTGAAATCCGGCGTATAGTGCTTTTCCGGTAGGTACTAGTTCTGAGTATAGACTTCCTCTTTGGTTGCTTAAAACATCCGAGAGAATTTGGACAGCAGCGTAGTCAGGGCTATCTGAGCCGGGTAATCGGAATGAAATTAAAGCCAAGCCATACGGCAGATCTGTTTTCAAATTCAGTGTATCTGGCTTTACAGGCTCAAGATTTATTGCAGGTCTAGCTGGTATTTTCTTTGAAGGAATCGGTTCAAATAATTTTGTTACCTCATTCAGTGCTGATTGGGGGTCTACATCACCAACTACAACAAGTACAGCATTGTTTGGAGCGTACCATGTGTCATGAAATTTCTTAAGCATTGTGCCTGTTGTTTTATCAAATGATGGGCGTGTACCAAGTGCATCGTGATCATAAGGAGTACCTTTGAACATTTCCTTCAAGAGTTTTTTGTAAAATACATACTCAGGATTAGAAAGATCTGAAGCTACTTCTTGTTCAATTGCACCGCGCTCATTCTTCCATAGTGAGTCTGTGGCTAGTAGACTTTTCATTCTTATAGATTCGATATGAAGTGCAACGTCTAGATCTTCGGAAGGTACAGTAAAGAAAAATTGAGTTACAGTCTGACGTGTATCAGCGTTGAAGTCCCCTCCCATAGAAGCTGTAATATCCGCAAGTTGGTCTGCAGAGAGTTCTTTGCTACCTCTGAACATCATATGCTCTAGAGCATGTGCGGTGCCGGGGAAACCTTTAGGAGCCTCATTAGAGCCAACAAGGTAGTTGATTTCAGTCGTTACCACCGGTGCTAATGGGTTTCTTACAATAACTACACGCAAACCATTTTTTAATGTTGCGCGTAAAATATTTTCTTGATTATCCTTAGAAAAAGCTGTGGGCGGTACTATAAACGGGAGTAATAATATTAGAAGTAGGAATAGATTTCGTAAGTTAAAACGGTTAACATTATTTGGATTATGATCAAATTCAGACATAACAATATCCTTTATAATTTTATTATTGTAATAAATTTAATAATAATTCTTCAGATTAAAGCTGACTTTTTGCACATTATGCAAATATCCATGACTGGATATTAAGAAGTAGGTCATTGAGCGTTAGGAAATGGTGAGATTAGGAGGCAGCACGTAAGGATATTAGCCTTATAA
>Ga0307375_10005792_pt1 | contig 11521 bp, 8 predicted proteins | sample TR1MG_FD_202531 | JGI IMG/M metagenome (GOLD analysis project Ga0307375, IMG submission 202531) | Soil microbial communities from Risofladan, Vaasa, Finland - TR-1 | ecosystem: Environmental > Terrestrial > Soil > Coastal area > Acid sulfate soil | place: Finland: Risofladan, Vaasa | collected... | reverse complement strand
AGTTCCGCGCGGGAATAAAGGGGCGTAACGCCGAACTCCGTCATGTTGGCGAGAACGGGGGCCCTCACCGACCCCGTCACCTTCGAGTACGACTCGATGTCGGGCATCGCCTCGGCGAAGATGGCGTCGGCCCCCGCCTCGACGTAGGCGCCGGCCCGGTCCACCACCCCCTGTATCCCCTCGGACTGGAAGGCGTCGCAGCGGGCCATCACCACGAAGGCCGTGTCGGTCTTCGCGTCGACGGCGGCCTTGATGCGATCGACCATCTCTGCGGCCGGCACGATGGCCTTTTTGGGTCTGTGGCCGCAGCGCTTCTGCGCCACCTGGTCCTCGATGTGGACGGCGGCCACGCCGGCCGCGATCATCTCTCGGATCGTCCGCGCGATGTTGAAGGCCCCGCCCCATCCCGTGTCGATGTCGACGAGGAGCGGCGTTTCGACCGCTCCGCAGATCCGTCGCGCGTCGACGCGCACATCCTCCAAGGAGGTGATGCCGAGGTCGGGGAGGCCGCAGGAGTAATTGGCGACTCCCGCCCCGGAAAGGTAGATCGCCCTGAAGCCGACGCGGGTGGCCATCATCGCCGTGTAGGCGTTCAGGGTGCCGACGATCTGGAGGGGGAGCTCTTCGAGAAGGGCGAGCCGGAAAAGCGCGCCGGCGGAGGGACTCCTCATCGCGCCGCCTTGGCCTGCTGCTTCGAGTTGCGAACGAGGGCGAAGACCAGGGCCCCGCCAGCGAGGATCATGAAGACGAGGGCTATCGGGTTGGTGAAGAATATGGAGGGATTCCCGTCGGAGAGGGTCATCGAATTGCGGAAGTTCTGCTCCGTCATGCTGCCGAGGATGAGGGCCAGCACGAGGGGCGGCAGGGGGATGCCGATCTTCAAGAAGAGGAAGCCCACCACCGCCGCGATCATGATGAGGACGAGATCGGAGCCCGAGTAGTTGAGGAAGTAGGCGCCGAGAAGGGCCAGACCCATGATGAGGGGCAGCATGAGGCGCTGCGGGACCCTGAGGAGCTGTACGAGGGGGATGGCCAGGGGCAGGTTGATGATAATAAGTATGATATTGCCGATGAGCATCGAGGCGATGACGCCCCAGGCGATGTCGGGGTGCTGGGTGAAGAGGGTCGGGCCGGGGTGGACGCCGAGGAGCATCAAGGCGCCGAGCATGACGGCCGTCGTTCCGGAACCGGGGATGCCGAGGGTGAGGAGGGGCACGAGGGCGCCGCAGGAACAGGCGTTGTTCGAGGCCTCGGGGGCGGCCAGCCCTTCGATGGCTCCCTTGCCGAATTTCTCCGGATGTTTGCTGATGCCCTTTTCGAGGGCATAGGTCATGAAGGTGGCGATGGTGCCCCCCATGCCGGGAAGGACGCCGACGAGAAAGCCAAGGGGTGAGTTGCGCAACATCGGCCAGATGCACTGCTTGAACTCGGGCCAGCTTACCCAGACCTTGCCGATCGACTTGGTGTCGAAGTTGACCGGCGTGGTATCACGAAGATTTCTGAAAACCTCGGTCACCGCGTAAAGACCAATTATGACGACGAGGAAATCGATGCCGTCCTGAAGCGTCGAGCTGCCGTAGGTGAATCGCGTGAGAGCCGTCAGGGGATCTATGCCCACCGTCGAAAGCATCAGGCCGAAGGCGATGGCGATGAGGCCCTTGAGGAGGCTTCCCTCCGAGAGCGTGATGGTCGCGATCAATGAGAAGAGGAGGAGGGCGAACATCTCCGGAGGCCCGAACCTGAGGGCCGCGTTGGCCACGGGCTGGGCGAGGATGATGAGCATAACCATGCCTATCATGCCGCCGATGAAGGAGGCGATGGCCGAGATAGCGAGGGCCGTGCCCGCCTTGCCCTTGCGCGACATCGGGTAGCCGTCGAAGCAGGACACGATGGCCGAGGCGTCGCCGGGCACGTTGATCATGATGGAGGCCCGCGAACCGCCGAACATCGCGCCATAGTAAACGGCGGCCATCGTGATGAGGGCAGTGGCCGGATTCATGCCGAAGACGATGGGTATGAGGATGGCCACGCCCGTGGCCGGCCCGAGGCCGGGGAGCATGCCGATGATGGTGCCGAGGGTTCCACCGATGAAGACCCACAACATGTTGGTCCAGGTCAGGGCGGTCTGGAAGCCTATGGCAAGGTTGGAGAATATGACGTCCATGGGTTCCGTCTCCTAGAAGGGCAGCAGGTTTTCGACGAGGCCGCGGGGCAAACTGAGCTTGAGACCGAAGCCGAAGATGGCATAGGCCGCGACCGTGAAGATGGCCGCGACGCTGATGTTCTGGACGATTCGCCCGCGGTTGATGAGCATGGCCGCCGCGAACATGAAGAGGAGGGTCGCCACGGTGAAGCCGAGGGGGTCGAGGATCATGCCGTAGACGATGCCGGCCGCCGTGAGGAGGGTGATGTCGATCCAGACCATCCTATTCTTGACGAAGCCGAAATCAGCCTTCTCCGACCTGGCCCGGTGCCTGCCCAAAAGCTCGACAAGGACGAGGGCTATGCCGGCGATGACAGAGGCCGCCGCCACGACGATGGGAAAAAGGCGGGGGCCCATGATGTCGCCCATATTTGTATGCGCGGGGAGTGTCATGGCCGTGGCGAAGTAGAAGACTCCCACCACGATGGCCAGGATCGCGCTGATCATGTTCTTGGTCACAATATCCTCCAAATTCCCGCAGCTACGAAAAAGCGGGGCCCCCGGCCCGCTCGGGCCGCGGGTCGGGAGCCTCACCTGTCGAGTCGCGGTCTTATTTCTTGAGACCGACCGCGGTCAGGAGTTCGTCGAAGCTGGCCGACTGCTCGGCGAGGAACCTGGCGTGTTCGGCGGAGTTCTGATAGAAGGTCGAGGAACCGAGGTTGTCCATTTGGGTCTGCCAGGTCTTGGTCTGCACCATTTTCGCGAAGACCCCGTCCCAATAGGCGATCTGCTCGGCGCTGAGGCCGGGGGCGCCGATGAGGCCCCTCCAGTGGGGGAAGACCACGTTGACGCCCTGGGCCGTGAAGGTCTTCACGTCGGGGAGGAAGGAGAGGGTGTCGGGGGATGAGACGCCGAGGATGCGCATCTTGCCGGCCTTGTGCTGTTCGCGGACCTCGCCCACGCCGATGACGGTGAGCTTGACGTGGCCGCCGAGGACGGCGGGGACGATCTCGCCGCCGGCGCCCGGATAGACGATGAACTTGAGCGAGGCCGGGGGGATGCCGTAGGCCTTGGCGAGCTCGAGGATGGTGACGTGATCGTCGTTGCCGAGGGAGGGTCCGATACCGATGGGCATCGAGCCGGGATTGGCCTTTATGGCCTCCATCACGTCCTTGAGGCTCTTGTAGGGCGAGTCGGCGGAGACGGCGAGGGCTTCCCACTCGGATTGGAGGGCGGCGATGGGGGTGAAGTCCTTGTAGGTCTGCTGGCTCGTGCCGAGGAGCTTGTTGAAGATGAGGAGGGTCGAGGTGGCGGCGAGGATCTCGCCCTGGCCCTTCTTGCCCTGGAGATAGGTCCAGCCGACGGCGCCGCCGCCGCCGGGCTTGTTGGTGACGATGACGTTCTGGTTCACGAGCTTCTCGTCGACGAGGGTCTTCTGGATGACGCGGCAGAGCATGTCCCAGCCGCCGCCCGGACCGGCGGGTGCCACGAGTTCGATGGTTTTCATGGGCTTCCAAGGCGCGGCCGCGAGAGTGGATACCGAGGCGACGGCCACGGCCACCAGGAACAGCGAGCGAAGTTTCTTCATGACTCTGTCCTCCTGAGGGAAAATGCGCGGGTCCGCGATGGCCTGGCCATCCCGGTCGCGATCGGGGGAGTCTGGAGCCTGCCCGAGCATCCGTATGTAGGAAGGCCAAGGAATCGCGTGTAGGAAGGGTCCTACAAGGTTTTCCCTTGACGTCTCCTGGAAGCGCCCCTAGAATTGGCCAAGACAAAGTCCCGGATATTGGGACAATGTCCGGCTTTTGCGCCCTTCCGCTGATCGGCCAAAGCACACAGGGGAGGGAATCAACGCCCATGCCAGCGCCCGCGGCCCGTGGAGCCGAACGAAAGAACTCCATCAGCTCCCTCGAAAAGGCCCTCGATATCCTCGACTATCTCGAGCGTACAGGCTCGCCGCGGGGCGTGCGCGCCATCGAGACCGATACCGGCATTCCCAAAGCGACGGCCCAGCGACTCCTCGAAGTCCTCGAATCGAGGGGCTTCGTCCGCAAGCACAATGGGAAATACGCTCTGTGGGTCGGTACCGTGCATCTGGCGCGCTCCTTTCGCGCCTCGGACGGCCTCACCCGCAACGCCCTGCCGGTCATGCGGGCCTTGATGGAACTTTCTGAGGAAACCTGTTCCCTCTATGTACGGCAGGGCCTGGAAAGGATCCTCGTCGAGCGTGTCGAGAGCCCCCACCCCCTCCGATTCCGCACGCCGATCGGCGAAAGGCTTCCCCTCCACATCGGCGCCTCGGGCCTGGTCCTTTGCGCGGCCATGCCCGATCCGGAACTCGATGCCTATATCTCCTCGCTCGAGGTCGTGCGTCTCGCCGAGGGCACTGTCTTGAGCCCGGAGGCCCTCCTCGAGCGCATCCGCGCTGTCCGCCGCGACGGCTTCGCCATAGGGGTCGGGGAGCGGCTCGAGGGCGTGAGCTCCGTGGCCGCCCCGGTCGACACGAGGGACCAGGGAATAATCGCGGCCATCAACGTAGCAGGCCCATCCACGCGCCTCGACGCGCAGAAGCTCGAGCGTCTCTCGATCGAAATCAGGGGCGCGGCGAGGGAACTCTCCGACGCCTATGCCCATTCGCAATTCTAAGTCGTCCGTCCGCCCGAGGCGGATCAACTAAAAGCCCAAGGAGTCGCCATGAAGGACTATTTCAACGCGAAGGCCAGCCTCGAGGTCAAAGGCAAGCGATACGCGATGTATCGCCTCGACGCCCTCGAAAAGGCCGGTCTGGTCAAGCTCGCGAAGCTGCCCTACTCGATCCGCGTCATGCTCGAGGCGGCCCTCCGCCAGTGCAACGACGTCGAGATCACCCAGGCGGACGTGAAGAACATCGCCGCCTGGACCCCGAAGGGCGACCGGCCCGGCATCCCCTTCCTTCCCTCCCGCGTCGTGATGCAGGACTTCACCGGCGTCCCCGCCGTCGTCGACCTCGCCGCGATGCGCGAGGCTGTGGCGAAGATGGGAGGCGACCCCAAGAAGATCAATCCCCTCGTCCCCGTGGACCTCGTCATCGACCACTCCATACAGGTCGACCACTTCGGCGACGCGAGCTCCCTCGACAAGAACACGACGATGGAGTTCCAGCGCAACCGCGAGCGCTACGAGTTCCTCAAGTGGGGACAGAAGGCCTTCGACAACTTCCGCGTCGTGCCCCCGATGACGGGCATCATCCACCAGGTCAACCTCGAGTACCTCGCGAGCGTGGTCGCCGCGAGGAAGGGCGAGGGCGACGACGGCGAAGTCCTCGCCTTCCCCGACTCGGTGGTCGGCACCGACTCCCATACGACGATGATCAACGGTCTCGGCGTCGTGGGCTGGGGCGTGGGTGGCATCGAGGCCGAGGCCGTCATGCTCGGCCAGCCTATGGACATGCTCCTCCCCGACGTCATCGGCTTCAAGCTCTCGGGCAAGCTCAAGGAGGGGGTCACCGCCACCGACCTCGTCCTCACCGTCACGCAGATGCTCCGCAAGAAGGGGGTCGTCGACAAGTTCGTCGAGTTCTACGGCCCCGGCCTCGATACGATGGCCCTCCCCGACCGCGCCACCATCGCCAACATGGCCCCCGAATACGGCGCCACCATGGGCTACTTCCCCGTCGACGCGGAGACCATACGCTATCTCCGCCTCTCGAACCGGCCCGCCGAGGTCGTCGACAGGGTCGAGGCCTACGCCAGGGCCCAGGGCCTCTTCCGCGAGGCCGGCGCCCCGGAGCCCGAGTTCACCGACAGCCTCGAGCTCGACCTCGGCTCTGTCGTCCCCTCCCTGGCGGGCCCCAAGCGCCCCCAGGACCGCGTCGCCCTCGACGACATGAAGGGCGTGTTCGCGAAGGCCATCGCCGCCACGGTCAAGGACGGCGGCTTCGACATAGCCGAAGCGGCGCGCGCGACGACCGCGACGGTCGACGGCCAGAAAATGGGCCACGGCGCCGTCGTCCTCGCCGCCATCACGAGCTGTACCAATACAAGCAATCCCTCGGTCATGGTGGCCGCGGGTCTCGTCGCCAGAAAGGCGGCCGCCCTCGGCCTCGCGCCAAAACCCTGGGTCAAGACGAGTCTCTCCCCCGGCTCGCGGGTCGTCACCGAGTACCTCGAGAAGGCCGAGCTCCTCGGCAGCCTCGAGAAGATCGGCTTCAACGTCACGGGCTACGGTTGCATGACCTGCATCGGCAATTCCGGGCCCCTCCCCGAGAAGGTCGCCAAGGCGGTCACCGAGTCCGACCTCGTCGCCGCCGCCGTCATCTCCGGCAACCGCAACTTCGAGGGAAGGGTACACCCCCTCGTCAAGGCCAACTACCTCGCCTCCCCTCCCCTCGTCGTCGCCTACGCCCTTGCCGGCACGGTCGACATCGATCTCGACAAGGACCCAATTGGTACCGGGTCGAAGGGTCCCGTCTATCTCCGCGACATCTGGCCCTCCACGAAGGAGGTGGCCGATCTCGTCACCGCGAGCGTCACCACGAAGATGTTCGGCGAGCGTTACGCCTCGGTCTTCGAGGGCTCGAAGGAATGGAAGGAGATTAAGGTCCGCGAGGGCGAGCTCTTCGCCTGGGACGAGGCCTCCACCTACATCCACCACCCGCCCTATTTCCAGGGCATGGGCCGAGAGCCATCCGCCATCAGGGGCATCGCCCAGGCCCGCGTCCTCGCCGTCCTCGGCGACTCGATCACCACCGACCACATCTCCCCGGCCGGAAACATCGCCGCCACGAGCCCGGCGGGCAGCTACCTCCAGGGCCGGGGCGTCAAGCCCGAGGACTTCAACCAGTATGGCGCGAGGCGTGGGAACGACCTCGTGATGGCTCGCGGCACCTTCGCCAACGTGCGGCTCAAGAACCAGATGGTCGCGCCGAAGGAAGGCAACTGGGCCAAGCACCAACCCTCGGGCGAGGTCGCCTCGATCTACGACACGGCCATGAAATACAAGGCCGAGGGCCTTCCGGTCATCGTCCTCGCCGGCAAGGAATACGGCACCGGCTCGAGCCGCGATTGGGCGGCCAAGGGACCCATGCTCCAGGGCGTCCGCGCCGTCATCGCCGAGAGCTTCGAGCGCATCCACCGCTCAAACCTCGTCGGCATGGGCGTCCTACCCCTCCGTTTCGTCGAAGGCCAGAACGCGGCGAGCCTCGGGCTCGACGGCTCGGAACTCGTCGACATCGAGGGTCTCGCCGACGGCATGGTTCCGCGCGCGGTCCTCACGGTCAAGGCGAGCAAGGCCGACGGCAAGGTCGTCACCTTCAAGGCCGAGGCCCTCCTCAACACGAAGGTCGAGGTCAACTACTTCCGCAACGGAGGCATCCTCCATACGGTGCTCCGCGCCCTGGTCGCGAAAAAATAGGCTCTTCCGGCCCCGGGTCCATCGGGCCCGGGGCCCCGGCGCCTTATGGCCGGCCCGATCGGCCGGGCGGTGGACAGGGGGAGCCTCCCTCGCCATGCTCTCCCCATGGAAACCTACATCAAGCCACCGCGGAGACTTCCCCTCCTCCTCCGCCTCTCCCTCGCCCTCGTGGAAAGGCGACTCGGCAAGAGCCTCGTCGCGAACCGGATCCTCGCCTGGTATCCCAAGGCCTTCTGGGGCTCGGGCATCCTCGAGGCCCTGGTCGCCCACGGCAGGCGCGAAAAGCGCGGCGGCGGCGGCCGTAACGGCGACGGCGGACGGGACGACGGCGACGACCGCGAGCTGCCGCGCCGCCTCCTCAAACTGATCAGGATGCAGGTCTCCTTCGCGGTGTCCTGTCCCTTCTGCATCGACATGAACTCCAAGGAATTCTCGGGCGAGGGCATCACGGAGGACGAGATCCTCGCCTTGCGCGACATCAAATCCCCCACTGAGGTGCCGAGTCTTTCGGCCGCCGAGCGGGCCGCCCTGGCCTACGCGCGCTCGATTTCGGCGACGCCCGTGGCCTTCGAGGCGGCGATGATCGAGGAACTCAAGCGCCATTTCTCCGAGCGCGCGATCGTGATAATCGCGAGCACAGCGGCCCAGGTGAATTTCTGGGCCCGCCTCATCCAGTCCTTCGGCGCGACGCCGGCGGGATTCACGACCGACTGCTCCATCCTCGACCTGGAAGCCTACAGCACGCGAAGGTAGGAAGGTTCGGGCAAAGACGACGGGGCCTGCCCAATGAGCCGGGGCGGGCGGCGACGAGGATCGGCCGGGGCGATCGCCCCGCGATCGTCCCGCCGGGACCCAGGCCTGTCCTATCGCAAGGCGGCTATCGGATGGTGATCGAGGGCCCTGTCCTTGACCACGAGGGTCGTCACCGGAGCCTTGCATTCGCGCTGGAGAATGAGGTCGTGGCCGATGCAGAGGCCCATCATGGCGACGAGGTCGACCCGCCGTTCATCGAGAAGCCTCGCCTGGGCCACCGGATTGCAGGAGGCGGCGAAGCGCTCGGGATGGGCCTTCTGCAGGCCTACCTCGCCGTATTCGATGGCGCCGACCCGGCAGCAGACGAGTTCGCTTTCGAGCCCCTCGTCGCGGAGGATGCGGCCGAGCTTCTGCGCCTCCTTCGTCATCGACACGCAGTAGGCGACGCCGATCCTCCTCATGCCTTGGCTCTTCGCGTAGAAGACGAGCTCCTCGACACGGTTGCGGAGCCGGCCCTCGGCGGTGAAGGGAGCGGCATCCGCAGCGAGCATCTCGGCATGCACCGAATCGGCGAGATAGGGCTCGACATCCCTCGCTATGTCCGGCTCGGTGCGCGTCGGGCAGCTGAGCGGCATCCGGTCGAAATCGCCGCGGAGGCAGGCCTGGCTCGCGCAGAACGCGCAGGCATAGGGCCTTTCGGCGGTCTTCTCCGCGGCCATGTCCCTCAGGCCTTTCCGCCGCTATGGGCTCCGCCCGAGGAACCGGCGCCAGCAGGGGCGAGGGCGGCGGACTTGTCGGCGGCCGCGATCCCGGCCGGCGACGCTCCCGTCGCGCCGAGGCTCGCGCCATGGGTCAGTGCCCTGCCGCTCCTCGTGATCCAGCGAGCGTAGAGGGAGGAGAAGGGCACCTGCACGAAGAAGGCCAGGGCCACCACGAAGACCACCAGTCCCGAGTCGGAGCTGTTGCCCAGGAGGGGAATGGCGATGCCGAGGGCCAGGGCCAGGTAGCGAACCGAGCTGCCATAGGTCACGGCGACACCGACGGGGTAGCTGAACCAGCGGGCGGCGAGACTGCTCAGGCCGAACATGGCCCCGTAGTAGAGGACGAGGGGACCGAGGCCCCGGAGCACGAGGGCGGGGTTCGAGATCAGGAGCTTATTGGTGTTGAGCGACATAATGAGGAAGAGGACGACGAGGAGACCCGTCGAACTCAGCCCCGAGAACACCGGCTTCGAGGCCTTGTAGTACTGCTGGCCCTTCTTCTGGACGATGGAGCGGCGGGTCAGGTCCCCGAGTATGAGGGGAATGATGATCACGAGGAGAATGCGCTGGAAGATAAAGAGGGGGGTGGCGGAGAGGGCCGGGCCGGCGAGGAGGGGAAGGGCGACGGGCAGGCCGACGACGATGAGGATGAGACTCACCGCGATGATGGAGAGGGCCGCCTTGAGGTCGCCCTTGGCGAGCTCGGTCCAGGTGGCCGTCATGCCGCTCGTCGGGATGAGGGAGATGAGGAGGAGGCCGAGGGCCAAGGCGGGCTGATCGGCGAAGAAGAGCTTGCCGAGACCCCAGGCGATGGCCGGGGACACGAGGAAGTTGAGCACGACGCTTGTCGCCACCGCCCCGCCGTAATGCCTGACCTCGGCGATGTCCTCGATGCGGAGGTTGATGAACATCGGGTAGATCATCAGGAAGGAGGCCGCCGCGCAGATGATGATATTGAAGGCGATGCCACCGAAGAAATAACTGTTCGCCAGCCCGAGGAGCATGACGGCGAAAATCAGGGGCGTCAGGTGCTTGCTGACAAAACCGACGGACTTAACCAATTTTGGATTCACTCATGACTCCTTGCGACGCAGGTAGTGTGGCGATAAAGATTCATTTATCGCAATATAGTAAAAGATATATGTTACCAAGATAGCCGTCAAGAGGATATGCCGCGAAAGCGAAGGATTGACCACCTTGTGGCGATGAGTCGCCTCGACATGCGCAAAGTCCCGACTTCACTTTTCAAGACCTGCGTTATACTGACCTCAGGCGTCTGCTATCGCGATTCCCGACTGGCGGCGCCGAACGAGGAGGTTCAGATGCATCCCCGAAATTCCCTTCCCCTCCGTCCGGCCCTGCTTGCCGCCCTCCTGTCCGGCATTCTCGTCCCGCTGGCGGCCCAGGAACTTCCCGTCACCAAGGTGGCCCTCTTCTCATCGGGGGTCGGCTATTTCGAACAGCGGGGAAGCGTGACGGGCGACGCGAAGGTAAGCATTCCCTTCTCCATCGCCGGCATAGACGACGCCCTCAAGTCCCTTGTCGTCCGCGATTACGCCGGCGCCAAGGACCTCACGCCGGCGGGCGCTGCGGCACCCAGCCTGTCCTACCCCTCCCTCGAACCGGTGGACGATGCCCTCCGAAACCTCCGCATCGATCTTTCCGGCTCTCCGAAGCTGGCCGACATCCTCCGGAAACAAAGAGGCGCCGAGCTGGCCGTCCAGGCCCCCGAGGCCATCGTCGGCCGCATCGTCTCCGTCGAGGACAGGCCGACGGGATTCCAGGGCCAGCCGAGGGCGACCCTCGTCCTCCTCACCGACAAGGGCCTCAGGGCCATCGCCCTCGACGACATCGCCTCCTTCCGATTCACCGACCCGAGCCTGATGGCCGATTTCGACCAGGCCCTCGCCCTCATCCTCGGCTCGCGCAACGCCGACATGCGAAGCATCGACCTGCGTCTGCCCGGAAGCGGAAGCCGGGAAGTCGCCATCGGCTATGTCGTCGCGGCCCCCGTCTGGAAGGCCTCGTATCGCCTCGACCTCTCGGGGAAGAAACCTTGGATTCAAGCCTGGGCGATCGTCGACAACCCGAGCGCGATGGATTGGAAGGACGTGAGTCTCTCCCTCGTGAGCGGGAGGCCAGTGTCCTTCGTCCAGCGGCTCTATGCCCCCCTGATGCTGGATCGCCCCGTCCTCCCCCTCTCGATCGCCGGAACGGCCGAAGCGCGGGTCTACGACTCGGGAATGGGTGGCCTCGAGGCGGAAAAAAAGGTCGCGGCGGAATCGACCTACGGCGACTTCGCCGCCCCCTCCGCCTCGGCCCCTCCTCCCTCGGCCCGGTCCATGTCCGTACCCCAGGCCGCGCCGGCCCCCTCGCCGGCCTCGGCCTTCGACCTCGCCGGCAGCGGCACTTCCGGCCTCGCCGTGGCCCAGGCTGCCGGCGACCAGTTCGAGTTCACCATACCGACACCGGT
>Ga0307375_10005791_pt1 | contig 11522 bp, 10 predicted proteins | sample TR1MG_FD_202531 | JGI IMG/M metagenome (GOLD analysis project Ga0307375, IMG submission 202531) | Soil microbial communities from Risofladan, Vaasa, Finland - TR-1 | ecosystem: Environmental > Terrestrial > Soil > Coastal area > Acid sulfate soil | place: Finland: Risofladan, Vaasa | collected... | reverse complement strand
GTCGTCCACTATTGACGGCCGTCCGGTCGATTTCCGGGCCGCCGTGCAGCCGACTCTGCACGGTGAGAACCTGGTGCTGCGCATCCTCGATCGGCACCGGACCCGGCTAGCACTCGACCAGCTGGGTCTGGACGAAGTAGAGCTGGAGCTGCTGCTGACGATGATCGCCCGTCCCGAGGGCATCGTTCTGGTCACGGGCCCCACCGGCAGCGGCAAGACCACCACGCTCTATTCGATACTCGGCCACATCAACTGCGAGGCCATCAACGTGATGACCCTCGAGGATCCGGTCGAATACCCGATGCCCATGATCCGCCAGACTTCGGTCGCGGAGGCTGCAAAGCTCGACTTCGCCAACGGCATCCGTTCGATGATGCGCCAGGATCCCGACGTGATTCTGGTCGGCGAAATCCGCGACCTGCAAACCGCTGAAATGGCCTTCCGCGCCGCGATGACCGGCCACCAGGTGTATTCCACGCTGCACACCAACTCGGCCATCGGCGTCGTGCCCAGGCTGATCGACATCGGCATCGCACCCGACATCATGGCCGGCAACATCATCGGCGTCATCGCCCAACGTCTGGTGCGCCGTCTGTGCCCGCATTGCCGCAGCCCGTACCGGGCCGAAGTGAAGGAGCAACGCCTGTTCGGCCTGGAGCGTGCGGCGCCGCTGCTCTATCGCGCCGTGGGCTGCGCAGCCTGCGACTTCCAGGGCTATCGTGGCCGCCTCCCGATCATGGAACTGTTGCGCATGGACGGCGACCTCGACGAGCTGGTGGCGCGCCACGCCACCAGCCGCGAAATCCGCAATGCCGCGCTGGGCAAGGGCTATCGTCCGCTCGCCGATGACGGCCTGCGGCGCGTCCTGGACGGTTCCACATCGCTGGCTGAGGTGGCGCGCGTGCTCGATCTGACGGAGCGCCGGTGATGCCGCGATTCACCTACCGGGCGATCGATGCGGACGGACGCCGGCTGTCCGGGCGGACCGATGCGCTCAACCTGGCCGACCTGGAGCTGCGCCTCAAGCACATGGGACTGGACTTCATCAACGGCGGTCCGGTCAAGGGCGCCAGGCGTCGCGGGCGGGCGGTCAGCCGCCGCGAGCTGATCAATTTCTGCTTTCATCTGGAGCAGCTGACGCGCGCCGGAGTGCCGATCATCGAGGGCCTCACCGACTTGCGCGACAGCGCCGCCAACCATCGTTTCCGCGAGGTCGTCGCCAGCCTCATCGAAAGCATCTCGGGCGGCAAGACGCTATCGCAGGCGATGGCGGCGCACCGACGCATTTTCGACGGCGTGTTCTCCAGCCTGGTGCGCGCCGGCGAGGAAACCGGCATGCTGCCAGACGTGCTGCGGGGTCTGGCCGAATCGCTCAAATGGCAGGACGAACTGGCGGCGCAGAGCAGGAAGCTCGTCACCTACCCGGCCCTACTGGGCGCGATAACCGTGACCGTGACGGGCTTCGTGATGATTTATCTGGTACCCAAGCTGGCGATCTTCATCAAGGGTCTGGGGCAGCCCCTGCCTTTGCCGACCCAGGCCTTGCTCGCCACCTCAGGCTTCCTGGCGCACTACGGCTATTGGCTGCTGTTCGTCCCGCTCCTGATGAGCGTCGGCCTCAGAGTTGCGCTCCGGACAAGCCCGGCGATTCGCTACCGCTTCGATCGCCTGAAGCTCGGCTTGCCGCTCACCGGCAACGTCCTGCGCAAGATCATGCTGTCGCGCTTTGCCGGCATTTTCGCCATGATGTATGCATCGGGGATACCGATCATCGACGCCATCCAGGCCAGCGAGAACCTGGTCGGCAACGTCGTAATCAAGGACGGTCTGGTGCGTGCCGGCCGAATGATCACCGAAGGTCAGAGCCTCACCGCGGCGTTCCAGAACGTCGGCCTGTTCCCGCCCCTGGTGATCCGCATGCTCCGCGTCGGCGAGGGCACCGGCGGCCTGGATACGGCGCTATTGAACGTCAGCTATTTTTACAACCGCGACGTCCGCGAGGCCATCGAACGCCTGCAGACGCTGATCGAGCCGCTCCTGACCCTGGTGGTCGGCCTGATCCTGGGCTGGGTGATGCTCGCCGCGCTCGGGCCGATTTACGATATCGTCACCGGGATCGGGATCTGAAGACTCATGACGCCCCAGCGCCTGCTGCTCCTCGCCACCGACCGCTTGAGCGCTCACCGCTGGCGTGCCGGCCGAATCGAAGTTGAAGCCGAATTCGCCGGCGATGCCGCCGGCCTGGAAGGATTCGCTCAGTACCTGAGGCAGCACCGGGACAGCACTTTCCACCTGCTGGCCGTGCAAGCCGAGGACAGCTTCCAGCTCGAGGCCCTCCCCCGCACCAGGGGAGCGGACCGCAACGCCATGCTGGCGCGCAAGCTCGGCCAGCACGGCCACGGAGCGGCACTGAGTGTCGCCCTCTCGCTGGGACGCGAAAAAGCTGGCCGACGCTATGAGCGCTTCCTGCTGGCCGCCGTAGTCGGCGGCCAGCAGCTCGAGCCCTGGCTCCTACTGCTAGCCGCGGCAAAGATCCGTCTCGCCGGTCTCTACACCCTGCCCTGGCTAGCCGGCAGCATCGGCACGGAAGCCGCCGGCGCGGCGCCGCTGTTCCAGTTGCTGACCCTGACCGGCGCCGGCCTGCATCAGATCGTATTCGAGAACGGCCAGCCGCGCTTGTCGCGCCTGACGCGCCTGACGACCGGCAGTCCGCAGGAGGCCGCGACTGCGGTTGCGGCCGAATCGGCCAAGATCTATCAATACCTTCTCGCCCAGCGCATCATCGATCCGGGCGCGGCACTCACCACCGTGGTCCTGCTCCATCTGCGGCAGCTGGCGGATTATCGCGGCCGTTGCGCTGACAGCGACGAGATCCGCTACGTCTTCACCGACCTGTGCGCCGCGGCCAAGGGGCAGGGACTCAAGACCTTGCCGCAGGATTCGTGCAGCGAGAAGCTGTTTCTGCACCTGATGATCCGCAAGCCACCGCGCGCCCAGTATGCGCCCGCCGCGTTGCGCCGCTGCTACCAGATGTGGCGCCTCGGCCTCGTGGCCACCGGCGCCGGCGCTGCGATCCTGATCGGCAGTGTGCTCGTCGCCGGCGCGCAAACGCTCGAATACCTGAGGCTCAGCGAGCACATCGGCGCGCTTCGTGTGCGGACGGAGAACGACCGGCAGCGTTTTGAAGCCGCCCGTCGGCGCCTGCCGCCGCTGCCCGTCGACATCGTCAGGCTGCGCGCGACGGTCGACCGCTACGACCGACTGGCTCGGCAGGCGACGACGCTGGAGCCGATGCTCCAGCGCATCAGTCGCGCCCTGGATGCCGTGCCCGGGGTAAGCGTGGAGCGCATCGACTGGCGCGCGAACGACAGCGCCGCCGACAGCGGGCCGGGGAGCGTCGTCGCCGAGCTGGTCGCCCGGCTACCGGCGGAGCTGGCTAGCGACCCGCGCGCCCAGCTCGACGCCATCGGCCGGTTCGGCGCTGCGCTGCGCCTGGACCGGGCCGTGGCGGTGAGCAGCTTGGCGCTGCCCATGGAGATCGGCTCCAGCCACTCGTTGCGGGGCGGCAGCGAGCCGGATGGGGGCACGGGTCTGAGCCCTGATGCGCCGCAATTCTCGCTGCGCATCGTGGCCATGCGGTGATGCGGTCATGAAACCGGACCTCACATTTCGCAATCTGGCTTTGATCCGCGGCCGCCTTGTTCTGGCCGTGACGCTAGCGCTGCTCGGCTTGAGCTTGATGCTGGTCTCGCTGGGCCTCGTGCAGGCGGCACGGCAGAGCCATGACCAGGCGCTGGCGCAGCGTCAGGAAGCACAGCGCCGGCTGGCCGAAATGCGCGACGAGGAGCAGGCAATCGGACCAAGGCTCGCGCGCTACGGTGAACTGCAGAAGCGCGGCTACCTCGGCCAGGAGGACCGGCTCTCCTGGGTCGAGCAGATCCGCCGGATCCAGGCGCAGCGGGGACTGTCGGCCCTGCGCTTTGAGCTGGCGCCGCAGCAGCCCATCGACCGTGGCGATGCTGGCATCGAACTGCTGTCGAGCAAGATGAAGCTAGAGCTGCAATTGCTGCACGAGGAGGATCTGCTCGGCTTTCTTGCCGATCTTCGTGCCGCGGCAAGCGCCTACACTCGCCTGCGCAGTTGCAGGCTGGAGCGCTTGCCAGATGGCGACCGGTCGGAGGGGGCGACGGCGCAGCTCGTGGCAACGTGCAGCATCGACTGGATCACCGTGGGCGCAGGGAAATGAGCGCGACTCCTGCAGCGCCGGGGACGACCCTCGCGGCACTGGCCGTCGCCGTGGCGCTGGCATCCACTGCCCAACCGGTGCTGGCATCCGGCCTCGGCAGGCTGTTCTTCAGCCCCGAACAGCGCAGCCAACTCGATAGACAGCGCAACGGCGAGCGGCAGCCGCGCGCGGACAGCGCGACGCTGTTCATCGACGGCGTCGTGCGCCGCTCCGACGGCGCAACGACGGTCTGGATCAACGGTGTGGCGCAGCGCGAGGGGCTTCCGGGCATCCGCATCCTCCCCTCAGCGCAGGACCCGTCCCGCGTCACGCTCCGCATCGAGGGCGGCGCCCCGGTGCGGCTGCGGGTCGGCGAAGCGCTCAAGCGCGCCACGCAGGAGAAGGACGACGGTCTGGCCGGGGGCAGCATCGACATCCACGGCGGCACACGATGACCGTACTGCACAGCGCCGAGAGCCACCGGCAGCATGGCTTGGCTTTGCTGATGCTGCTCGCCTTGGTGGTGCTGACAACCCTGACGCTATTCGTCGAGCAGCTAAACGCCGCCCGGATAAGAGCGAGGCGCGCCGAGATCAGCGACGCCGCCCTGGCACAGGCGAAGGAAGCGCTGATCGCCTATGCGCTCACCTATGGCGACAGCCATCCGAACAAGGTGCCCGGCTATCTCCTCTGTCCGGAAACGGGGAGCCCGGCCATCGCCACCCCCGAAGGTAGCGCCGATCTGTCCTGCGGCACGAAGAATGTCAGCGTCATCGGACGCTTGCCGTGGCGGACCCTCGGCCTGGAACCGCTGAAGGACGGCGCCCGGGAGTGCCTCTGGTACGCCGTGTCGGGGAGCTACAAGAACAATCCCGGCACCGATATGTTGAACTGGGATACCGACGGCCAACTGACGGTGCAAGGCGCCGACGGCGGCTCAGTGGGCGCCAGCGCCGCGATCCAGGAGCGTGCCGCCGCGGTCATATTCGCGCCTGGCCCCGCCACTGGAGTGCAAGACCGCAGCGCGGCGGCGGACACCGCCATCTGCGGTGGCAACTACAATCCGGCCAATTACCTCGAGGCTTCCGGCGGCGCCGATAATTCGGCGGTGGCACCGGGCGCTGGCGCAGTATCGACCTTTGTCGCCGGAGGCGCCGGCAACGGCGTCAACGACCGTCTGATCGTCATCACCGCGCACGACATCTTCGCCGCGATCACCAAGCGCGCCGACTTTCAGGCGAGGCTCGACGGCCTGACCCGGCACCTGGCGCAGTGCATCGCCGGCTACGGCACCAGGAACGCCGCCGGGCCGGCCGACCGGCGCCTGCCTTGGGCCGCGCCGGTGGCGTTGGCCGACTATTCGGCCAACGCCCGCTACGAAGACCAAGCCGGCACCCTCTCGGGACGACTGCCGTTTCGTCTTAAGCATTCGAAGCGCGCGACAGCCAACATCATGGCCTCGACCGAACTCGATAGTAGCTGCCCTGAGGTCTGGTCCGCTGCGGATGACGAGTGGTACAAGAACTGGAAGGACCAGTTCTTCTACATGGCTGCCGGCGGTTTCAGTCCGGCTGCGGCGACGTCCGGCGCCTGCCCTCCCTGCCTGAGCAGCAACGGTTCCGGCAGCTATGCCGCGATCGTCGTGTTCGCTGGCGCCCGACTGGCCAGCCAACATCGCCAGACCTCCGCAGACCGGACCCAGATCGCCAACTACCTCGAAGACCGAAATAGCGCCAGCCATCCCAATGCCGGGGGCAACGCCGACTACCGGAGCGGACCGGCGTCTGCCGGTTTCAACGACAAGCTCTATTGCATCGATATCGGCTTGGGAGTCGCACCGTGTCTGTGAAAGACGGGAGCCAGGGCTTCTCTCTGCCGGAACTGGCGATCGTGCTGGTCGTCATCGGTTTGCTCGTTGGCGGCATGCTGATGCCCCTGGCGACGCAGATCGAGTTGCGCCGGACGGCCGGGACGCAGCGCAGTCTGCAAGAGGCGCGCGACGCCCTGCTGGGATTCGCCCTCGCCAATGGCCGCCTGCCCTGCCCGGCCGCCGCCGGTAGCGGCGGCACCGAGCCGAGTGCCGGCCCCTGTGTCTTGAGTGTCGGCGGGGTGGCCGACGGCTTTTTGCCTGGCGTGGCCCTGGGGCTGTCGCCGAGCGACACCCTGGGCTATGTTCTGGACGCCTGGGGCAATCGACTGCGCTACGCCGTCTCCGCGGCGCCGGCAGCGGCTCCAGGCAGCTTCACGACCAGCAACGGCATCAGCAACTTCTGGCGCGCAAACGGCTCACCGCCGGCGGCCGACCTGCAAATCTGCCGGGACAGCGTCTCGATCAGCCGCCCGGGATCCGCCAACGCCGACTGCGCCGCAGGCAGCGCCTTGAGCCGGGCCACCGTCGCCGTCATCTACTCGACCGGGCGGAACGCTGCAACGGGCGGACGGGGACCCGACGAGGCGGCCAACTTGAACGGTGACCGCGTCTTCGTGGCCCACGCGGAAGCGCCAGAAGGCGCCTCCGGCGGCGAATTCGACGACCTGCTGATCTGGCTGTCGCCGAACATACTCTACAACCGCATGGTCGCCGCCGGCCGCCTGCCGTGATGGGGAATCCTTGACCACGGCGTCCGATTCCGGGACACTTATGCTGTTGTCATTGTCGCATGGAGGCTAAGATGCCCCACAGACAGCCGGGTTTCACTCTCGTCGAAATCGCCATCGTGCTGGTCATCGTCGGCCTGCTGCTGGGTGGCGTACTCAAGGGTCAGGAGCTGATCAACAGTGCGCGGATCAGGAATCTCGCCAATGACTTCGGCGGCACCGCCGCAGCCGTTTATGCCTATCAGGACCGCTACGCGAGCCTGCCCGGCGACGACAGCGGCGCATCGCTGCGCTGGGGCGCGGACGTGCCCAGCGGCGACCGGGGAGGAACCGTCGCTGGAGAGTTCTGTGCCGATCCTGGCGGATCCGGCGAGTCGGTAAATTTCTGGCGCCATCTGCGCCTCTCCGGTCTGGTGGCAGGAGACCCCGCCACCAACGCACAGCCCCAAAACGCGCTGGGCGGTGTCATCGGCGTGCAGACGGGAACAGGTCCCGTGGCCGCGATCGAGATCGGCGGCTTGGTGCTATGTTCGACCAACCTCAGCGCCAAGATCGCCGAGGCGCTCGACATCCAGATCGATGACGGCCGTCCGGGAACGGGCTCCCTGCGCGCCTACAGCCAGCACAAGAACGCCGTGACCCGGGGCTGCCCGGTGAACATCACCCGGAGCGCGGCGCTGGCCAATACGGACGGCTACCACGCGGCAGACGAATCCGAGCTATACACGGTCTGCAAGTCGATCTAAGCTCCCGTCCGGCCCTTGAGCAAGCGCTCCTCGGCCGCCGCCACGGCCGTCGGCACCCCCAGCACGACGACGACATCGCCGGCCTCGAGGCGGGTCTCGGGACCGCAATCGACGCGACGGATACCGCGCCGGCGGATGGCCGAGACGGTCGCCCCGACTTGGTCCAGCGCCAGCTCTCCCAGATGGCTGCCGATGCCGCGCGCACCGGCCGTCAGCACGACCGAATGCAGGCGCGGCTGCTGCGCCTCGGAGAGCTGGTCGCTGCTGTCGGTGGCGCCGTGAAAGAAGCCGCGCAGCAGCACATAGCGCTGCTCCCGCATCTCGCGCAGACGCTTGATGACGCGATGCATGGGTACGCCGAGCAGCGCCAAGGCGTGGGTCGCCAACATCACCGAGGACTCCAGCGCCTCGGGCACCACTTCCGCAGCGCCGGCGGCGGCGAAGCGTTCGACGTCCGAGTCTTCGGCGGCGCGCACCACCACCGGCAGTCCCGGGCGCAACTCGCGCACGTGGTGGAGCACACGCAAGGCGAGTTGGGGATCGTTCGAAGTCACCACCACCACATCGGCGCGCTGGATGCCGGCTGCGATCAGCGTCTCGCGCCTGGCAGCATCGCCGTAAGCCACGGTATCGCCGGCCGCCGCCGCTTCGCGCACCCGCTCCGGATCGAGGTCGAGGGCAACGTAGGAGACATTCTCCTTTTCCAGGAAGCGCGCCAGGTGCTGGCCGGTCCGGCCATACCCGCAGAGGATGGCGTGCTTGTCGCTGGCGATCGCCCGGGCGGCGACCTGGGTCAGGGCGATTGAGCGCATCAGCCATTCCGAGGCGATCAGGCGCAGCACGATGCGGTCGCTGAAGTGGATCAGCAGCGGCAGGGCCAACAGCGACAGCACCAGCGCCGCCAGCACCACCTGCACCTGATCGCTGCCGACCAGGCCCTGCCCGATCACCAGTTCCAGGAGCACAAAACCGAATTCGCCGCCGGCGCAAAGCCACAGGCCGGTGCGCAGCGCCTCTCCGGGCGCCGCGCCGAACAGCCGCGCCAAGCCGGTGGCGATGGCGAGCTTCAGCGCCAACAAGCCGGCCAGCACGGCGACGACCGCCAGAAAGTGGGTCGCGATCAGCCCCGGATCGAGGACGGTGCCGATAGTGATGAAGAACAGGCCGAGCAGCACATCGCGGAAAGGCTTGATGTCCTGCTCGACCTCGAAGCGGTATTCCGTCTCGGAGATCAGCATTCCCGCCAGGAAGGCGCCCAGAGCCAGCGATAGGCCGGCGAGTTCGGTCATATAGGCCAGGCCCAGGGTGATCAGCAGCACGTTCAGCATGAACAGCTCGGCCGATCTGCGCCGGGCGACGACCGTGAACCACGCGCGCATCAGGCGCTGCCCGAAGAACAGCACCACGGCCAGCACCGCAGCTGCCTTCAACGCGGCCGCGCCCAGCGTCCCGGCCAGCGAATCGCTGGCGCCCGCAAGCGCCGGCAGGAGAATCAACAGCGGCACCACGGCGATGTCCTGGAACAGCAGCACGCCCATGACCTGGCTGCCGTGAGCGGAGTCCAGCTCCGAGCGTTCCACCAGCAGTTTGCTGGCCACCGCGGTCGATGACATCGCCAACGCGCCGCCCAGCGCCAGAGCCCCCTGCCAGGACAACCCCAGCAGCCAGGCGACGACCAGGATCACGAGCGCGGTGGCCAACACCTGCGCCAGGCCGAGGCCGAAGACGATGCGCTTCATGCTGGTGAGCCGCGGCAGGGAAAATTCGAGGCCGATGGTAAACATCAGGAACACCACGCCGAACTCCGCCAACTGGCGCGGCTCCGCCGACTCGGGCAGGAGATTGCCCGCGTGCGGCCCGATCGCCGCACCGACCAGCAGATAGCCCAGCACCGGCGGCAGATTGAGCGCGCGGAACAGCGCGATCACCAGCACGGCCGCGGCCAGGAGCAACACGACGAGTTGGAGGGTGGTGCCCATGTAAAGGCAGCGGCGCGGTTATAATTGGCAAGATCATAACTGCATAGCCAACATGAGCCAAACCGGCAAGCCCACCGCCATCCCTGCCAGCGCGCGCGCCCTGGACATGGCCAGACGGGTGCTGAAAATCGAGGCAGACGCGGTTGCCGCCTTGGGCGAACGCCTGGGCGACGGGCTCGGCAGCGGTTTTCTCCGCGCCCTCGAACTGATCTTGGCCTGCCGTGGCCGGGTCATCGTCAGCGGCATCGGCAAGTCGGGCCATATCGGCCGCAAGATTGCGGCGACCCTGGCCAGCACCGGCACCCCTTCCTATTTCGTCCACGCCGCCGAAGCGGTGCACGGCGACCTGGGCATGATCACCCAGGACGACGTGCTGATCGCCCTGTCCTACTCCGGCGAGAACGACGAACTGCTGACCATCGTGCCGCTGGTCAAGCGCCAAGGCGCGCGGCTGATCGCGATCACCGGCAATCCGCATTCGCCGCTGGCCAGGGAAGCCGACGCCCACCTCGACGCCGGCGTCACGGAGGAAGCCTGCCCGCTCAATCTCGCCCCAACCGCCAGCACCACGGCGGCGCTGGCGCTGGGCGACGCGCTGGCCGTGGCGCTGCTCGATGCCCGGGGCTTCTCGGCCGCAGACTTCGCCCGCTCCCATCCCGGCGGCGCCCTCGGTCGCCGGCTGCTGACCCACGTCCGGGACGTCATGCGCTCGGCTCTGGAGGTCCCGAAGGTGACCGAGAGGACGCTGGTGCCCGAGGCGATCACGACCATTTCGCGGGGCGGCATGGGCATGGCCGCCGTCCTCTCCGAGGATCAGGCGCTCGCCGGCATCTTCACCGATGGCGACCTGCGCCGCGCCATGGAAAAATTCGGCGATCTGCGCCATACCCCGGTCGGGGAAGTCATGACGCGCCAGCCGCACACCATTCTGCCCGGGCGCCTCGCGGTCGAGGCGGTGCAGTTGATGGAGGAGCACAAGATCCTGCAGTTGCTGGTGGTGGACGCCGACGGCGGGCTCTGCGGCGCGCTCAACATGCACGACCTGTTCCGCGCCAAGGTGGTGTGATGCCCGCCCCGGACCGCGCGCGCAAACTGAGGCTGATGGCCTTCGACGTCGACGGCGTGCTGACCGACGGCGCCCTCTATTTCACGTCCCAGGGCGACGAGATGAAGGCCTTCAGCAGCATCGACGGTCACGGCCTGAAGATGCTCGCCGGCGCCGGTGTCCGGCTCGCCATCATCACCGGTCGCAGCTCGCGGGCGGTGGCGCTGCGCGCGCAAAACCTCGGCATCGACCTGCTCTGTCAAGGCGTCGAGGACAAGCGCGGCGCCATGCAGCGCCTGTTGGACGGCCTGGGGCTGGACTTTGCCGATGCTGGCTACATGGGCGACGACGTGGTCGATCTGCCCTTGCTCAGCGCCTGCGGCTTTTCCGCCAGCGTCCCCGGCGGCCACGCGGCGGTGCGCGAACGCGTCGATTACGTCTCCCGGGCTGCCGCCGGCCACGGCGCCGTGCGCGAAGTCTGCGAACTGATCCTCGCGGCCCAAGGCAAGCTCGATGCTGCTTTGGCTCCCTATCTGGCGCCCCGCCGATGAAACTTTCCGGTACCAACCTGCTACCGCTGCTGCTGCTCACGCTCCTGGCCGCGCTCACCTTCTGGCTCCAGCGCACCACCCGGATCGACGCTGTTCACGACGACGGCCGAGGCCGCCACGATCCGGACTTCATCGTCAACAACTTCACGGTGCGTCGTTACAATCTCGACGGCGGACTGCAACAGGTGCTGACCGCGCAGAAGATGCTCCATTACGCCGATGACGACAGCACCGAGGTAAGCACGCCGGCGCTGACCTATTACGGTGCCAAGCGGCAGACCCAGGTCACCGCACGACAGGCCTGGCTCACCAAGGAAGGCAAGGAAGTCCGTCTCGTCGGCGACGTGCGCCTGGTGCGCGCAGCCACCGCGGACAGTC
>Ga0307375_10005790_pt1 | contig 11522 bp, 20 predicted proteins | sample TR1MG_FD_202531 | JGI IMG/M metagenome (GOLD analysis project Ga0307375, IMG submission 202531) | Soil microbial communities from Risofladan, Vaasa, Finland - TR-1 | ecosystem: Environmental > Terrestrial > Soil > Coastal area > Acid sulfate soil | place: Finland: Risofladan, Vaasa | collected... | reverse complement strand
TATTTCTAGATATATTTTTCGATACCCGAAAAAAACACGAAAAAACCCTTGCATAAAAAACAGCCTCATGAGACTATAGGTTCATGGTGTTAGGTCTACTGGATAAGGGGATTAAGATGAACGCACAAGACATGTTAAACGCGATACAAGCAAAAGTTGATCGTGAACTAGATATAACCGTAACCTACGCGCGCGGGCAGACTTTGTGTCAGCATTACAAAGTATCACCCTCTGGTATTGAGTACAAAGGTCGCTCATGGAATGGTTACGGGAACTTGCGTAAGGTTTATCGTGATATAGTTAAGGAGGGAATTGTGATGGACGAATTAGAGAGATTGAAAAAAGCCGCTGATTATGCTAATGCTGCTGTTGCTTATGCTGCTGCTGCTGCTGCTGCTGCTGCTGCTTATGCTGATGCTGATGCTGCTGCTGCTGCTTATGCTGATGATGCTGCTCATGCTGTTGCCGCTGATGCTGCTGCTGAAGCTGCTTATGCGGCTTCTGCTGTTGCTGCTGATGTTGCTGCTTATGCTGTTGCTGCTGCTGCTGAAGCTGCTTATGCGGCTTTTGGTGCTTTTTTCTCACACCGAGGCGACCATTAAGGCTTATTTGGTATTATGATGGGCATAATTGGAATGAGCGTGGGTCGCTCCGTGAAGATTATCGCCGTTATGTAATGGATAGGAAACTTTAATGCGCGATACAATCCCCCGCTCATCTCTAAGAGAAGGGCGCAAGATGGTATCTTTACCATCCACTAATGGAGCAATACAAAATGGAATTTGAAAAGGTCAAGAGCATAACCCGTCCGGTCATCAAGTTTAGCGCCACGCCCACCATTGTTCAGATCACCGGCGCGATTTATATTGGTAAAAAGATTGATGGTGGCACAGCGGCACAGAAGGCTATGGAACCGCCTCACATGGCGGAGGCTATCGATATAAGCACGGGGGAAGAGGGTATCATCATTTTCGGTGCCGTCCTCTTGGGTGAAATTATCAAAGCCTACCCGAATGAAACCTATGTGGGCAAGTATTTCTCGATTGCCAAGAAGAACGCTGCTGAGGGAAAGAAGTATAGCTTGTGGTCCGTGCACGAGGTCAAGCCCAAGTCCGAATCCAAGAAGTAACCACTACATGTAGTGGTAACAAAAAGTAACAGCCCCTATATACAGGGGCTTTACTCTTTCTGGCCCTAGATATAGTATCAACAGACGGACACAAAAAAAGCGGCATCATCGGGTCCCACAACCCTAGCCGCTTCTCACTTCATCACTGGAAACAATTATATCATGGCGAAAAAGAAAAGCAAACATCCAGAAAAAACAATCCGTCAATTCCGCCATGAAGTCGCCGTATTAAAAAAGTACGGCATGCTCCCCAAGTCCATTGATGCCCGAAGCGTAAAACCTACCCCATGGTTAAAAGGCCAGATCACCCGCAACAAAGATGTATTAACCAACAAAGTGCGTCCTGTCAAGGTGCCGAAGGCCTTTGCAAAAGAGGCAAAGTTTTTTGACCCTGCCAAGGTGCGGAACGGGCGCTATTTATTTGAACTCCGTCCAGGCGAGAAAGTAGTAGTCTCCCATGGCAAAGCCTACGCAAGAGGAGACGTATATTACAGAATACCCTTACACGTTCCGCCCGCGTCCATCGAAGAGTGGTTAAAATGGCAAAGATACCGCTTAATGAAAGACAACAATGGTTCGACAAAATTGCCCAAAGGGCAATATATAACATTCAATTATAGCGCGGCGCGCAAGACTCCAAGCCAATTCCATGACATTGACAAAATGCTTAACTTTCTCGAACGCTATGAATCCATAAAAAACGCACAAAAGGGCATGGGCACGCAATCTGATTATGATTTTATCAACGGACTTGATTTTATCGTCATAGACACAAAGGCTAAATGACATGACCCGTAAAAAGAAACCCCGCATTATAGCGGTCATAGATTTTGAAACCGACCCATTTATGCACGGTCGGGAAGTGGCCCCCTTTTCGGCTGGCTTTTACGACGGGGTAACCTACCATCAAATATGGGGCGATGATTGTGTTATCCGACTCATGGCTTACATAGACGCTATAGAAACACCCTTAACCATCTACGCCCATAACGGCGGCAAATTTGACTTTCATTTCCTGCTAAAGTATTTAGCGGGTAGGGCTATCATCGTAAACGGACGTATACTAAAAATAAAAACAAAGGTCCATGAATACCGTGACAGCTACGGGATAATCCCCATACCATTGAAGGGCTACAAAAAACAGGATATAGATTATCGTAAGATGGAAAGGGATTGCAGGGAAGAACACAAGATCGAGATTTTAGACTATCTTAAAAGCGATTGTTTTTATCTTCACGAATTAGTATTGGCCTTTAATAATATGTTCGGGAACAAATTAACGATAGGATCAACGGCTCTGGCCGAGTTAGAAAAGCGCCATCCCTTTGACCACATATCGGCGAACTACGATGGCCTGTTACGCCCCTATTACATGGGAGGCAGAGTCCAGTGTTTTGAGTCCGGCATGGTAACAGGCGACTTGAAGCTATACGATGTAAACAGCATGTACCCGTCTGTCATGCGAGATTTTCAGCACCCCATAGGTTCCACGTGGAACAATACGGAAGACCCTGAAACAGCCGACTTCGTTACATTGGAATGCACAGCAAAAGGCTGTTTTCCATTACAATCAAAAGAGGGTTTAACCTTCCCCAATGATCGCGCTTTATTTCACGTCACAGGCCATGAATACCGCGAAGCCTTGCGCTTGCGCTTATTCACGCACGCTAAAATACTGGACTGCTGGGAATGCGCCAAGCACGGTGACTTTGCCGCGTTCGTAAACGAATTTTATAACCTACGCCTTACGGCAAAAGCAAACGATGACGCGCTATCTGTATTATTTTATAAGCTGATTATGAATAGCGCATACGGAAAAACCGGACAGAATCCGGAAAACTTTGCTGACTACAAGCTGACCGGCGACGGCAGAGAGGACTTGGCTGAGATTCTGGAATTGCAGGAGTCCGGCTGGGAATCGAAAGAGATGGGGGCCGGGTGGATTATTTGGGAAAGGCCTAGTGTCGTACAGAATTTTTTCAACGTGGGGATCGCTGCAAGCATTACAGGCGCGGCGCGTTCCATTTTGATGCGTGCCATCCATACTGCAAAGCGCCCGGTCTATTGCGATACGGACAGTATTTTATGTGAGCAACTCAATGCCGATCTTGACGATAAACGTCTAGGGGCTTGGAAACATGAGTGCGATGCAACGCACGCGCTGATACTCGGTAAAAAGATGTACACCCTGTATGACGGATTCCACCACGTAAAATCCGCGACCAAGGGCGTGCGCCTCTCCCCATTGGAATTATTGCAAATTCACCGGAATGGTACTATGATGATTTATCAGGACGCGCCGACTTTTAAATATGGGCGGCAAACATTTATCAAACGTGAAATTAGGGGGACCATATGACCATCTTGTTAAGCGATTGCGTAGCTCAAGTAGAAAGCTCAAACAATTCCGGAGCGCTCCGTTACGAACCCGGCTACCAACCCAGCGCCCTTGGTATAGGCCAAGCCGCAAAATTCGCAACCGGATCATGGATCGACAACCTGACCGCTGAAACCATCGCAAAATGCAGCTATGGTCGTTTCCAAATCATGGGCGACAATCTGTACAACGCCATGCAATACAGCAAGACCATCTGGCATTTTGTAGCCACCCCTCAAGACCAGCTCGATATTTTCAACGAATTTTTAACGCGCGGGCATTTTAAAGACGTTCCTTTTGAGTCAATGCTACGCTCCGAAGTGGTGGCCTTTGCTCTGTACTATAACGGGGCGTCCGTTTACGCCGATAGTTTGACTAAAGCATATCAGGCGCTGAAATGAGTAGTGGTAGCGTAAACGTAATTAATGCCTTGTTGGGTGCTCCTTTAAGGGTCGGCACTATTCCAAGTATTAACGCGTGCCCAAATTTTAATAATTCTGCGTTGCGTAGTATGGATGGCGGGTTAGTAACGCCTAATCCGAATAGTGGGCCAGCGACTGTGGCATATTCGGTTTCAAATTTATTTTATTGGATTGGACCTAATGGTGATTATTTAACGAGCGGGTCAGATAGTAATTTTTCACGTTACGCCAGTGATGTTTACGCCGAACCGGGCAACGGCGGATTTTATGATCCGGTTTTTAGTGTGTGGTATGGTATCCCTAATTCTAATGCGCTTTTTCCCGGCAAAGATTACGTTAGCCAATTCCGGATAAACAATAATAATAAATCATTTTACAGTAATTTTCTACCCGGTTATGGCGGGTTTTTTACGGACCCCCTTATAGCCGCGGGCTATTTTGCTAAAGAACATATTTACCCCTACGGCGGTATTTATTTTGGTAATGGATTCTCTACTAATTTTACATATGGCGGGATAGATCAAGTTATTTGTATTACTTTTCCTAATCCGTCTTGTAATTCTCTTTCACCGATGGAAATATCGTACCCTTACGGCGTTACAGGAATGGATTTTATGGGAGCGCCGTATATTACAAATAATAATAATTGTCCGGTAGCACCGAATTTAAGCAGTTATTTTAGTGTTATGCAGAGTGTTTATAATGGTCCTAATTATAGAGTAGGAACAGATAGACCTGTTATTTTCTTAGGGAACTTAAGCACCAATAAATCAATAATTATTGCGACGAATAGCGGCGGTGGGCTATATGCTAACTGGATCGTTGTAAAATTTGGTCTCGTTCCTAACTATGTTGGAAGATTATGGGACGGTTTTGTATTTACAAACGCGTTTACTAATTATGGTGGGTGTGTTTATACAGAAGATTGTATTACATTTCGCCCTTTAATTGATATTACAGATAATCTTAATTTTTCCGAGTCTGTTTATTTTGGTCTGAACGGTAATATTAATTCGTTTTTTATGAACGGGTTTGGTTTTTCTTACCTTGCTAATTATAGGCGCGGGACCAGTCCATTCACCCAAGCCGCCTTCAAAATAATGTTAGCCGGAAAAATAACCAAAACCCCGCACGATCCCGCGACTCACGTAAAAAACATGACCCTAAATGGCTATCTAAACTGGAGAAGATAACATGCCCGTCAACAATCAAATCACTACAGCACTGACCAAGAATCTTGAATTACCGCCCATAGGTGCCGAAATGCTTTGGGGTTTTTTGGTTTATCCGGTATTGGCGACTGCTGTATATGAAACCAATCTAAAATATATGGAAAGCACTAATCAGTCCCCATTACCGCAATCCATCATTGTAGATACTACGGGCATGACTGCGGGCAGTGTGGATATTCTATGGGATTTGGGTGACCTCAACTATCCAATCGAGATTTTAGCGGGCAACAAGCAATCTTTTCTGGTCCCCGCGAAAGAGGGTGTCCAGTTTAGCGTAACGTATAGCGCGGATGCTGCGGGGACGGACATGCGCTTGGACTTGACCAATTTCCCACAAATCCCCATGCAGGACATGCTCAGTAAAAATCAGATAGCGGGTTCCAATGTTAATGTAACCAACGGTGCTGCCAATCCCGCCTCCACACAAAACATTGTGGCGGGTTCGCCGGTCAGCAGTACCAATCCCATGCCCATTACGGGAGGCGCGGGAATCGGTGCGAACGGCAACGCGTGGAACGCTGTTGCAGTGGCAGCCGCTGGCGTTTCTGCAACCATAGACACCATCGGCAACAAACAGATCACAGCTTATGGTTCGGTCAGCGCAGCGACAACCGTATCCGTCAATGTCAGCGCAGACGGTGTGACGTGGTGGCCATCCACCCAGCAAGCGGTACTCGCTGCCGCGGGCAATTTTTACCTCAATTTCGTAACCGGCGCTCGATATATCCAGCTGGTATCCAGCGCTGCCGCAACCATCACAGCGACTGTTTCCGCTAAATAAGGAGTTTCAAAATGTTTAAAAAAATAAGTGTTTTTCTTTTTTGCGCTATTTTTTCCAGCGGCGCTTTGGCCGTTTTGCCTGTAACCAATAGCAGCAATGTCAATGTCAACGGCGCTGCGGTATCGTCTACCAATCCTATTCCGAGTTTGATTTATGGTTCTCAAGCGGGGACCACTAATATTGGCCCGCTAAGTTATGATGTTTTAAACAATCACAACGCGCTTAGCATTGGCCTTGGAGGTGTGTATTACGGGGCACCATCAACTGTAAATGCCACAATTTTTAGCCCGCTCATTGCGCTGGGCAATACGCAAGGGACTTATCAGCAAGCCACCATCGCACCAGCGTCGACTGTAGCCACTTTAACCCCGCCCGCAAATAACGCGCTTGAGGGATGGGCTGTATCCATCACCAGCAATGCCACACTGGCCGTCGCGGGTACTGATACGATTACCGTCGCCCTTAATGGTGTGACTCTATACCAGACTAGCGTTTATATCCCTGTCACGGCGCTATCAACTGCGGGTCAGATGTACAGCCATAAGCAAAAGTATAACTCTTTCGTTGTTCCAAAAGTCGGAGCGTCCGGTACTTTTACGGTGACACTCAGCACAGCGCTCGCAACCGGAACCGTCAACGTTAACGAATATTCCGGAAATTAAATTAAGGAGTAACAGATGGCGACTAAACTTACACCACAGCAACGCATTAAAGCGCTCAACGACAAGGCAAAAAACTTGCAGGATAAAATAGCCAAGGATGCCGAGATAGCCAAGGCCAAGGCAGCATTGGCTGCATTGAAAAAAAGGAAGGCTTAATATGGGAATAATGGATATTGCATCATTATTTAATGCTGCCCCCGGTGAACCGGGAATGTTCGAGCAGATTAAAGCGGCTGGTGAAGGGTTCGCGCAGATAGGTAATGACATGAAAACCCTGATAGATGCATCTGAACGCCTGGAAGCGCAAAATCTGGAAATACTCTTGCTGTTACGTAAAAAAGGAGCAATTGACGATGGCTGAAGACATTGAAATAAAAATAGAAGGTGCCGATGATAAACCAGCGGCGCCTGTGGAAAACAAGACTGAAAAGGATAATGACGAATGGAAGATACTATTAGGGGAATTGAAGGCGAATCAAGCGATGCACTCGGCGGCGATGGCGGAGCTGCAAACGGAAGTGGAGCGGCTGACAGCAAGCCTAAGAGGGGTAGAGGAAGGCCAAGACTCGTACAGGCGGGACATGATGGAGAGACAATCGGAGTTATACCAGAGATTGGAGGTATTGGAGACGATGCCGGAAGTGGAGGAAGTGGCGGAAGTAATACCGGAAGTGGAAAGCGTAGAGGAAGAAAGGCAGGAACAGACAAGAAAGCGCCCAAGACTGATCGAGTAGCGGCACTGGGCCAAGTGCTCATGCTCCTACACGGGGCGGCGGCGAACATGCTCAATGTGCCTGAATTGCTGCTATCCCAGCAGGAGACAGGCCTACTGGCGGGTGCGCTGGTAGATTGCACGGATGCTTGGGGTTTCAACCCGGTCTCTGACCCGCGTGTTGTATCCTCTGTTACGCTTGCCGGTCTGATTGTGGTTATTTACGGACCCAAGGTCAAAATTGCCGGTCAGAAAATGCAGGATAAAAAACGTGGACATATCGCTAACGAGGGCTAGTCGCGGCTTGGCGGTGGGGCGAACAGGGTCGGGTAAATCAACTCTGGCGCTCAAGATGGTGGAGGCAATGCCTCTGCCCAGGCTGGTGATTGACACCAAATACTCCAAAGCGATTTTGGATACGGCGGGTGACCGCGACTGGGATATAGTCTCAACCATCCCTAAAAAATTAGAGGATACACTGGTATGGCGGCCGGATCCGGATATGCTCGCGCAACCATACGCGATGGACGCCGAGTTAGATCGTCTGGTCCGTAAACACGCTATTTGCTCTGTGTATATTGACGAGCTTTATCAGTTGCATAGTAATGGGCGCGCGGGGCCTGGTATCATCGGCCTTTGGACCCGTGGGCGCGAGATGGGATTTACCACACTCGCATCCACCCAGCGCCCGGCGTGGGTATCCACCTTTTGCCTGACGGAGTCTGACCAGTATTATATTTTCACGTTGACACAGAAAGATGACCGCAAAAAATTGGCGGACTCGCTCGGGTCCCCCGAGGTAACGGAAAAAATCCTTGATAAACATTGGTTTTGGTATGTACTCCAGGGGGAAGATGCTGTTTTGTGTACTCCGCTCCCACTTGAAAAAAAACCGTTGACACAACCCGAAAATGGGTCTATATCTAATAGTAACTCGGTTACACAAAGTAACCTCAAGATTCCACGACTGATCGTATAGGGGTGTAAAATGGACAAAGGCGTTGTAGGTGTGACCGTTACGAACGTAGTCATTATCGGTATTGTGGCTATTATCTTTGTGGGCATTTACAGTTATGTACGGGCGACTTGGTTCCCCGCGCTTCCGGTGGTCTGATATGGATGGTGCTCAGCCCATTACACCCATCAGCGTTACGATCATCGGACTCACTAGTCTGATACTTATTATCGTATACGCATATGCCCGCAAAAAATGGGGGTGGTAGAATGGAACGCCCATCGCTGGTCAATGTACCTGACTTTTTTATCATCGGACTAATGTCCGTACTTTTTCTGCTCATGCTCGGTGTGTTAGCAGATGCCTATATGATGTATAAATCGTCCAAATCGTCCAAATCGAATGGAGCAACCTCATGACCACGACCGCAGCGCCGTCCACCAATTTGACCCTGGCCAGTCTGACCAACCCCGCTCAAAATCTTGCTAACCGTGAAGGCATCTTTGCCAGCGCGCTCGATATGACGCTGGCTTTGTCGCCCGTCAATAACCTCACCGGTGGCAATACCGTCCGGCAATTGCTCGAAAATGTGGGTATTTTGCAGTCGCTGGATGTGGTGGTCTCCATGACCGTAACCAATAATGCCGCAAGTGGCGGTGCCGCGCTGATCCCTTCCCCCGGCTTCCCGTACAACTTGATCGACAAAATTGTCTTTGCTGATTACAACCGAGTGGAACGGGTCAGCGTAACCGGCACCGAACTCTGGGCGCGCAACTGTTTTCGCGGCGCTAAAATCGTCTACGCGGCGCAGAATTTGCTGGAAAGTTCACCGAACAACAATACCGCGTTCGCCTTCCCATCCAGTTATACGACCGGCGCGATTGCGGCGGCTTCCAGCGCCACACTGTCCCTGTATTTCCGTATCCCCATTTCCATGAGCCGCCTTACGACTATGGGCGCGCTGCTCATGCAGGGCAACGGTGCTCAGGCTTTCTGCAATATCACACTGGCACAGAATTCCGCCACGGGCGGATACAATTTCCCCTTCACCGGCGACTACAGTATTACGGCTGCTAGCGTCCAGATTACTCAGCAGTATCTACAGCCGCAAAATGCCGCAGCACCGCTCCCGGCTATGGATTTGAGCACCATTTATGAGTTGGCGGGTAATCAGCAGACCAGCGACAATATCGCGGTCGGTGCTCCGAAATACATCAACATCCCTAACGCGCGTACCGTTCACGGTGTTTTTATCACTTTTGCGAATGGAGCTTATAATTACGGCTCCGATTTGACCTCCCTGAAAATCCGCGCGTCCGGCAACACCTACCTCAATACGGACCCGCTTAATGTATGGCTGATGAAACAGCGCGATATGCTTGGTAGTGATTTTATTCCGGGCCGCTATTTCGCGGATTACAGCCGGACGCCGATTACGACCAATTACGTGGGTCAGTTTCAGCTGGAATTAATCCCGTCCAGTGTTGGCGCGAGTCCATCGGTCAATCCGGTGTTCGAAAGCACCTATATGGTCGGCACTCAGCTTCCCGGTCTGTAATGCCTACCGCAGGTAAAGAGGATACATCATGGTCTATGGTCATCAATGGTACTGGTGGTTGGCGGTGGTGGTGGCCATCGGTGCCGCCCTGTATCTCGGTAAAGGTCTCGGCGAAGCCATCACGGCGGATGCCTGATGCGTAACCTGCCAAATTTGACCTATTGGCTATTTGGCGGTTATATCGCCTGGTTACTGGTGTCCGGCGAGTATAAAAACATGCTCGCACTGGTGGATACTTCGGGTTGGAAAACAACAACGGGGCCTAGCGCTCAAGCAAACGCGGCATTGACACCGACGGCACAAGCCAGTTTAGCTAAAAGCAATGGTATGTATTCAGGCGGTGGTTTGGGCACAGGCCCGGGCGGATACACTAATAGCACAAGCGCGAGCACCGCAAAATGAATATCGCGGTCTTTATCATCGGCGCGTATATGCTGGTTGCCGCGCTGATGGGTAATGGTTATGCTCTTTTTAGCACGGTAAAAACGCAATACAATTTTCTACCGTGGATAACGGCGGTGTTTATTCTTTACTTATTTTACGAGTATAGCCCGCACCCCATACGCAAGGAAGTGCGCCTTTTAATAGCACTTGCTGTGCTCGGTTATATGGTGGCGGATTATAAACAGATAGCGACTATGAGCAACACCATTACAGGTTTTTTACATTCAGGAAATAGCGGGAGTACACAAAATGGGTGACTTTGGTAAGGACATTACACAAATTGCAGTGCTCATCATTGGCATCGCCGCGTTATCCATTATTGTAGGCAACGCCCAGGGGTTTGCAACGGCGGTTACTTCGGTCGGCAATGTGTACAATTCAGCACTCGGCACAGCGGCCAGCGCGGGCAGCATGGTCACCGGCGGCAATGGCGGCATGGGGTCGAGCTCAATGCCCATGAGCATGACGACCATGACCGGCTCAGGGTTCGCGGGGATCCCGTGATATGGGCATCATCGCCTATGCACGCGCTCTGTTCGGCGGTGGTAATCCCGCCATTGCCCAGCAGTGGGCCCAATCCGCCGACCTGACGCCTAGCCAGATCACACCCGCACCGGGTGCCTATCCCTGGCCTATGATTGGCATTTTGGGGCAGCAGCTTGCTGTCCCCATCATGCCATTTTCAGGCGATATTGGTGCTCCGGTGGGTCGGTGGGGCGGTAATCAATATCTCGGTCCAGAGCAAGTACCCATGCCCGCCAGTTCACCGGCATATACCGCCATTCAGACGGGCATACGCAACATTTACGGTCCTGGCTTTGCAAATGTTCCCCGTCAAAATCCATCACCGGCGACCAGCATCGCTCCGGCGGGTAACCCAAATCTAGTAACAACGCAGATAGCGCTTAATCCGGCCTTTGCCGCCTATATCAACCAGTCATAAAAGGGGTCAGCATGTCCGAATTCGCAGAAGACCTCAAAAAATATCAGTGGCCCATCATCATCGGCGGTGGGCTACTGGTCGGCATCTATCTGTATATGACGCATGGTTCGAGTGCGGGAAGCGGCACAGCATCGACTGCGGGTTCCGGCTATAACGCGTCCGTGGCGGCATCTCAGGCCTCCCAGGCAAGTGCACAGCTGGCAGCGCAAGCCAGCACCCAAAATTCTGCAAACGCCATGACGGCATCAGAGTACCGCTCTCAGGCCATGTCGTCTGCCTACCAAGCTCAATCGGCCGCTCAAGTGGC
>Ga0307375_10005787_pt1 | contig 11524 bp, 15 predicted proteins | sample TR1MG_FD_202531 | JGI IMG/M metagenome (GOLD analysis project Ga0307375, IMG submission 202531) | Soil microbial communities from Risofladan, Vaasa, Finland - TR-1 | ecosystem: Environmental > Terrestrial > Soil > Coastal area > Acid sulfate soil | place: Finland: Risofladan, Vaasa | collected... | reverse complement strand
GGGTATCACGATACACCTTATCTACCATTTCATTGATACCTGCTTCAAGCTTTTTTCCCATACGCTTGATAACGTAGTTTGGAAACTCTTTTTGAAGAATTGTTTTTGCCTTTTCTTTTACATCAATTTTCTTTTGAATATCGGCAATTTTCTTTTTCAATTCTTCCATGGTAAGTGCATCTGCAATTTTCTCTTTCTCAACCTTTTCGTTATTCTTTAACGTGATACCATTTTCAATTTCTACGGCCTCATAAGATTTAATGGCTGTTTCCAATACGGATACCTGTTGAGTAAGCCCTTCATCGGTAGAAGGTTTTTCATCGGGAATAACCAAAGCTTTAATTTTAGCCTCTGCCTCTTGAACATCTGTATAAGTAGAAACTTGATCCTTACTATATTGCTCTATCTGTTGTTGAGCATTTGTGATTTTAGCTTCAAGACTAACTTTAAAGGTTTCATAGTCTTTTTGGGCCGATGTAATCTTGGCTTGAAACAATTGCTTTGATTGTTCAATAGACGCCTTAGTACTATCCAACCTTTGAGTAAGCAAATTCTTTTGATTTATCTTTTCATTGTTCGCCTTTGTTTGTTCATCAATATCCGTTTTCTTTTTCTGTAATTCATTGATTGTAGTTTCAAAAGCTGCTATAGACGCTTCTATTTGTGCTATCTCTTTTTCTACCATCTCTTTATCGTGACTCTCATAAGGTCTTCCACAAGTAGGGCATTGACCACTAAGGATGTTAGTTTGCTCTGTTTTCTTTTGCTTAAGAGAACCACCTAGCTCAATTTTCTGAGTAATAGCTTCTGTTAAAGGCGTATCATCAAAGATTTCTACTCTTGATAAAACAATAGCATCAATTTCAGCTTGTAGGGCTTCAACTGCCTCATTCCAATTTTTTGTATTGTACTCTGTTTGGAGTGCTACAACTTCAGCTTCCTTAGAAGGATCATTTTTTTGAGTAGTTAAAGTTTCAATACTTTCTTTGGCCTTTGTGATACTTTGGTTGTAGTCAAGGAGTTTCTTTTCTAGAAACTCTTTCTTAGATGCTAATGCGACCTTTTCTGCTACCTTTTCTTCATACTGTTTGATAGCCTGTTCGATTGAGGATAGCTGACTTTGAAGAAGCGATAACTGTTGCCTTTTCTTATCGATTTCCTCTTGTGTATACGGCAACGGCTTAACTTCAAAGGTGTTATAAGGCTTATTCTCCAATAGATGCAATTTATCTTGTTCATTTTTTAGGTCTACAGAGGTTAAGTCTTTTATCTCTTGATCTATCACCTTAATCATTTTTGAATAGTCAAGATCATATACTTTTTTTAGATTATCACGCTTCTTTGCGGGGTCAGAGGATATCAAATCCCATTCTCTTTGCATAGAGAGAATAGCCGCCCTACATAGCATAGGGTCAAAGAATTCGGATAGCTTCTTTGTGACCGTGCTACCTTCAAAATGTTCACCATCAATATCCAATTGACGATTTAGCGTACCATCTGAATAGTCATAGCTAATCTTAAACACCTTTCCTAAATGCTCTATCTCTGTAGAAAGACTATAAGTTTCTGCTTCCCAATTCAAATAGTCGGCCTGTGTCCCTATAGTATTATTGATAAGGAGATAAGCTAAAGCTTGAAAAATGTGAGACTTGCCTTGACCATTCTCACCTATAATTAGATTTATTCCGTTTTGAAAATCTAATTGAGCCTCTTTAATTGCTCTGAAGTTCTTGATATTAAGATTCCTGATTACCATTTTTCACCTTCCTAAACTTATTCCATAGAAACATACTATTATACAGCTCGCTTTAATTCTTCTTATAGGGGTTCAATGAGATTCGAACTCATGTCTACGCAATCACAATGCATCATCCTAACCTCTAGACGATAAACCCCGTGTAATTTTGTCTATAATACTACTTCAATAAAGCTATGTCAAGCCTATTGACAAAAACTATCTTACGGGGTACCTTATCAGTATGAATCAAAACTCTCTTACCTACGTCACGGAGTTTCTCAGAAAAAAAATCATAGAAAGTAACTATTATCAAAATAGAGAAAAAAGATTTTTTGTTGCTGCTGCTACCGTTGATCGTAAAGGTAAGATATTGTCATGGGGAGAGAACTCTTATTCAAAGTCTCACCCTCTCATGAAACAGTATAACAAACAACAGCATTCTGACAAAGTACATAAAATATACCTCCATGCAGAAATTAGTGCTTTGATCAAAACACGAAAACAAGCGCACGGCATTGTTATAGTACGAATAAACCACAGTAGAAACTACTGCTATTCGAAACCTTGTCCCATATGCTCTCTTGCAATCAAAGAATCAGATATTAAAGAAGTTTACTATTGTGGAAAAAATGGAGCTATTGAAGAAGCAGCTTTGTAAACTTTTTATCAAAATGTGCTTGACAAAATTAGATAGTTAAAACATACTTTTTGAATATTCTATTATGAAGGAGTTTCAAATGAAGAAAAAATTCTTTGATGCTAACGGTAAGCCTTATCTTTCCTCTGGATTGGTTATGAAGTTTACTTACGATACTACCGATGTAGAAAGTGAAGATACTGACGCTTTCTTTACGGGGCATTCAGGGGAAGAGGTTGGCGTTTTAGATGAAGACGGAAAGCCTACCTCCGAACTGCCTACAAACATTCATTACTTTCAAGTTGAGTTTTTAGATGGTTCAAGAGGCTATGTCCATCGTGACGAACTATCTCCTATTACTCTATAAAAAGAATAGGGGCCGAAAGGCCCCCTATTTTATTATAGGCTTACTACTGCGCAACTGTCCCCGGCACACGCTAGCTCTTCAGATAACTTAGTGTTATCATCCTCTTCTTTTACTTTGGTAAGATCAATGTTTCTTACCTTTTCAAGAAGCTCTTCATACTGCTCTTTTGTACACTCTTCAAAAGGTGCTTGAATGTAGGTACCACCATCATAAGGCAATACTGATAATCCGTTGTAAGAGTCTCTATTCTCCCACATCCACCTTCCTACAGAATCCCATTCATCATCTTTAATTGTAACTGTTGTTGAAACATTATTACTGTTAACCCCCGCTCTGTGTCCGGGCTTAATCCAATCCTCATGAAACCTTTTTACTCTATCAAGAAGATTGATAGGTGACTCTGTTCTAAGAATAGCTCCTTCGGGGGCTTTAACAGGAACAGTAATAATAGCTTGAATATCGGGCTTGAAATAATCATCTTCAATCATGGAAGGAATAGCATGTTTTAAATAATGATAGATTGCCTCATTCTTGCCAACACGTAAACGCCTAAAATAGTACTCTCCATGCCATGCGTGAATTCCGCTAGACGTTCCTAACACTAAAGAAGACGTTCCTTCAGGTTTAATAACACAACTACGGGCAGCTTTGTTAATACCAATTAACTTTGCTACTCTTTCATTTTCATTTAATACCACAGAAGAAGCCTCTTGTAGGTTTAATTTTAGTAGACCTTCATTTGCTATGCCTGTCATAGACACACCGACTAAAGCTTCCTTTTCTGTTGTCTCTTGCCATACATCACGCAAATAATGAAAGTCGGTATACCCTGCTTGAAGAGTACCAATAAAGGTAGCCGCTCTTGCACTGTTGTTTAAATCCTCTTGAGTCTTTATTACTGCACTGTTGATAGTGGCAAGGTTACAAAACTGATTAGCTCTTAGGGACACCTCTAAACAAGGATTAGCTCCCCACTCTCTATCATTGGTAAAAAAGATTCCGGGTTCACCTGAACCGCTAGCCTTAATCTTTTCCCATATCTGAAAAAAGTCTTCTTCCTTAATTCTATCTCGTAGGAGTACTACAGAATTGTTGGCTCTTGCTCTTTGAGGGTTTAATTCGTACCAATGATTAAACTTACATTGGAACATCTCGTTATCCTTAAGAGAGAAAAGAGATATCATAGCACTTCTACGAATACCGCCCGATAAAACAGCATCGGCTATATAACAAAGGATATCGTGGACTTCAATGGGCTTTAATTGTGCCCCGTCGCCACGTTCAATAAGAGCGTTATCCATAACCTTTCTTATGTTGTGTACACAATCCTTTAGAGGTTGTGGACCGGGAGCCTTACCGCCTGAAGTGATAAGTCTTTCCCCTTTAGCTCTAATGTCTCTATAATCAAAATCGATTTCTTTAGTTCCGTTAAAATAAGACTTCATCAATACCTTGATAGCATCAGACCATCCTTCAATAGAATCACCTATCAAGTATTTCTTTTTTCTATCCTGTAGAAGCTTCCTAACCGGAGGAAGTTTTTTTACATGGTGAGTTTGTACAGAGTAGCCAACCCCGGCACCGGAAAGAAGCAAAAACATAATTTCACTAAAGGCTTCTTGACTGTCCATAGGTAAATAGGAACAGTTATACAAACGACTATTGTTTAATTCAACTGGCTTTCCACCAAATTGAAGGGACCGCATAGAAGGCAGTACTTTTTTATCAAAAACATACTCATAATTTTTTCTTATTTCCAATTCCATAGTAGGATACTTTTTTATATGCATATCCATATTACGGGTCACAATTTCTTCCCATGTTTCTCTGCGGGAAACAAGAGGAAGATGCCTAGCGTACTTCATATGTACAACGATATCGGAAAGTATGTCTCTAGAAATGCTTTCTTTATTCGTTTCTTGATTTTTTTGAAGCGTAGTTAAATCAAGTTTTTGAAATGTCATAAATGCATTCTCCTTTGCATTAAGGGATTACTATTTAGAGAAAATAGACTATTTAGAATAAAAAGAGATAAGTGGGTTTTCCAGCATTTTTAGCTAGCTCAATAGAATGACTTGTACCTTTACTAGAACCATCCCAAAACGCAAAGACTTTATCACAATAATCAATTATTTTTTGATTCCGTAAAAACCCTGCTTGCTTTCCATAGCTATCCCATTCTGCTGGAAAAAGCCTTAAGGGTACGTTGTGTACTTCTGCAAAAAGGGCCGCTAGAGTATCTGCCCCTCTAGCTCCTCCTGAGACTACCTCTGAAATATCAGATAGAGAAATTCTACTTAAAACGAATGATTCAAGCTTACCGTAGTTGTCAAAACTACGACTTCCAATAATTGCTATTTTCATAATGGCTGGTCCTATATTAGTCGAATCGAAGTGTAATAGTTGAAAGAGCCTTATGGCTTTGGAAAATGCTTACTATCACTTTGATATTATCATTTTCCATAAGTTCTTTTTGCTTTTTTTCTATTTCTTCATTCCAATATTCTTTTGAGGTTGTAGGAAGAATTCTTGCATATAACTTTCCATCCTTATTTTCCAATATAAATGTTGCTAGCATTAAACCTACTTCAGGTTCTTCAAAAGGAGTCTTACTAACCTCTACTGTAAACATTTATGCTTGAAGTGCCTTTTCTAGTTCTTCAGAGGTGCAGTCTTCTACAAAAGCTTTTCCCTTTGCTCTAAGAGACTTAGGGGCTAGCTCTCTTCCCTGCCTCTTTGCTCTTTTTCCTTGTGGATTAAAGGATGAAAAGGAGCGCCCTGAATTAGGTCTAGTTGAATCTGCTTCTTGTCGTTTTGTCTTCATTTATTTAGTCTTCCTTTGAGTTGATAAACTCTTCCAAAGCTTTCTTTAGCTTAGAGAAGTCATTTCCTTTATACTTGTTTAAAGCGTCCATGTAAAGATAATCAATTTCAAGCTTATTCAAAAATACTTCCATTGACCATTTAATACTCTCTTCTTGCTTTAAGAGCGCAATAATTGCTTGAGCGTACTGTTGGATTTCCCATTGTGCATGAGAATGATACCTTAGCTTCAATAAATGAAAGAGATTATGCAAACTCATAACAGAATAGAATAAGGTGTATTGTGCTACAGGTAAAACGATACGGGCTTGCTCCTTAGAAACACCTTCATCTAAAAGATCACGATAGTTAAGCCGTGTAATTAAATGGTTTTCTTCAACTAAATCAGTTAATGCGACATTAACATGGTCTTCTACCTCAGCACCACTTCCTTGATGATTTTTCTTAGCTTGATATTTAAAATGTTCTGGTATGTACTGCTCTTCAATCATAGGAGAATATCTACCAGAATATTCATTCAGAACTTGTGTTCTATGGCGCACCCATTGTCTAGCCACAAAGAGCGGCATTTTCAACCTTAACCGTACAATAACACTTTCAAAAGGTGAAGTGTGCTCATTTTTGTACATGTAGTTGATTAAACCTTGATCTGCAATGTCACCTTTTTTGGCTTCACCGCCTGTTGAAATACGGGCAGATTCAAGAATGGTATAATCGTCACCCCATAGATTGCATAGCTCTACATAACCGGCATTTAATACATCTATATGCTTATCCATTTTCTTTCCTTAAAGTAAACTTTTCATAAATCTCTTCTACTGTAGACTCAATTTCAATTTCTTCAGGATGATAGAACTTCAATGTTTCACAAAAAAATCTATGGTGTTGGTCTACCGCAGCTTTCTTTGCTATGTAGATATTCCTAATACTTTTATCATCCTTTGGTAATACTACTTCTCTTATCATAATGTAATCATCAAAGTTTATAGAGGCTTCATCTACAGACTTAATCTCTATAACAGGGTCCGGTCTTTTTTCTATTGATTTGACTCCATGATACATTCTGAAAACATATGGCCCTTTTGTACTATCATCTTCTGAAGGAAGTGCTACGTATTCAAAATAATTAGTTTTGCTCTTTTCCATTTTCGTTCCTTAGTGAAGGGAAAAAGTATACTTTTTTCTTACACCTATATTCTAATTACTCTATATAGCACATAGATTTACTCTATTTTTGAATCTTGAAAATCGTTAACACCCTCTTGAGAGTTTTCAAGAGACTTTCGACCCCTCTTCTTAGGTGCATCCTCTATTTTCTTTTCTCCAATAGCATCATCATCAATATTGGTAACAATAAGCTTACTGTCAACCTTTTCCTTTAACTCTTGAAAGTATACCGGATTGTCTTTAAAGAAATTAGCTGCATTGTCTTTTCCTTGACCGGCTTTTTCACTCCCATAAGAGTACCATGAACCACTCTTTTCTACATATCCATAAGTAACCCCAAAGTCAACATACTCTTTAACAATGTCAAAGCCTTTTCCAAAGTACAAATCAGCTTCAACCTTTCTAAAAGGTGTAGCAGTTTTATTCTTAACTGCCTTGATTCTAATTTTTTGTCCAATAGCCACAGGGTCTTGTGACGGACCTTCGGTAATGTTTTCAACCTTTCTAACTTCAAGACGAATGGAAGCATAGAAGGGAAGCGCCTTTCCACCGGTAGTAGTTTCGGGGTTCCCGAACATTACGCCAATTTTCATACGAATTTGATTGATAAAAATAATAGTTGCTGCATGAAGGTTACAAGCGTACGTAAGCTTTCGCATAGCTTGAGACATTAGACGGGCTTGTAGTCCCATATGACTATCACCAAAATTACCATCAATTTCAGCTTGTGGAGTAAGAGCAGCAACAGAGTCAACAATGATTAAGTCAACTGCACCGGAGTTTACCATAGATTCAGCTATTTGAAGAGCATGTTCACCTGAATCAGGTTGACTAAAAATGAATGATCTAACGCTAGTATCAAGTCCTAGTCTCTTAGCGTAGCCTTTATCATAAGCATTTTCAGAATCTATAAACCCCACTACACCGCCTTGTTTTTGTACATCCCCTGCAAGTATAGTGGCTACTGTAGTTTTACCAGACATTTCAGGACCATAAATTTCCATAATCCTGCCTTTTGGTAAACCTCTTCCTAAAACATGTGTGAGCATAGGGGAAGATACCGGCCAAACCGGAATATCAATAAGGGGTGTATCGTCACCAAAGAAAAGGCTTCCCTTTCCAACTTCCTTATCTATTAAGAGTTTTAGATTGTCTAATGCTTTTAGCTTATCTGTTGAAATAGATGATGTTTCCATTTTTACCTCAAAATAGTATTATCTTTTTTAGCGTCACAATCACAATCACAGTTATGACCACAAGAAGAATCATTGTCGGGGATGTACTCACTAGCCAAAAGTTTAACAGAGATACATATTTTGCTGCTTTCAAGTTTATCAAAAAACTCCGTAATAGCTTCTTTTGATTCACCAGCAATAAATTGTGCAGCATACCGACCTCTATCAAAATCGCCGCGCCCATTATACACAATTTTTTCATCACTTAGAACACACTTATCAACAGTATCCCAAATAATTACGTTAAGTAATCTATATTCCATTGTATTTTTCTCCTTCAAAAAAGTCTTGTCTAATTCTGATTTAGATGCTTTAGTTAAATCATAGTCAATAGCATCATAGTTAAAAGATGGTGTGTATGGTAGTGTTTTATAAAGAGGTAGGTAACTGCTATAAAAGTACTCAGAGCTATTAGTGTAAAATTCTTTTTGAAACTTTTCCATTGCTACCCTAAGTTCTTGTCCAGTAATAGGGCGTGTAATGCTCTCTGCCATTATGCTTTATATCCTTTTTCTTTCACTTTTTCTTGTAGCATAGTATACTGTTTTTCCCCTAGGATAGTCAACCACCATTTCTTAACTTCATCTCTAGATATTCGTTTCCCTGTTACGGGGTCACGATTACTATCAAGATTAGAATGAGCATAACGATTTAAACAAACGATATTCAGGGATTCATATTTAAGAAGGGGATATTCAGCCTTACTATACACATGAGCATGATCAATGATTTGATAATCCATCTTTTGAGAATCATATCCCTCTTTTGTAATACAAAGAAGCCTACACTTACCACCATCTCTTTTTGAGACTTCCTTAAAAACCTTTTGCTCTTCCTCATCAACAGAAGATCGTAAAGGTGAATAGCTACGTTTCTTCTCTTGGCTATGTTCAATTTGTTGAGTATACTTCTGATAACGTTTAGCAAGTTGAGTAGCGTTTAAAGGCTTTGATCTATTACTTACGTCATTAGGATAACGGCCATATTTTTTGTAATGGGCTTCAAACTCTTCAAAAGATAGCATTTACATCTCCGTGTATTGATAAAGTATACTATGGTTTTTGTGTAGAGTCAAGATTATCTTGATCTTTATCCTCAATGTACTTTTCCATGAGCCTAAAGAAAGTGTCAATCTTTTGAAGTTGATTTGTGTTAAGAGACTTGAAAGCCTTATCAACATCTGTATCGTCACTACTTTCTTTTTTATCTAATAGCGGAGAAGCCCCTTCCTTTGACGGTCGGAATAAAGAGAGTAATGAGTTTGTAGCTACCACATTATCAGCCGAAATCTGCTCATAGATTTGAAATAGTTGGGGCACAGAGAGAACGTCGCTTTCAATTTTCTCTCTTATCTTATTCTCCACAAGCTGTTTAAAATCGTCATTCTCTTCTATCTTTTCAAGTCTGTTTGTAAAAAATTGAAGGAGTGATTGCTTTATTTGTTCTATAGGGTCTGCAATAACTACTTTACCAACTTCCTTATCAATATCAGCGTTGTCTAGTGCGGATATAAGATTATTTACTTTGTTTCTTGTACTGTCGTTCATAACTCCACCTATTTTTCAAATGCCTCAACAGAGGGCTTGTTTACATCCTTCAATATTTCATATATTTTTTGCTTAATGAAGTTGTTAAGATTCTTTATCTGAATTCCATAAGAGATAGATGATATGTCAAAGGGAAACTCTTTCTGAATCTCATCCCATGACTTACCTTCTATCTCTCGGTAATAATAAAGAATAGCAAGCATCAAAGAGTTTCTTAGCTGCTTCTTTGTAGGGAACTTTATTACTCTGCCATCAAACAAAGTAATAAGCTTAATAAAATCATTCAAGTCTAAAAGATTATACATTTCAATGATATCAGTATTATTTTGAGTACTATATATTACGATAGAAAGGGCCTGAAGTATCAAGTCAATTTCTTTCGTTTTTTTCTTCGAAAATATCTGTTTAATCTTTTCTTCAAATACGTCTGAAGATTCGATCACTAAATAGCTCCTAACGATTCTTGCAAATAGATTAGAATCTCCTTCATAGACGCATCTACTCTAGTATTTATATCTTGTCCATACATTGCATAATATTCGCTTATGAAAGAATTAGGTACTTTCACAATGTTATAGTAAAAAGCTATAAGCATCAGTACAGCATATTGCTTAGACTGTCTTTGCTTAGCAGTATCCACCACCTTTGTAATCAATCGCATAAACTCGTTCAAAACAGACTCGTTATCATGAACAGGCTTTTCTTTGTGAATAGCCTCAAAAATTAAGTCTTCTTTCTCTACGCTATTACCGTCATCCTTAGCGCCTCCATGATAACTTATGCGGTAATTTAAAGAATCATGATCGTCTTCATCTACTGTAGAGTAAAGAACCTCTTTTACCTTTCTAATTAGATACCCCGCAAAACTGTGATCTATTCTAAACTCCGGTTTGTTTAGGTAATAAACCACTATACCCATAGCTGCATCATGACTTTTTTGTTCTATTTCGTCGGAGTCAAAATGATACTGCCCTTTTACTATCTTGTATATTAGTGATTTTGCGTAAGACTTTAAAATCTCATACATTTGCACAAGATACTTATCTTCTCTTGTTAAAAGATAATGGTCCTGCAATTCAAACAAGTCCACTTCTGTTTTTGGCTTGTCAAATTTAGTGGACCCACAATGAGGGCACTTATCCGGTTTTTGTCTATGGGCGTATCTTACAATCTCCCCACACTTACCACACACTTTTTCATATATCTTTGCCATGTTGCTACACCTTTTTAATTAAAGCTTCAATAGGATCAAATATCCTTTGTTTAGGCAGAAGCGTGGTACTCAGATTTTTATCTTTCATTTCCAGTAATTCTACCTTCTTATAAGATAACGAATTCTCCATTTTTGTCAAGATGGTCCGTATATCAAAAAAGTAGAAGTCAAGAAAATGCCGAGATTCCCATACTGCTAAGACAATTACACATTCGCTTAAAGGTATGAGTTTTTTATAAGTGATTAGATTTTCAATTTGGTGAGGTTCAATTTTTTTAAATGAAAAAGCTTGATAGCCTTTGAGTAGTTTAGACTCCCAATAAATCGGGACTCCGGGTAAAGCTGCAAATCCGTCAAAAGGAGATTGCGTACCTTGACCTCTTTGATGATCTGCTATTTTATGTGCAACGCCTTTAGATTTTAGGGAGTTGCTTACGATGGTATTAATATCACTTTCTTTCATTTTTTCCTACCAATACATTATTAGTAGGATTCTCATTTCATATGCACGTAATAGTTGCAACGGGTCCACTCCTGTACCCATTGGCCTTCTTTCAACTCTCATTTCATATTCACGTACTAGCTGCAACTCCGCTATCGGCACGATCTCTCATTTCACATTCGCTTCTGAAACTAGTACATGCGTGTCCCCCATTTCATACTCACATATGAATTGATTTAGTATAACTATTGTTATACCTATCTTGCTCTAAGCAAGCAGGTGGCTAATCGCCCCTGTCGTAAGGCCGTGAGAACGGCCCATTTAGAGAAACTTTCTTCTTCAGAAAGTACCCATA
>Ga0307375_10005786_pt1 | contig 11525 bp, 6 predicted proteins | sample TR1MG_FD_202531 | JGI IMG/M metagenome (GOLD analysis project Ga0307375, IMG submission 202531) | Soil microbial communities from Risofladan, Vaasa, Finland - TR-1 | ecosystem: Environmental > Terrestrial > Soil > Coastal area > Acid sulfate soil | place: Finland: Risofladan, Vaasa | collected... | reverse complement strand
TTTCGAGACTCTCCTCGGGGTGCTTGACCTCGCCGGGGAGCCGACCGGCTCCCGAATACCCTGGCCCCGGCTCGCGTGGAGGGAGATAGGGGCGTCACGCGGTGAAGCCATCCAGCTCGGAATGCAGGAACATGAGATCATCGATGAGGAACTGGAGCGAACACTGGGACACTCTCTGACGGAGGTCGACCAGAACATTCGCCGCGGAGGGAGCTTCAGAATAGAACTGCCCACCGAAGGCTCGATTGAGGGGACCGTATGGTTTCTTGAAGTCCTCGCAATCGAATCAGGATTTCGCGTTCCCGAGGCGCTTCTACGGGCGATAATTCCGACTGCCAGGGCCGAGGAATGGCGCGTCTGATCCCGGCTTTTGTCGATGAGACGACCCCACCGGGCGAGCGAGAGGTATTTCAGATGCTCGCAGCGGGACCAGACAATTGGACGATCGTGCATTCGCTCGACCTCGCGCCATGGAACCGCCGGCGCCGGACGGAGATCGACTTCGTCGCAGTCGTGCCCGACTCCGGGATTCTGTGCATTGAGGTCAAGTCCCATCGGGACATCTCGTTTGAAAACGGGCGATGGCATCCTGTGACGATCACACGGTCGCCCTTCAAACAGGCGCTCGACGGCCGGTATGCGCTCGCACGGCGCCTGCCGGACCTGTTGTCTTTCGCGCACAGAGTGCCAATAGTGCATTGCTGCATCTTCCCGCAATCAGACTTTACCATCTCGCCGAACCTATCTGTTCTTCCTGATGAATTGATCGATGCCAGGGCATTGCACGCAATCCGAGGTGGTTCTGCGCTGTGCGGTGATCTGCGCGCACGCATGCGCAGGATGATAGCCGAGGACCCCGATCTTCAGCCCATGCGGGAGCCGCTGACGGAACCAGAAGTGGCGCAGATCCTGCACTGCCTGGTTCCTGTTCAACGCCGACACCCAGAGGCACATGAGGAGATCGTTCTCCGGGAACGGGAGATCGAGCGGCTACTTCGAGATCAGCAGCGGCCAGTCCTCCAGCTGTGGGAACTCAATAGGCGCGTGCTCGTATCCGGTGGGGCGGGTACCGGAAAGACGCTGATTGCACTGGAACTTGCGCGTCGAGCGGCACAGAAGGGACAAAGGGTCGCCCTACTGTGCTTCAATCAACTCGTCGGCCGCTGGATGGAGGCACAGATCCAATCCCGGCGACCTGTATTTCCGAACCTGATTGTCGGCCGTGTCTACCAGATGGTCTCAGAGATGGCGGGTATCGTCGTCCCGAGCAACCCACCGAATGACTACTGGGAGCACGTATTTCCGGAGTTGGTTGAGGAGCGACTGACGGATCCGGATTTCCACGCGACGAGTACCTTCGACTCGCTTGTACTGGATGAGGCGCAGGACATTCTCTGCCGACCACGCATATGGCACTGCCTGTTGCAGCTCGTGTCGGGGGGGGCGGACCGGGGACGGTTCGTACTGCTAGGCGACTTCGAACATCAGGTCCTTGGCCATCGTGAGGCCCTTTCCCGCAGCCTGACGGAGATAACGAGTCACGGCACCTGCACGCAGTGGCATCTGTCGGAGAATTGCAGAAACTATCGAATCATCGGGGAGACCGCGGTTCGAATGAGCGGCTTTGATACTCCGGTCTATACTGGATATCTCCGGAAGGGAGGCAGTCAGGCCGATCTCGCGGTTGCGATGTATGAGACAGATGCAGAGCAGCGCAGCGTTCTGGTGTCATGGCTTCGTGAACTTCGTGCTGCTGCGTTTCATGACCGGGATATCACGCTGCTCTCCTTTTGCGAGCCGTCACGCAGTGTTGCTGCGAGGCTGACGGAACCCGATCTCCGGATCATGCCGGCATCGGTCCCAGCGCACAGCATGACATATACCTCGGTGCATGCCTTCAAAGGAATGGAGAACAAAGTGACAATCCTCACGGACCTAGTCGTCGATGACCGGGAGTTTCATCGCGACGTGTTCTATACGGCAATGACAAGATCGACGGGCGCGGTCCGAGTACTCTGTCATCGGTCAAGTAGCGAGACACTGATGAAATGGATCCGAGAGGGCGGCCATGCGTGAACGCACCAATCTGATCGCGACCATCCGGGCGGAGGTGGTCGGTCCGGGGAGACCCGACCATGAACCGACAATGGTCCGCTTTGCTGACCGTGTGTTCATCGATGATCTCGCCAATCGTCGTGGGGCTGCGGTGTGGGAGACGCCTGAGGGGGAACTGGAGGAGGTACTCTACTATGAGCGGGAGAGCCCGTATCGGAAGTATGGAGCCGGACTCCTACACCCGGATGGCATTATCGATGCGAACATTCAGGCAACAGGAGGACCCGCATCTCCGGTCGATGCACTCGGCGCGGACCCTGAGCAGGGCGACGAGGATGGCAGTGCCGCCGAGGATGAGAATGGAGAAGGTGACCAGATTGCGGCCGAGACCACCGCGGGCGAGGAAGAATTCGAGGTCATGAGCGCGGACGTGCGCCATCCGTCGTCCATCGGTATCACGTTCTGCGTGGCATTGAGGCCCGACGGTCGCGTCACCGTAGAACTGCCGACTCAGAAACATCTTTCATGGCAGGAAGCGGGAGACCGCGCCATGCCAGTCAACGGTCGGTATGAGCAATGCGTACGGCGGTGGACGGACGATAGGGGCGGGCCACGTGAAGCTCCGGTTTGGCGGCGTCGTGGTGCCACGAATTCTGAAAGCAGGGTCGTACTCAGCCGCGATGACCTTGCGGCGGGCAGGGTCGTGTCGCGCCAGGTACCGATGCGGGCCGGATCGCCAATCAGCCTGACCGTCCAGGCGTTCCCAAGACTTATCAGAGGACGTGAGGACGCATGGCTCCTCACGCTCGTGCTCCGTAACAAGACGCAGCTCGCAGCAACTGCAAACCTTCGAACGGCACGGGAAGCAACGCTGTATCAGTCATATTTCGACGTCGCCGTCGAGTCTGGTTCGCTGGAACCATATCCGGAGAGTGAGCGGCCCTTCGATCAATTGGACGAGGAGGAGCAGTCGCTTGTCCTCCTGTATCGGGAATCGGTGACCTGGGGAATCGGCCACGGATGTGCTGCGGGCTGGGACGGTGGCCCCGGAGATTCACCGAGTCGGTTGTGGGCGGATATCATGCCGGCGGTAGAGACGCCGAGCACGACTCCGGATATCGTGGCTGCGAACGGCCAACCGATTCAATTGTCGATGCGAGAAATGGCTGGGCTACCGGATACAGGGGTGGGTGTGGCTTGGGATCGACTCGGCGATCTCGCGAAAGCATACGAGGCGTGGATCGCCGATCGAAGGAGGGAGGCGGCCGAACTACCCGATGACCTACGGGCAGTTGCGGGGCGTCATCTTCTTCGCTGCGATGCCGCCCTGGGCCGGATCCGATCGGGCATTGCGCGCCTGCAGAATGACGCTCAGTGTCGACAGGCGTTCCGCCTCGCAAATATCTCCATGCTGTTGCAGCAGATCGCGACAAAGCAGCTTCCGAAACGACCTCTGGTGTGGGACGCGAGTGGAAGGCGTGCGCGGCCCAGCGGAGAGTCGACGTCGCCCTGGGCAATCTTCTCGTCCAACGCAGAACGGCCGGAACTCGGCCGCTGGCGTGCCTTCCAGATCGCCTTCCTGTTGATGCAGCTCGATAGCGCCAGCGACGGTCGCTCCCCGGATAGGGATCTCGTAGATCTCATCTGGTTTCCGACGGGTGGGGGGAAGACCGAGGCGTACCTGGCCGTGATGGCGTACTACATGTTTCACGAGCGGCTGCGGATAAGTGATCCGGTGAGTGGGCCTGCCCGAGATGGAACAAATGTACTGATGCGCTACACTCTTCGGATGCTGACCACTCAGCAGTTCCAGCGCGCAGCGAGCCTGATCTGTGCAATGGAGTTCATCCGAAGGCACCCGGATCTCACTGCAGTACATCCCATTCCTGGTGCGCGGTTCTCACTTGGGTTGTGGATCGGCCAGGACGGAACTCCGAACAGCATCAGAGCCGCACGGGCGGCGCTTTCTCGATTTGCCGACAGTGGGCACGGTGCGAATCCTCTGGTGCTGACAGAGTGTTCCTGGTGTCGGGCTTCCATAGGTCGCTATGACCGGCCGATTCCCCCAGGGATTCCAGCGATCGCACGTGTCACGGGCATTGTCGATGATCACGGTCCTGAAGGTCCCCGACTGGTGTGCTCCGACCCCCACTGCGATTACGGTCAAGAGGCGGCCTCACAGTGGCTCCCGATCGAGGTCATCGACGAGCGCATCTATGCGAAGACGCCAAGCCTGGTCATCGCGACGGCGGACAAGTTCGCAATGCTTGCCTACCGGCCCGACGCGGGCTCGCTCTTCGGTCGTCATCTGGTAAACGGCACGCCGGAACAGACACACCTTCCACCGGGCCTCATCATTCAGGATGAACTACATCTGATCGCCGGACCGCTCGGCACGATGTACGGACTCTACGAGGGTGTCATCGAGCGCCTCTGTTCGCACTCGGAAGGAGCGACCGTGGTGAAGCCGAAGCTCATTGCCTCGACTGCGACAATCCGGGGTGCTGCGGATCAAACAAAGGCGATATACGGGCGAGTCGACGCATCGGGCGCTGCGATGGTGGAGCTGTTTCCGAGCCCCGGCCTCCGAATGAGCAATTCCTTTTTCGGCGTATACGCGCGACGGAGCGATGGGACATTGGAGTCGGGACGTCAGTACGTCGGGGTGCATGCGAACGACTACGGTTCGATTCTCACGACGCAGGTACGTGCTTTTGCTGCGGCGCTGTATGCTCCAACTACGACTGCTCCGGCGGAACGCGATGCCTGGTGGTCCCTCCTCGCGTTCTACAACAGCCTGCGGGAACTTGGAGGCGCCAAGACTCTCTTTGATTCGGATATTCGGTCGAGGCTGAAATTCCTTCAGAATCGCGAGAACGTACCGCCAGACAAGCGCCGCAATCTGCGCATTGTTGAGGAGCTGACCAGCCGACTCTCCCAATCAGAGATTGTGATGATGCTCGATCGGCTTGCCACGCAGTATTCGGTCAGCAACAATGCAGCCGTCGACGCGTGTCTGGCCTCGAGCATCATCGAGGTGGGGGTCGACATTGACCGTCTCTCGCTGATGGGGGTTGTCGGCCAACCGAAGAGCACGGCGCAGTACATCCAGGTCACCGGTCGCGTCGGGCGGCGTTGGTGGGAGCGGCCAGGATTGGTGCTCATGATCTACAGTCCCGCAAAGAGCAGGGACCGGTCCCATTTTGAGCAGTTTCAGTCGTATCACACTCGTCTTTACGAACGGGTTGAGCCAACGTCGGCAACCCCATTCGCGCCAGCAGCGATCCGGAGGGGGCTATGCGGAGCGCTGATTGCATGGGCTCGGCAACAGAGCCGTGCAGACGTTCAGGAGTACCACGAATACGCCGCCAGCGTAAACGAGGCATTTGCACTGCTCAAGCAACGATGTGAGGTGGTACAGGTTCCGGAGGATGTTGGTCGGTCCGTGAGGGAGATGGAGTTGGTACGCGATGAACTGATCGCTCGTTGGAACGGGAACCCGCAGAAGTGGGAAGAATTTCCACCGTCACCAACGGAAGAATACCTGATGCTCTGGCCGGGCCAGTTCGCGACGAGAGCTCAGACGGCGGCAGGGGTGGAGGTCCCGAGCAGCATGCGACAGGTTGACGGAAGCGCCGAACTCACCATTACGCAGGGCTATCCCACGGTTGTCTGAACCCTCACCACGGCTGGGATTCAATTGGGAACAAGAGAAGTTCGAGTCGGTCAATTGATCGCGCCATTCGGGCCCGGAAGCATCTATACGGACCGACATGGCGTGCCACACGTTGTCTGTGGTCTTGACCACTGGTATAAGAGGTGGGATCCGGCGAGCGGACTGGTGTCATGCGATGCGCCCGAAGAGTTCATCCTGTTCGAACCGCGGCTCGTTGAATTGCTTCGTGTTCAGAGTCTACGAATGCCGCCAGACTTCCGGGCCGTGCGCAGGGGCTCAAGTCCACCACCCAATGCTGGCCTCTACACCCCCGCGCTGCGCTTCCCCAGGTGGTACCGACACTCCAAGACTGGGCAGCTGAAACGGTTCAACCTGTCCACCCAGCGAATCGAGCGGGCTCCTGAAGGAGGGCGTTGGCTGCCCGTGCGATTTGTCGCAGCGTGCAGGGCAGGTCACCTGACAGAGTTTCCGTGGAAACAGTGGATTGGCTGCCAGTGTCCTGGTGATGGCGAATTGATCCTGACCGACCGGGGCGGGTCTGAACTCTCCAGTGTACGCATCGAATGCAGGTCCTGCCCTGAGGGATCACCGGGCAGGACCGGAAAGAGTCTCTCGGGCACGACCACAATTCCGGCGAATGAGGCTGCAGGTGATACCAGCGCATTTGCCGATGCCGGGATCCCATGCCCAGGGGAGCGCCCATGGCTCGGCGAGGGGGCCCGGGAGGCATGCACATTCAACCTGATCGGCGCCCTGATCAACCAGACAAACCTGTACCACCCGATCACGATGTCATCGCTGTTGTTGCCGGATCTCACGCTTACCGACAGCGAGGCCATAAGAATTCGCAATGCCATCGACGCCATGCCGCAGCTTGCCGGAACCGCCAAGTTTCTCTGGCAGATTCATCGAGAGAGGGCGGCAATGGATATGATGCGCGGGGACCTCGCAGAACACGGTCTCGAGCCGAGTGAAGAGACGCTTCGGACTGCGCTCGAAAGCCTGTTCAGTGGCTCGGGTTCCACGGCCGCTCCGTCGAATGGACCCTCGTCTCCAGAACTCCCCCTGCTGAGCTTCCGGCGCAGCGAGTTCAACATCATCCGTGAGAAGCTGGATGACCCCGTGAGGGTGCCAGACCTGCGCGTCATCCCGTCAGCAGTACCGACGGCGTTAGAATCGTGGTTCTGCCGGGTAAATCGTGTTGAGCGTCTTCGTGAGACTCGTGCGTTCTTCGGCTTCACGCGGCTTGGGGTGCAGATCGACCCGCTTGACGGAATGCCGGACCGAGCACTGCACCAGCTTTTCAGGGATCCTCCAGAGAGTCCAATGCAAAGGTGGCTGCCAGCGGTCCGTGTCTTTGGCGAGGGGCTTTATCTGGAATTGAGAGAGGAAGCGCTCGCAACCTGGCAGGAGGAAAATGAGGAGTGGATCCGCGGTCGCGTAAACGAAGCCTTCATCAGGCGACTCTGTGGCCAGCAGCAGGTTCTGCCGCCTCTCGGAGTTGCGGACTGGCGATGGGCGTCCCGATACCTTCTGGTGCACACGCTGGCCCATATTCTGATAGATCAGCTCGTGTTCGAGTGCGGGTACAGCACAGCCTCGCTCCGAGAAAGGCTGTACGTGTCGAACGACCAGACAGCTCCAATGGCAGGCCTCCTGGTCTACACGGCAGCGGGCGACTCCGAGGGTACGCTGGGGGGCTTGGTGCGCCTCGGGCATCCCGAGAGATTTGGCGCGGTACTTCAGCGGGCGCGCAGGGCGGCTTGGTGCTCAGCCGATCCCGTCTGTTCAGAGAACCTTGGCGGGCAGGGGGCACAGCTGGCGAATCTGGCCGCATGTCACGCGTGCGCGCTTCTCCCAGAAACGTCCTGCGAAACCATCAATCACGGGCTGGATCGTGCGATGCTGGTGGGGACGCCTGACAAACGAGAGCCGGGGGCGTTTGCAGAATTTGTCAATGGGTTTGCGGTTGCGCTGGGGTAGCGTCGCGAGTGCGCGGTGCCCCCAAGGCCGCTGTTTCTGTGCATGTACGGCACCTCTCGGACAGAATCCTGAGCGGGCTGAAGCAATGTGGGATGACGGATGACATGCAAGTTCAGGATGTGATAGGCAAAGGCAAACTCTCACCCGCACTCCGCACGCATTCATATGTCCATAATCGTTATCAGGAACGGCAACGCGACGAGGGTGCCCGAAACCGAGTTCGCGCTGGAGAGTGCCATGCAGAGCCAGATCGCTGCGAACCCGAGCATCCTGCCCCTTCATGAGATTCAGGAAAACGCCCATCTGGTGGCAGTTGTGCGAGAACTCTCCGTGTCCACGGGATACATCGATCTTCTGGGTTTCGATGCTGATGGGGAGGTCTACGTCATCGAAACGAAACTCGTGCGAAACCCGGACCGCAGAACGGTTGTGGCGCAGGCGCTCGACTATGGTGCCGCATTGTGGACGGGATACCTGGACCCGGTGGCTTTCTTCAGCACAATCGACGACATGCTCTCCCGGGCGGGTTCGCCGAGCCTTCTGGACGCTTTGCGCTCGGCCCATGGCGGGGACGAGGCTGCGGCGACCGGAACCCTCGAACGCATCAGCCAAAACCTGAGCAACGGCGCTTTTCGCTTCGTGATTCCAATGGACCGGATTGGAGACGGACTCAAGGACCTCGTGCGCTACATCAATGAGAATAGCCGCTTCACGGTCTATCTCGTGGAGCTGGAGCAATATCAAGACGGCGACCTGACGGTAGTGGTGCCCCGACTCTTCGGCGCCGAGGGGCGAAAGGTCGTAAGTGGCGGGGTGGGAAGGGGGCGCGGCGCGCCCGGAAGCGCGGAAGAGTTCCTTGAGGATCTCGAGCGCCGAGTCGCCACAGGAGAGCTGGGCGCATTGGAGGCGGAAGCTGCGCGTCAAATGTTGCGCATCGTCACCGAAGAGAGTGCACCCCACAACTGGGCGACTGCGGCAAATGGCAGTCGAGTGAGCGTAAGCCCTCGATTCCCGCATACTGGTGCCACTAGATCTCCGTTTACGCTCAAGAGCGATGGCCGGCTAGTGCTCAACATCGGCTATGTGGCCGATGTGCCGGCGTGGCGGGAGTGGGGCTCCAGCGTCCTTTCGGTACTTGGTCGAAGCGGCGACACGCGACAGTACCCGGAATTTCGCGCAGCCGATTGGGTGGCTCACGCGGCCACAATCGTCAACTTCACGAATCAAGCCGTTCACGGCGATACCGTGTGACCGCCCGGGCCCCTGAAAAGTGCTCCAGCCGGTGTCACGTCAGAAAGTTCCCCGTGGATGGGGAATAGATATGCCGGGCAACAAAGTAGGTTCCCCGGCAGGCCCGGACCGATGTGCCACCAGACGGAGACACGATGCGTCATGAACGTTGTGCCGAACAGTTCCTGGTCCAACTGCGCCACGCCATCGATCAGCGCGACGCCGATCAGTGGCGTGCGGCCTGGGGCACCCAGACCGCACGTACGCGGTTCTATCGCACGCTCCTGACCACGGTGGCGGGCGCCCTCGACCTGGAACTCGAGCAGGAGTTGTTGCTGGTCGACTTCGTCATGGTCGGCACGCGGGACCGAGTCCCGCGAGTCTTCCTTGAGTCGGAGAACATTGCGACGTCGTCGGTTCAGGAGATTCGGAAGCTGTGTTGCCTCTCGGCCCCGGTAAAGGTGCTGTTGACGGTCTGCGCGTGGGACGACGCGCCGGGGATCTGGAACGGCGACGGCCAGCGACGACCACTCACGGCGGCGTGGAGCCAGGAAGTGGCCGCTCATCGGGCCGCAGGCACCCTGGTCGGCGCAATCATTGCGATCATCGCGGAGTGGCGGCCCGACAACCGCCTGTGCTTCCACGCGTTGCGCTTCGACGCGCCGCAGCCCGTGGAGACGCTACTCTCGGATCGCGAGATGGGACCCTCGCCGGCAGCGGCGGGCGGTGCCCCGGAAACGGATTAGCAGCGGGCGGAGGGTTCGATGATGTACACGGGAACGTGTGTCGTGTCCTCGAGCGCGCGGCGCGTGTTGGCTGCGACGGCCGAGACCGCGAGAAGGCGCGGGGCAGCCTTCGCCGATTGCGGCGATCTGCTCGACGCCTTGCGGCGCTGCCAGGATGGACAGGTGGCGGGGGTCTGGCCCTTGCTCGGGCCCTTTCCCTGGGCGGTGTCCCCAGGCATCGGGGACAAACTGGGAGCGTCGGCGCTTCCACCTTCGCCGAACGTGATTCAGGCGAACCGCCCGCTTCAACGGGTCATTGAACTCGCCGCCGATGGCCCGGCCATCACCACGGGGAGCCTCCTGCTGGGCCTCGTGCGCGCGCCATGCGCATCGCCGGCGAAGTGGATTCGCGAGGCCCACCTGACTGAGGCCGGGGTCCAGGACGCACTCACCCGATGTGCGCCGGACGCGATGCCGTCCGACGAAGACATCCGCTGAACGATTTGGGTGGGGCCGCCCGGACCAACGCTTCGGGATTCCCGCCCTTTCAGGGAGGGGGGCCCCGGCGACGAGCTATCGCGTCTTGGACGGCGCGTGTCACTCACCGGTGCCAGGCCCATACTGGGGCAAACTCAACGGGCCAGAGGACCGACGGCCCACACTCGCTCGGCAATTCTGGATCCACGGCGAGCCCGAAATCTGGCGAACGCGGACTGAGACTGCCAGCATTGCACAAGTTCCGTGAAATGGAGCATTAAGTTATGGCGATGCGGTGTCGCACGTTGGCCGGAATCTGGCGGCGGGGATGCGCAGAAGGAGCACCGCTTGTCCTGGCTTCCAGCCCCAACTATATCACCGCCATGAAGTGAACCCATTCAGTTGGATGACTATCTACGATGGCTCCGTCCTCGCTGTTCCTCAACTATGATCTGGGTGTTCTCACTCGTCTATACATCCAGGAGCCCGGCGTACGTATCGGCTTCCCCTACGCGCGCTTGCATGCTTGGTTGATCAACGATAGTCAGGCGGCCAGAGCGCCTCTACGAATACAGGTGGCGCGGGAGCCGTTCGTCGTTCGATTGGATCGGCCGGCGAGATGGCGTGACGTGGTCGAACGAGCAATGGGCGCGCTTCAGCGCGAGGAGCATGACTTAAGGCGAAGCGAGCGTCTTGTGCGCGTTATGGGATTTGACGCGACGACTAGCACTCTCCAAGTTCAGCCCGCCGAATACAACGATCAGCGACGGTCAAACTTAATCTTGGATTTCAGGTCGCCACCGTGGCCTACGCTCCGTGAGATGTTGGCCTCGGAATACGGAGCTAGGCTTCCCTCACTCGCCGACCCGAGGCTTGCAAATACGCTCGGAGTTGCCGTGATGGTTATCGCGCAACATTCCGGGAAACTGCTAGCGTACTGTGTTCGTCGAGCCAGTAAAGGTGTTGCGGTGTTCGAGGACACCTGGACCTGCACTGCATCGGGGGCCGCAAAGTGGCCTACGCCAGAGGATGATGCGTCGTTTTATGCGGGCCTCGTTGATGACATGCTCGAGGAGCTGTCTGAGGAAGTCGGCCTCAAGGACGAGGATCTAACGTTCTTCATGCCTGCCGCACTGTCGCGCGAACTTGTCAGAGGGGGAAAGCCGGAGTTGTTCTTTCTGGCTGGTACACACTTGTCTGCCAGGGAACTCAAAGAGCGTCGCCGCAAGGCCCGCCGGTTGGCAGAAGCTCTGCAGCAACCGGTGGAAGTCCAAGCCGACTTGCCTCTCCAGAGTGCGGCCTGGTTCGTCGACCTCGATGGCGACCCAGCATCGTTCATAGGGCATGATATCGCACATCAAGCGACGGAACTCCTGCTA
>Ga0307375_10005785_pt1 | contig 11527 bp, 19 predicted proteins | sample TR1MG_FD_202531 | JGI IMG/M metagenome (GOLD analysis project Ga0307375, IMG submission 202531) | Soil microbial communities from Risofladan, Vaasa, Finland - TR-1 | ecosystem: Environmental > Terrestrial > Soil > Coastal area > Acid sulfate soil | place: Finland: Risofladan, Vaasa | collected... | reverse complement strand
TGGGGTCGGTGCTATGCCGTGGACCTCGGCGGAATGCAAATGATGTTCACTTTTGAGTTTTACCTGGCCTACTTTGAAATAGCCGTAATCTCTTCCTCCGGCGAGTTCCCGCGTCCCGCTGGAGTGCGTGCCACTCTTTTGCAGTGCATACCTGCTGAGACCTTTGGGTTTGCAGAAGCATCAGCGCCAGGCGGGGTGAGCTACCAGCCGTTTGGGCAGGGCACGCTTTATAGCGGCAACGGTGGAGCGCAGGTAACGCCAATCGCTACAGCCCTGCTCGATGCAAACAGCACAAACTTTATTCTCAACTTCTCCGCGCTCGGATAGACCAGAGGGAACCACATGCAACTTTCTCAATTACCCACCTTGGTGCCGTTACCGTTTGCGGCCAGCGGGAACAAAAATGTAATACCGCAGGCGTCCCAGATCGGCATAACCCCTGGCGCAGCGTCGCTGGTGGATGGTTTCCCTCCCTTGACGTTTACTCCGCTTGCAGCGGGAGGCATCCCCCCGGCGGGCGCTGACTTTAACGGCATCCTCAACCTGCTGAGTGCTAACACGCAATGGCAGAATGCTGGCGGATTCTCGCAATATAACTCTGCCTTTTCGACGGCTGTTGGCGGGTATCCAAAGACCGCGCTGCTCGCCAAGGCATCGGGGTCCGGGTACTGGTTGAGCCTCGCAGACAACAATGCCACCGACCCGGACACTGGCGGCGCTGGATGGATCGCCTTTGACCCCTGGGCTATCCAAGCGGCTCAATACATCACCGCCCCAGACACCGGGGCAGTTAATGCCTATGCCGCCGCTCTCGCCCCGGCACCCACCGCGCTCACGCCCGGCATGCTGGTCAGCATCAAGACCATATCCAATACCAATACCGGTGCGGCCACTTTGACGGTGAATGGTCTCGGCACGTTACCGATCTTGCTCGCAAAAAACACCCCGCTTATCGGGGGCGAACTTGTGGCCGGGTATGGCGCGATATGCCGACTGAATAATGCAGGAACCGCGTGGGAACTGATCTGGACTGGGGCTGGCGAGTTTGTTCCCTCCGCCACGCAGAGCAATGGCGCGGTCAACCTCAGCCAATTCCCCGCCACACTGTCTGGGTCTGGATACCAAAAATTGCCCAATGGATACATCCGGCAATGGCTTGCGGTCAGCACCACCATCGGTGCCACGACCGCGTTCACCTGGCCGATTGCGTTCCCGACGGCGTGCCTGTCGGTCGCCACCTCAGACACCGGGGGCGGCGCGTTGCGGTATGGCGTTACACCAACTACCACTGGCGGCAACTTATATTCTGGCGGCGGCACAGCGGGGCTCGCTGCCACAGCCTACGTCGAAGCAATAGGGAATTAACCATGAGCCAAAAATACGCAGCATACGATAAAGCCGGAGCCATCACGGGATTTTATGACAGCGTGGACAGCCCTGTACCGTCGGGCACCACGTCTATCGAGATAACCGGCGCGCAATGGCAGACGGTCCTGTCTACGCCGGGCTACAGCGTGGTCAATGGGATATTGGCGCCCCCATCTGCCTCTACGCTGTTGACCCAGGCTCAGACGGCACAGATCGCCCTGTTGAGGGCAGCCTACGAAGCGGCGATTCTGGCACCCGTAAGCTTCACGACCGCTGCGGGCACGACGGCCATGTTTGCCACAACTCCTGCCGCCATCGGTTATCTGCAAGGCGTGATCGCCGCCGGTAGTGCCGCGTGGACTGCGAATCTGTGGTTAAGCAATGCCGGAACGCCTATCGCGCCATTCACCTTTGCGGATGTACAGGGATTGGCTGCGGCAATCGAAGCCGTGGAGACGCCGGAATATCAGGAACTATTGAAGTTGATCGGTGAAGTGATGGCAGCGACCACCGTTAGCGCGGTAGATGGAGTGATCTGGGCATGACTATACCTGTATTTACCGCTGGAACTGTATTAACCGCAGCCGAGCTGAACACGGCATTATCCGCCTCGGCGAATTTGCTCGCACAGCAGCCGAATACATGGCCATTTCCGCAGACATTTGACGGCACGATCATCCAGACCCCTGGCCAAGGCGCGAACAACTCGTCTCCCTTCGCGCAATACGGCGACCTGTTTTCGGATGCCATCGTCACCACCCCTACGCCTGCCTTCCCCACTTCCACGACCCTGAGCAGCACGGCACCTGCACTGGATGCCTATGTGCTCGGTCAGCGGGTGGCCTATGCGGGTGGCAGCTATACGGTCGGCGCTTCGGCAACGTCGTATCTGGACCTGAGCAATACTGGTGTGCTCACGGTTTCCACTTCGGGGACGGTGACGACTAACTCGTTGCGGCTGGCGACGGTTACGTCTAGCGCTACGGCTATTACGGGGGTTGTGGTAACGGCTTTTTCTGATCTTACAATCGGCAGAAGTATTACATTAGACAATGGAGGCGTCCCAGTTGGGCAAATGCTACCGTCTGTTGCGAATATCTCTACCTTGAGAAATAGTTTCTCATCAAAAATGGGCACCTCTGTTAATGTATTGGGGTACTACTCAGATACGGATGGAGGCGGAGGAATTTACAATTACAACCCATCTGATACCACATCTGGAGCACTCCTTGCTGGATCGGTATCCCCCATACCAGAGCCGTCTGGTGCACCCACCTTAACCTCGGCATCGGGGGGTGCCTTAGCAGCCACCACCTATTACGTGGCTACCACTTATGTAAGCGCGGCTGGCGAATCACTACCTTCCCCGAGTAGTTCGTTAGCAGTTGCCACAGATTACCTTCTAGGTGTGGATACCCCGACAGCGGTTACTGGCGTAACTGGATATAATGTATATGTGGGGCTCGCCGCAGGTTCTCTCTATTTGCAAAATTCTACCCCGGTCGCCATTGGAACTAACTGGACAGAACCAACAACTGGACTCTTATCTTCTGTAGGTGTACCCACAATCAATACCTGTGGCTCAACTCTTACGGTTTCTCTGGTAAATGGAACATTAAAAATAAACCAAAATATACAGGGTTCAGGAGTCCCTTATAATACTTGGATTGTAGGAGGCACAGGACAGTCTTGGACGGTCACCAATTCCTTTAGTTTGACCTCTTCCAGTCTCACCTCTGACAATGGAGGCAGCTTTATAGTAAACATCACAGGTGAGAGATGGGACTTGGTGCCTGGAGAGAGTGGGATATTTGATTCATCCAGATGGGGTTTTATAGATGGGGGGGTAGCAGACAACTCTTCTCAGTGGATGAATATTCTTGAGGCTGCAAATACCCAATATTCTGCCGCTATAGCTCCAGGCTTCCCAATAGCAACTGGAAAGGTAAAAATACGATCTGGTAACTATTACGTTGCACGAGGCGCCAATATAAATACAAATATAAACCTAAGTATAGAGGGGAATGGAAAGGAGAACACTGGTATAATTGTTGGGGCACAACAATACCTTATTACCTGTCCACATGCCATATACCAGCTCTCTATTCGAGGTATATCATTTTTCGGCGGCGATGGGTATTTAGCACACACCGGAACAGGGGGTAATGTTCAAGGCATTATGTATATATGTGATAATAATTTCACGGGTTATACTACGTGTGCTATAGGGAGTTTATCTACAGATTTTCCATATTGGAAAATCTTGAGAAATTTTTTCTTTGGGACAACACTGAGTAAAGGTGTTGTCCTTATGGGAGGGAATGACCTATCAGAAATAATAGGAAATTCTTTTTTGGAGAACTTATACCATATAAAACTAGGACTTGGTGGAAGTGATGTGAGGGTGGAGAATAATGATTTTATTCACTTTAAAAGTCATCCTCAAGGAGCTGCTACTATATGGGTAATACCATCCACAACATCCAACACCGCTGGGGTGGAGCTTATTATCTGTCATAACAAATTTGGTAATGAGAACCTAAATACTGCGGATTATGCAATATTGGTTGCAGATGAAGGTACTGGTACAAACTCATTTGATATGAACCATTCTACAGCAGCTTCTACCGGGTATTTGTCCGGAGTCCATATTACTGGAAATCAAGTTACAGGATCTGGGGGTATGACTGTTGGATTTGTGTATTCATACACCCCTAATATTACATTCTGCAAGATTTCTAATATTAGTTATGGAGGTGTATACCCCTATATTGTTCAGTATGATCCTGTGGTGTCATTTAGTAATGAAGATAGACTTATAGACAGCAATATCTGTGGTTGGTATCCAACCAGCATAGATAGTTATTTGGGTCAAGCCTCTAGTCGCCCGTCTACGGCACCCTTCTCTGATGACCCACTAGGGGTTATGCAAGGTCTTCCAGGTGCCTCTCAACCGTGGGCATCCGGAGAAGATATATCTTATTCAGACATAACAGTTTTCGGCAACGGAAATACAACAATTAATCCTACTGGCTCACCTTTCTCTGGGGGAAATGTCAGTAGTGTAGAAACCACAGACGCGGTTGGGGGGATGGACGCCTCCATACTGACATTTACTGCGTCAACTGGGACCGCATACTTCAATATTGAATCTGGCACATATGATGCACAGAGAATGGGATGGATCGAGATAGATATTAAACAGTCCACGTCAAATCCATTGGGGACTTTAGATATTTATGGGTACCTCACAACTCTGATCCCATTCCGACGTGTTGTAAACATCCCGCCTTACTGGATGACTATAAAGATCCCATTTCTAGCTCCTATCTCTGATGCGTTTGCCATACAGGTGACGCCTGCGGATTATTCCTCTCCTACAGCTGTATCCGTAATGATTGGAAGGGTTAAGTTCTACCAGGCACAACAGCCCATGCACTCTGGATCTTTTCCGTCAGCTATAGGACCAGGAGGTTTTGGTTCTGGGACGGGGGCACCTGGGACGTTAGGCTTTGCTCCCCAAAAAATAGTGTTCGGAAATTCGGCCCCCTCTGCTGGACATTGGAATATCGGGGATATTGTGTGGCATCAGAGCCCGGGTGCCAATAATGCCTCTGGGTGGAGGTGTGTGGCTTCCGGGACTCCTGGGACATGGGTTGTCTTTGGGGCTTTTATACCTGAGTTATCTGTATCCTCCACAACAACAGCCGGAGCCATCACCGTAACGGCAGCACAACTATGGGGTCGCTATTTAGCGGATGGGGCTACTCAGACGACAGCCTTCACGGTGACTACAGACACCGCAGTAAATATTTTAGCTGCTGTCCCTAATGCAGTGGTTGGCACATCTTTCAAATGGCGCTTCATCAACAACGACCAGAGTGCCACCGGGTATGCCGGAACACTGGCTGGTGGCTCTGGCGTCACCGTTGGGACGATTCTGCCTAATCCCGCTGTGCCGAAGGGTGGATACGAAGATTATGTGTTCACCTTCACGGCCATCGGGGCTACTCCAACGCTGACCGTTGAGGCGGTTGGCGGTAATTCGGCGGCGCTGCTGTGATGAAGGCTCAGGTTGCAGCGGCGGATTTGAGCACGGTATCCACGATTGTATGGTAAACTGTGGTAGTTCGGCAGGGTTGCTGTAAAATGACATTATCACTCACGAACAGGAATTAAAAACATGGATTCAATCCCTCACGGCTTCATGGACGCGGCTCTTGTCGTATTCCTGTTTTTGCTCTCGATCATCATCAATAGCTTGCGCCTGACCATCCAGTCATCGCGCAATGAACAGGCCGAACTGAGCAAAGCCATCAATGCGCTGACACTGACGATTGGGCGCGACTATGTGACGCGGGCTGAAACGGAGAAGGACCACACACAGATATGGGAGCGGCTGGATAAGGACAAGGATGACATCAATAAAGTGTCGCAGCGTGTTACCCGTATCGAGTCACAGCGGATGGATAATCATACCGGGTGGAAGCAGCCGTGAGCCTGCAAGCCTTCACTCTGCAAGACCTTGCGCCTTATACGATGGAAGGCCAGACCGCGCCCAACGCGAGCAAGGATTTTCGACTGCTATATGTGGGTCGTGACAACGTGCATGAAGCGCTGAAGCATGTCCTGAGCCGCATAACCGTGAGCATCTACCTGAACATGTTCGGGTTCGACGATGATGAGCTTAATTCCATCCTCATGAAGATCGTCCATAACCCGGCCATAACGTGCCTCATCACATTGGACAAGTCCCAAGCTGGCGGGGTGCATGAGCGCAAGCTGCTGGAATCGGACGCAGCCCAAGACCCGGACGGGTTTCGCACGCATTTCGTGGTTGGGCAGTCGGCCACCCACCAGATCAGCCATACCAAGGGCTTCGTAGCTGACGGTCTCGTGGGTGCCGAGGGCAGCACGAACTGGTCAACCTCTGGCGAGGGTACGTTTGTTGTCGTTGGGAAGCCTGGGGGTGTGGGATTCAAAGCGCAGAACAACACGCAATCGTTTTTCACTTGTCCAGACGCTGTGAGCCGGTTCCAGGCCGAACTGATAGCGGAGCACGTCGCCGCGCAAAGGGGGCAGCATGTCAGCACAACTGCATAAAATCGAACTCTGCATGTCCGGTGCGGGCACCTACGCCCCTCTGCATGTCGGTGGCGTCATGGCGCTGGATGACGCAGGGATTGTGTCCACGCTCAACGCTGGCGCAAGTGCCGGAGCTATTGTCGCGGCCTGCATGTCTCTCGGTATGGCTGGCCGCGAGATGGAGGACGTGGTGCTGGATGCCGACTTCCGCAAGCTCATACCGATCCGCGCATGGACGTACCCTTTTCGGGGGTATGCGGCGTCGAATGCAAATGCAACCAGCTGGCTCAAAGAGATCACCAAAGAGCAAACGCTGGCCGACTGTACGACGCCATTGATTGCCGTATGCGGCGATGAACTATTGAAGCGGCCCGCGTCGTTCAGCAGCCTCTATGCCGGTGAAGGCGATCTGCCCGTCTGGAAAGCCGTGCTGCCATCCTTCTCGATCCCGGAAGTGTTCCCGGCGTTTGAAGGGCGTTACTGTGACGGTGGTGTGATGATGAATTTGCCGGTCACATATCTGCATGGAAAGCATCCCCGGCTTGCGTTCCGGGTCACGGAGCGCAGCAAGGAAGGCCCGATTAAGGGATGGCTCGACCGGCAAGAGCGGCTGCTGGATATGATGCTCGCCGCGTCTGAGCGGGATAGTGTGTTGCTGGCAAGGAAAGAAAGCATTCCGGTGATCGACCTACCCGGTGGATCGCTGGGGTTCCTCAACCGGCACATGACGAAAGCGCAGAAGCAGGGGCTTGTGGAAATAGGCTATAATGCCGTGAGCAAGTATCTGGCGTCCGGCGCAGGCAAGCGCTGGTTGGCGTCGTAATATGGCACTCTTCGTGGTGTGGGCAGCGCTGCATTACCAGATCCTGCTCCTGCCTACATTCCGCCCATCGCTTGTGATGGTGCGTCATAGCTCGGTGGTGGACGTTTATAACGCGCCGAAGTCCGGGGAGATGCAGCCGGACGGGGCTGAGGTTCAATGGAGGCTCAGATGGTAGCGATTCCATGCCAGCAGTACACTGCACCCATATTTCAGCTTTTCCGCAAAGAAGAGCGTGTCCAGAAACAAATCAATGACGCGCAGTCTACCAAGAAATGCGAGGCGTTGGTGCTGAAGTTTCAGGGGTACCACCACCGGATTAGCGAATTGATTTACCACCAAGAACGATGTGATGACCGGCTGTTTATAGGGGTCCCAGGGGGCACTAAGTGAACAGCACTCAGAAAGCAATCATAAAGGCGGCATTGCTGATGCCAATCATGCTACCCATCGGATACATCAAGATGGGTTGGCGAAAACTGTTCCCGAAGAAGGGGACAATCACACCAGGGGATGATGGATGAACGCCAATCTTAAACTCGCCGCAAGCCTACTCAGCGGCCTCATGTTCTACGCCATTCTGACCATCGGCGTCTGGTACAAGTGGTGGCTGCCGGACGTACTGCTTACCGCTATTTACGGCGGCATGACGGCTGCTGGGCTGACTGGTGGCATCCACTACGGGGCGCGGTATCTGACTTACACGAAGCCAGACCATGTGCCCGACGCCGGGAAAATGGTTCCCACACCCGATCAATTTCGTGACGCCACGAAAATGATGACCCCTGAAAACCCTACTCAACCGCCCATGGAGGGCTGAACGATGAAACTGAAAAAACCCTTACGAATCGCGGTGGGCGCAGTTATGGCGCTGGTGTTGTCGGCGTGTGCTACCACCCCGGCGACCGGGCCGGCAGCCAGCGTCACGGCAGCACCAGTAGGCCAGATCACCTATGCGGGAACCTGCATCGGGTACAACACGAGCCTAGCGGTGCTGAGCATCGCCCGGGCGAATGGCAAGCTGACGCCCTCGCAGGTCCAGACGATCAACGACGCGGCGACCGTGTTCGATACCTATTGTCCACCGAACAGTCTGCCAGCCAATCCCACGGCGGCAATGGCCAGCATCGCGCAGGCCGTGGCGAACGTGAATGCGATTCAGTCCGTGGTCAGCCCGACCACGCCAGCACTCAAGTAAGGAGCACAGACATGGCAGCCATGATTTTACCCGCAACAGAAGCCGCTATCGCCATCATGCAGGGCGGTATGCAGATGCAGCAGCTTTACAGTCAGGGCGCGATTAGCCAGACTGCGCTGGACACCCTTATCGCCACGCTTGCTGGGGAGATTCCGCAGACTGTAGCGGCTTGGAATGCGGCAGGGACTACGGCGGCGGCTATTAAGGCGGACGGTCAGCCTATTGCGCCTGTGGCTGTGCCGTGATGGCCCTATCCAGCTTCGCGCTCGCCCTGAAATTCACCCTCTTCGCCGAGGGTGGCTATTCTGACAATCCCGCCGACTCTGGCGGGCCCACCAACTACGGCATCACACAGGCCACATGGGACGCATACACGGCAGCTCAGGGGCTGGCTCCATCACCCGTGGACCGGCTGCCCCTGAGCACCGCCAAGGCCATCTATCAGCACATGTACTGGGAAGCCGGTCATTGTCCTGATCTGCCAGAAAAGCTGGCTATTTGCCATTTCGACTGGTGCGTTAATCATGGTGTTGGTGGCGCGGCCCTCACGTTGCAGGCGGCTCTTGGCGTGTTCCAGGATGGGCAGATAGGTCCGCTTACGTTGGCCGCTGCTGGCCGCTGTCAGGTATGGCCCACGGTCATCAAGTACCTAGCCTTGCGCGAGGACTGGTATCACGCGGACGTGGCGCGGGATGCGAGCCAGCAGGTTTTCCTCGATGGGTGGGAAAACCGCGTGGACAACCTGCGGGATTATCTGGAAGCGCTGGCGTAATGGACGACATCGATCGCGGATGCGAACTCGAAGAGAAATACCGTGCGACCGCATTGGCGGTGCGCAAACCGACCGGTCCACGCGCTACAGGTGCTTGTCTGTGGTGTGGTGAGCCGGTAGAGAGTGGACGGAGATGGTGCGGAGTTGCTTGCCGTGACCTCTGGCAGCGGGCGCAGCGGTAAAGACTACGCAACCCTCGCAAATTCGCCGTGGAGCTCGGCAGCAGCTTTGCAATAGGCCTGGTGGGCTTCTTCCGGAGACCCAAAGTTCCCCAAAAAAATTCTTTTCCCATTTACAACTATTCTGGAGCGCCATAGGTTGCGATCCGACCTAAAGCCAACCCCTTTATACCCGCTGGTGTTGTCTTCGCGCTTACCAGCGTTGTGCTGATTTTGAGATCCTGTACAAAGCCTCAATTCCGATTTCCGGTTGTCCAGTGTGTCGTGAAAGATATGATCCACCAGTTCACCCGGCTGGGCGTTAAGAATGAGACGGTGCATCAGGATCGTTGACCATTCCCGATCCGCATTTACGATGCGTGAATAAGCGTAAAAGGATTTCGTGCGTGGATGCCATTGTGCGTACCACTTGTACCGCGATACCAGCTCAAAATCTTCATCGTCAATAAACGCGACTTGGCCTTGAGTTAAAGGTATTTCAATCATCTCAGCCTCCATAAGCTGTCCATGTTAAGGATGCGGCATCCCGCATGGAGACGGGGTTTCGGTTCTAGGGCCTAGCCGCATTGGTATTATATCAGAACAGGTGCGTCAAGGTAAATTCCGGCACCCGCTGCACACGATCCCGATTAAGCCGATTTCCCTCCCGCTCCGGCACAATCTCCAGAGCGGCGTTGAATTTCAGGGGCATATTCGTTACTGACTCATAGCGACTGATGCAGGCGTACCCCCTGTGGTCGAGGTCGTCCTGATAGCTCGCGCAGACGTTGCGGCTGTAGTTGTGGCCCCACTCGGGACCGTCGCGGCCTTGGAAGCGGCTGGGCTTGTAGTGGGCGGTTAGGAATTCGTATAGCGTCACAGCAGCTCCCCCTGTCCTTTCCCCAAGCTCGCCTGGTGCTGGCGCCTGCAACGCTGCGCCCATTCAAACAACACGAACCAGAATCGGCCATATACCGGATTGTGCATGTTGGCGCGTAACTCGTGGTGATAGACTCGGGCTACTCTGGCGTAATCTGGACCTGAAATTTCAGTGCGTATTCCGGCGTTCATTTCGGCTCCATCATGGCGCGTAAGGCGCGGATTTCACTGAGCCGCATAAACCACAGGTCTCCATTTTCCCGGTCTACAAGCGCGTCATCAATCCGCTGGATGGCCTCTACGCACTCTATGGCCCAATCCAGCGCCGCTGTAAGGTCTTTTGGGGCCGTCATCGGACCATCGCCGCCCATGCGCCAGGCTTGATGGTCTCGGAGGATTTGCAGTTTTTCATCGTTTGTCATATTCAACCGCTCCCGGTATCGTTTTGCCTTCGATTTTATCAAAAATTACGCCTAAACAGATGCGCACACACTCGTTGCATATCGCTACCGCGGATCCAAGAATCATCGTCGATACCTCCTTGTTGGTCTTTCCGCAAAACGAGCAATAATACGTCTTATTGTCTGTGGTTTGCTCGGTTTCTGGGATCATGGCCGTTCCTCCAGTGTGTCTTTCCAGCCCAGAACTGGGCCAACAAATTTTAGGATGCGCCTGTCGCCGACAGGTGGCATCCATTCACCCTTACAAGGTATGGGCTTGATTTCGTACAGGAACGCTGTGCCATCCCTATCGGTCGCCTTCCAACGCACCCACTTTGGTATCCTTCCCCACGACTTTACACGGGCTTCCTCGGCCTCGCGCTTTTCTTCGCGGAGTTGGAGGAGCTCACGCGCCATTGTCTCAATCATCTGCTCAGGCTCCGCATAGTCGCGGCCTTCCGTTTCTACCATTTCCTGCAATTCTTCGTCGTTAATCATTGATTTCTCCTTCTTTGACGCGGCGGTTCCACTCAGCAACAGCCCCACTCCACGAATTGGTATCTGGTCCAGTCATCCCGCATTTCTTGCAATGGGCGAAATGCGAAATAATACCGTTTTCTATCAATACGTTCGCGCTACCACATGGGCACCGCTTGAGTTCTTCGCTCATCCCTGCACCCCCGGCGTAGCTAAAGCAGATACATGCCACATCCCGCATACGCGCTTTTTGCCATCTTTCGCGACAAGTCTTGCTGTTTCTCTTGCAGGTATGTTTCGTATTTCGCTGATATGCTCAGAGTGCCCGCG
>Ga0307375_10005784_pt1 | contig 11528 bp, 9 predicted proteins | sample TR1MG_FD_202531 | JGI IMG/M metagenome (GOLD analysis project Ga0307375, IMG submission 202531) | Soil microbial communities from Risofladan, Vaasa, Finland - TR-1 | ecosystem: Environmental > Terrestrial > Soil > Coastal area > Acid sulfate soil | place: Finland: Risofladan, Vaasa | collected... | reverse complement strand
GTTCGGGCAATAGTGGAAGGGCGGAGCAGGCTTGGTATTGGGGATCGTGGCAAAGAGGATCGCGAATGCGAGCGCCAGACCGACGTGGAAGGTGAAGCTTGCAGTGAGTACTTTGTTGCCAGTCATGATTTCGAGCAATCCTGGAGTGGGCTTCTCGACCAGTTCAAGTTGGTTGATGAGAGAGGGATCGTAATGCGAAGTGGTGTAGATGTCGTAGGGGTCTTGTTCACCCTGAGCGCGCTCCTTTGCCTTGTCCTCTTGCTTCTGCTGATGCTCAATCCACTTATTCCAGAAGATCCACACGGTAGTGGCGACCATAATGAGCAACCAGCAGGTCCAAACGGCCCAGAACGCGTTTCCCTCCCTACTGAATGGAGCGATCTGATATTGCCTCAAACCAAGCGGAATATTGTAGATGGCACCCCACCAGATCAAATGGCCGAGGTACTGATGAATTCCGTTGGGGAAGACGGGAGAATCGGTCGTTCTCAAAAAGTGGGCCATTCCACCGAGCGCCGTTTGTACGAATGCACCTACGACTAACACGATGCCCACTACTCCATGAGCAGTTTGAAAGTGCTTTCCTTGGGTTCCGACGGCTTTGAGGATGAAGGCGAGTGAGAAGGAGATGGCAATCATGGCGGTCAATTGACAACCCACGTGGACTTGCCACCAGTACGGCATCTTCCTTCCATAAGCAGCGACGAAGCGACCAAGCGTCATGAACAGGATCCAGCCAAGAACCATGAATGAACCATGAGCGGAGCGAAGAGAAGTGCGAGGGTCTTCAACCCAAGCCTCTACGGTGGTGTTGATGGATCCAGTCTTGAGATTCATGCGAACGATGCCCTTTTCGTCGTGCTGGGTGAAGGTACCATCGGAGCGACCATCGTGAGGACCAAGGGCAAAGAGAACGTAAATGTCCCGATCGGCCACGTCCAAGTCGTACACATCAGAAGTGATCAGTGCTCTGCGCCAATGCAAGGTCGTCGTTATCACACCGTTGCTACCAGTTAATTGGGTACCATTGATCAATTGCACATCGTTCGTGCCGCCAAGGTTCGAATCGAAACTCGGCATAGTGCGCTTGTCTCCACAGTACATGTCATAGACTCTCGCCTTCATGGTATCATCTTCGACCCAGCCAACAATCATATCTGAATAGAACATCGAATTGGTATCAGAGAAACCGAGACCGAGCCATCCTGTCGTGGAACCGGAAACGATCACATCCAGCCACGTCTGATCGATGATGGACCACTTGAGGGTGAAATCGCCAGAACTCGAAGTCCAGGAATGAAGAATAGGGGCATCAGTACTTGCAGGAGGGGAGGGAGGACATGTGGACATCTCGGTCAAGTTCAGGAAAACGGCACCGCGCTTCGTATGTTGACCGAAAGTGCGACCCTCATTTGAAGGAACATCATCACCAACTGCCCAGATCAAATACATGAAAGAACCATCGACCTTGAAGTCACGATCATCACCATGTCCAGTGGACAAACGACGTGAGAACTCGATCGTCGTCAGAGATGCCATAGTCTGCTTAGAAGCCATCAATGTAACGTCTTGACTGCGTGTTGTGTGAAGAAGAGCAGGGAAGATGGATGCGAGGTCAGCTCTCGAATGAAGATGCAGGAAGGGAGAACGAGCCAATAAATAGGGAAATGTAGGGCTGACTTACTGGAATGTCTGAACTCAGGTCCTCAGAAACATAGAGAAACAGGTGCACAGTGAATGAACCGAACGTACGATGAGGGCTGGTCCAATGTAGGCACTGAATGTACATCGGCTAGATAGTCTTGCACGTTTCCTTGGCCGGTAGAGTTCACCCAGCCAACAATGATGTCGGATCCTGAGGAGAAAGAGGGAGCGTCGTCGAAAAGGTCAGTTTCCTTCTCTCCAATATGGACCTTTGGGGTACTTAACAGAAGAGGAAAGGTTTAAAATGAGCCGCACCTTTGAATTCACTTGTCATAGATCCATCGGTGGAGATACCAACAGCAATCCAGCCTTTCGTGTGCGCCTCCATCGCGGCGGTGATGTGTGTCGCATTGTATGACCAGTAGAACTTGTAATTTGTCGGAGATCCTGCGGAGCGTTCGTTGTTGAATGTTAGAAGCAGCAGTACACCAGAAGCGCAGTTCATTGGAGACCAAACGAGGGGTACGAACCTTTGAACCATTTGCAGTTCTTGTACGTGTGTTGAGGCACCGCTGGAAGAATAGAAAGTCCGTTATTATGATGCAATACAGTGTGGATATTGCTGCAATCGGTAATAGAATGACATACCCTCACAGACAAGCACGAAAGCGAGCGCAACGGTTAACAGGAGAAACAATCTCATTTCCAGCGACCCCTCAAGCGAGTAGTGAAGAGATAGAGGTGCTGCAAGATAGCGCACAGAGGGGCGTCTTCTAAACAGAGGAGGAAACAGCGATATGTCAAGGTCTGACGTCCAGATGCGAATGGCGCTCCACGCCGTTTCGCACGAAACGACATGCCGTGCTCTCGGATTCCTAACTCCTCCAATGAGGTGCGCAAGATGAGATCTCGATTACATGTTTTGGTTGAAAATTGCCTCTCTCCATGCTTCGCCTCAAAGCTAGATTTTCATAACTTCGAGGCTGTAGCAGCGTTCAAAGTGTTGTCATTCGCCCAACATGTGGCGAAATACTTCTTATCTGCACATTTGGAGCAGATTCGGGGAGATTCTGTGTTATGCCTCTCAGAAAACATGCCAATTGGCTGAGCTTCGTCCGATAGTCCCTCCCCCCCCCCCCTTCCAGTCTCTTCTGGCTTCATTCGCAGTCATTGCTCTCGTATCTTGTTGTTGACGTTCATCACTCCCCTATTTGGTTCCAACTTCGGCCACAGCGAGCAGTTTATGACCTCAAACGGCAAACAGAATGAGAGCGGCACAATCGTACGTTTCTTCATCACAGTGACTCCTATTCCCCTCCATCTTCCCCTTAGTACATTTATACTAATGTTTCTGTTGATTTTTCATTGTGAAATGTGGGTGTATACCCTTGGTGATGCGCTAACGACTGGTGAATAGTGTGGCAGCGAACTTAGCCTCTTGCGCCCTGCCTTTGAGTCAATTTTGCCGTTTCGCCCCGTTAAGTAGCATCTTATGAGTATCTAATCTCACGGAATCCTGTGAACCCGACCTTACTGCTTCTGTGGAGACCTATGGAATTCACCGAGTCGAGTTCCACTTTCCGTCACTGCTCCTCTCTTGTCTTCCCACTCTTGGGTCACTGTTTTCGGTTTTTGTGGACAACATCATCTTCTTCATTCCCTTTCTCTTCGCAATCCGGTACAGCATGGAGCATCAAGGCATGACGCAGACGATTTTGGTTACGGGCGCTTCAGGCCATCTGGGTCGCTTGATTGTGAGCGAACTTCTTGCTTCTCGCGCTTCGGAGGGAGGCGAGGGCTCTTTGAATGTGATTGCCGCATCTCGGAACGTTGGTATGCTTGGTGACCTTGGAAAGATGGGCGCAGAACTTCGTCGACTGGACTTGGACAGTTTCGAACTTACGATGAGCGCATTCCAAGGAATTGATGTGGTGATATTGGTGAGTACAATGGAGTTGGGAAAGCGCATCTTGCAGCATAGGACGGCGATACGAGCGGCGGAAGCGGCTGGCGTCTCTCACCTCGTGTACACCTCCTTTGTCAATCCTCGTCCTCAAGAGGGCATCTTCAACGATCACTTCTTTACCGAAAATGACATTGTTCAAGCACGTCTGAAATGGACCATCCTGAGGAACAACTCGTACGCGGAAACACTGCTCATGCCTCAGAACGCTCACTTCATCCATTCTGGTTCCCTACCGTCCACTACCAAAGAGGGAAGGCGAGCATACATAACTAGAGCCGATTGCGCGGCCATGGCAGCTCACACAGCATTGCATTCGGAGCGATACGATCACCGAGTTCTCGACGTCGCAGCGGATCATGCAGCTTCCGTAGAGGACCTCGCGAATATCTTCTCCAAACACACAGGAAATGCAGTGAAAGTGGACTATGTATCCCTGGAAGAGTACACAAAGAGGCTGGAATTGGCGGACACTCCCATGTGGTGGCTCTCAGTTGCTCAGGATCTCGAATCGGCAGCTGCCACTGGCGTTTTGGCGATCACCAATGGAGGCACATTCAAGGAGGTCGTAGGGAGAGAACCCACACCATTGCAATCGTTCCTGGAACAGAACAAGAGCCAACTCCAAAACCCGTTCAGGCAGCAGTGAGTTGCATCCTGCACGCAAACTCGTACCTGTGAGTAGCATAAAATCACGATATGAATACCTTCAAACGAGAATTATCAAATTGTTCCACTTTGGAGACGAGATGTAAATGACTGTTTTCTCTTGTAGCTTCACCGATCCTTCGTGGCGCTTCCCACACTCTGATCCTCATCATCTCTCGGTGCTCTTGATCTCAATCGCTTCTATCTGGAACTTCCTTTCTATCTCCACTGTTGATGCGTCCATCGGCGTACAACCATTGAGCCAACACCAAGAGTACGACTGCTCTCCTATTCATTGCTCCTTTCTGGATTCCAACCATGTTACATAGGAATAAGCCTGAACACTCGCATGATCTCCTCCAGACACAATCAGTTGACACATCTTCTCGAACCTGACGAATCTTCTTTGTGGCTTCCCGCGCCCTTTCTCTTCCCCAGCTGCCTTCGCCTCGGAGAAACCGCCTGATCATTGTCCTCTTGGTAGTGGCAGTGATTACTTACTTCTACTTCGCATCTTCAAATATGAGTGCATCTGGAGACAACGTTTGGAATGCCATCGCGACAGAGGTGAGGGCACTAGTCAACGGTTCGTATCTCTCGCCACTCAGATTAGACATGTTTCGCCGCTCGTCCCTTTCTACTTGGTCTAACGCCCTTAACTCTGCATGTGCCTTGTAGAAAAGGGTTGCCACCCCATTCTCGTGCGATTGGCATGGCACGACGCTGGAACCTACGACGTGGTGACGAAGACCGGTGGGCCAAGAGCAGCCATGCGCTTTGCTAAGGGTGAATCACAGCATGGTGCTAACGCTGGGTACGCTTCCTATCTCATTGCGAATGCTTATCACCTACTCATTGGAATATGCTCCACAGGAGACCCATGTGCCCAACAGACACTCTCGGAAGGTTCTCGAATCCAAACCCTCGCTCGTGTTCTGTTGGCGTCTCCTCACAATCCCCTCTCTTGTTGCCATCCCAACGACGAAATACAATGAGCTACTCTTCTGACATCATCTTGTTGTGTTCCCGCGAATCCTCAACTGCTGCCCCACCTCACGTTCTTCGTATCTCTCTTCTCTCTCGCAACCTGCCCCCACAGGCTTGCAATCGCCAGAGATCTCCTCCAGCCCATCAAGGACAAGTTCCCGGAAGTCGGATACGCTGATTTTTGGTCCTTTGCTTCTTATGTGGCCATTGAAGCTGCTGGCGGTCCACACATGCCTTTCCGCGCCGGTCGCAAGGATGCCACCGAATCCGATTCCGAGGTGCCCAGTGGTCGTCTTCCAGATGCCACTCAGGGCGCAGATCACTTGCGTTGGGTGTTTACGACCAAAATGGGGTTGAATGATCAGGAGATTGTGGCGCTGAGCGGCGCTCATGCGCTTGGACGTGCGCACAAGAACCGCAGTGGCTTCGAAGGACCGTGGACTACCACGCCTCTCGTCTTTGGAAACACCTTCTTCACTACCCTATTCGCACACAAATGGGTCGAGAAGCCGGGATCGAAGCCTTTGCAATACGAGGACGAGGAGACGAAGCAGCTCATGATGCTCCCCACGGACTTGGTTCTCCTCTCCGATCCTGAGTTCAAAAAGCATGCCGAACGCTACGCCAAGTACAAAGATACCTTCTTCCAAGAGTTCACGGACGCATACACCAAGCTGACGGAGTTGGGATGCACACATTTGAAGGCCGTAGAATGGGTCTAACTCGTGTAGCAATGAACCTATAGCTGTGAATCTCATAGCGTACCCATCTCATCATGCGTGACATGTGTTTTGGCACATCAACTTTGCATTTGCATGCCATTGTGCACTCCTATTGCATGCATAAGGCCCTCGATCTCACCTCTTTCAAGCCCCCACACACAGCTAGGATTCTAGTTCCGCACATATAGTTGCATTTGCCAATCCACGGCAGGTTATACATTTCCAACAAAGGACAGTGTTACATGATCGTCACATGATCACGAGAGAAGCAACACTCTCACTCCATCTCTCTCCAAGTCACGTGCACTACGCGTTCCAGCGAATCCATAATCACCAGGCGCATTACGCTATGTACAAATAGGCGGTCTCTACAATCAATATGATAGACGCGCATAGCTCCAACGAATGGTCGTGCAGAGAAGTCTCGTCCGCCACCCAAACCTCCTCAATCAGCCTGTCCACCACCTCGAACTTCTCTCTCCTCCACTTCAAAAAGTGAAGTGGGGATGCATTGCAGTCGCGAAACAGTCTTTTCTTGTCTTGACAAAGCAGCACAGACCAGTAGGAGGAGGAAGAGGAGGAGGGAGGGAGGGCGATCGAAAGAAAGAGTGGCTGTGTGTTCGGGCGGGCGGAGAGGACCTTGACGTCAGAGTGCGCGTGTGGGTTTGACGCTGACCGAAATCGAAACAGGGAATAGGACCAGAGGACGGTCTGAATTCGCAGTAGTTGCTGAGGTGTGCGTGACATAGGAGGTGGGGGGATGTGAATGAGTAGTTGGTGGTTTTGGTTGTTGTGTGTTGCTGATGATGAATTTGGTTGCTATTGTCGATGGAAGATGATGACGGGGCATGGTTTGTGTGTCAATGTCAGAAAGCAGAAACTTCAGTGGATTGGAAACTGCTCGCCTTCTCGCCCTCTTTCGCCGTCTCTCTCTCTCTCTTTCTCAGTCTATCTATCTTCTTAGTCGTGAGGAGTGGCTCTGGGTCTGAAGGTGTGAGCGGATTGGTTGTTGGGACGACCTCCGATGCGGTTGTGGCGAGGGGCGACAGAGGTGGCGTTGGCGTGGTGGTGGCGTCCTCCGCGGTGTCCAGTGGCGCTGGTGGTGGCGACTGTTCCTGGGGATGAAGAAGCAGCAACAGCAGAAGAAGAAGAGGAGGAGGAGGAGGAACCGGATCCAGCAGGAGCATTGTTCGAGGCGTTTCTGCCAGACGAGAATGAACCGCCTCCACCTCGGTGTCCTCCGCGGTTTCCGTGGTAGTGACCGCCGCGAGGTGCGACGCCGTTGTATGAGAGTCCGGTGGTAGTGTCGGCGAAGGTGTCTCTGTTCTGTCTGTCCTTTGCGCGCGAGTCCTCTCCGTTGGGGTCGATCGAGAAGTCGTCCCAGAACTTGGAGGTGTCCGGAGAGGCGACCGAGCCGAAGAGCTCGTCCACCAGTCTCTTCTTGTCGAACGCAGCATTTGCAGCCTCAAAATCGAACTCCTCAGTGGCAGACAACTCATTGGGCACTTTGCTCACACCAGAAGCGGCAAACACACCGGTGTGGGTCGTGTAATCGTCGTGGTGATGATGGTGATGATGTTGCATGCGAGCGCCAGAGTTGCCGTGGAATTGATTGCCACCGCCGCGACCTCCACCGCGATGACCTCCGCGCACAGAGTGAGGCGCAAACGAGGAAGCAGAGGAGGAGGAGGAGGAGGAGGCAACGGCAGAATAGGGCCCAGAAGCAGAAGAAGCGCCACCACGACCACGTGTGCCAGTGGATCGCGCGTTGGAGGAGGAGGAGGAGGCAATGTGGGAGGAGGGGGAGGCGGCGGAGGCGGGGGGCTTGCCACCGCTGCTGGCAGTACCGGCGACGATTTGGTTCCAGGCGGGCTTCGCAGCAGGCGTGTTGCTTACAGCGGCCTTGCTGTCCGCGGCGGAGTGTGAAGCAGAAGCGGCGGGCGCAGCAGAGGAGGCGGCTGCTGGCTTGGCTGGAGAGGCGGCCGGGTTGTTGGTGGTTGTGGCGGCGGTGGCGGTTGTCGCATTGCCCCATGGGTTCGTCTTGGAGCGCGGTGCGGCAGCTGCTGAGGCTACAGAGGCAGCAGAAGTCGAAGAGGCGGGCGCGGCAATGGAGCGGGCGGCGGTATCGTTCGAGTGCTTGGGCTCGTTCTTGGCAGCGGTTGAGGCTACGCGTTGTTCGCTCTTGACATGGGCGGCAGAAGAAGCAGAAGCATTGGAGGCGGATGCAGCAGAATGGGATGAGGAGACGACAGAAGAAGCGGAGGAGGCGGCAGAGGAGGAGGAAACGGTCTGCGACTGAGAAGCTGTCGCTGAAGCAGCGTGAGGCGCAATAGGATTCTGCACAGGCGCAGGCAAGTGTTGTTGAACGTGTTGTTGATGGCCAGAAGAAGAGGTGTGCTGCTGCTGTTGAGAGGACACATGCTGTTGCTGAGGGCCGGTGTGCTGCTGTTGTTGCTGCTGTTGTTGCTGTTGCATATGATGATGTTGTTGCTGTTGCATTTGCTGCATTTGCTGCATTTGGTGCTGCTGATACAAGTACGTGCTGACGGCTTGGAGCTGCATCATGATCATCTGCTGCTGTTGCATATCGTACATCGCTGGATTCATCGACATGTGGGAATACTGCGCCTGAAGCTGTTGATAATACTGCAAATACTGCATGTAGGCAGGGTTCGGAGAATACTGCTGCTGCTGCTGAGCGCTGGACGCGGAGGCGGCGCTGTAAGACGAAGCGGAGGCGCTCGACGCTGGCGTCTGAACAGTGCACACGCACACAAAAGTCGGTCGCGCCGGAACACACCCGCAATTCCACAATAGAACACATAAACACACACATTGGCAAGGACAGGAGGAGACGCACGAGGGTTAGAGACCAATAGGAGGGGAAAGAACGAAGGGGCAAGGGCGAGTTGCTCTGTCTCTCTCTCTCTCGAGTGAGCTCTTCAGAGAGAAACGGAGAGGCGAGGGCTCAAACCAGTCATCGAGCTGTTTCCAGGTCCAGAGATGACGAATGCCTGAAGATGAGTGGTGAAACACGTACGGAGTAATCGTAGGTAGTCTGCACGGTAGTGGCGGACGCGGAAGTGGAGTCGTCGATGACGTAGAGCTCGTCGATGTCGGATCTGTGGAAGGTGTGGTTCGGAACGACGAGGCTTGATGCGGTCACCACGTTTGGCGATCTTCCCTCAGTTCCATAGCATCTCACTACACATTTTAAGACATCACAAGAGCAAGAATTGGATAGCGTTAGCACATTGGTCCATGAAGGATGGCGTGGAGGGCGAAGGGAAAGGAGATCCAAAAGACGCAAAAGCTTGGGATTCGAATATCGACCTTCAATAGTTGCTCACGTACCAGTTGTCAATGTCACAGTGGCGTCATCCACATTGATGCTGCTCAACACACCCTCAAAACGAACTTTCGAAGCGGTTGTAACGCTAATTCTGCTGCCAATGTATGGGCTCGCCATTTCCGAATCGTTTCCTTGTCCAACGAGAACCGTTTACGAGTTATGAGTTCGATACAGCGGTAGACAAAAGCTGCTGCGAGACTCTGATCACAATAGAGAGTATGTAGTGAACCAGAGACTTGAAGAAACAAGACTGACGCTCCCCCAGCCACAACGAAAGACCAACCCTTCTGGCCTCGGGTCATGGACAGGATGCATCGGGTAGTTCCTTGGAAAATACCTCTCCAAAACAGCACATTGTTGGTTTTCTCTTCTTAAACAGCCCCACTGGGTAGAGGCACAAGCGAGATCTCTGGCAGACATGGATTTCGCCGAAAACTCGGTAAAAGTTGGGGGCACTTTCAACAAGGTGGTCCTCTCTCATTGCTATCAGCGATCGTCTCGATACCATACTTGAATACCTCTAGAAATAGCGATTACCGGTGCTCCAGCTCTAAACTTCGGCCCCAAAGTGAGGCAGAACGCGGCTGTGGCACCGACAGAAACCGCTTGAGCATAGTGCGATCCTTTTCTCAGTGTCTCTGCCCACAGTATGAATATTGCCCGAGCGTCTGCATTATACACTGGCCTCTTACCCAGGAACTCCTTTCAATTCTACGTCTCACTCTGGAGCGAACAGTCAGACACACTCCTTCATTCCATTACCACTCTCTTCCCTCCATCGTGCTCATGTTGTCCTTGTTTCGATCTGATTCTCAATGTATACAATGTACCATCCCCATCCACCTGCGCAAGTTTGAGACTCACTTCTGACTGGCTGAAAAGAAACGTTCACATTCGGAGCTCAATTCCAAGCTCTTCATGTGCCCACAGATGGGATATGTCGCAGTGTTTCTGCCAATTCGCCTCCTACGTTCAACTCCAACGTGTGGCTTTTCGATGGACTCCGAATAGGCATTCGTGAGAGGGCAGGAAGACGCACTCCGCTTGGGGAAGGCGCTCCATCAGTCCGTTCTGGACTCATTTTGGTTTTCCATGTTTCATTTTGCCCGTTCTTGGTACCCCATCTCATTTCGAAGCTTTATATCTGTAGTATAGTGGATCTATGGTGGTGCGTCCCTTTCGACCTCTTCCTCCGGTGTAAGATCGGTCCTCCCCTTGTTCCTGTATCTTCGTCCTTCCTTTCTCCCACTCTGTACTTTCATCCTCTACTTTTGTAGCCCCTCTCTGACACAACTGTTCTTGTGCAGCTGTTCTATCGAGTAGTTGGCTCTTTGGCCGGATTGAGCATGTTTGGTAGCGGCCTGATCGTATTGACATGTTTGCTGTTCAGTCGTCTTCGTAAGCATCCTTACTCGTTGGTTATGTGGTTGTCGATCTGCGACTTCTTCTTCTCGTTGAAATATGTGTTTGTGGCGATATATCCGAACAGCTGGACGCTGAACGAGAACGTTGCGTTTTGTCGCTGGACTGCGCTGTACACGAACTTCTTTGCCCTTGCTAGTGTCTCGTGGTCTGCTATAATCTCAGTCAATCTTGTGTTGAACACCGCGCGACCGTTCGGAGATACACAGGCGTACTCGAAATGGTATCACGTTTTCGTCTGGACCATTTCTGGCCTCTCTACGCTTCTGGTTGGACTCCTCAAGGACACTGGTATCAGTGCAGACGGCACGTGTTGGTTTCCTTCCACAAAGACCTTCCATTGGCAGTTCTACGTCCCATTGGGGCTCTACTTCCTTCTCGCCATCGGTGCCACCATCTTCTCCATCTTCCGCACTTGGAACTTCTCTCATGGTGCCACTCGATACGCTGTCAAACTCATCATTCGCATGACGTTATATGTCGGAGTCTTCATTGCCTCTTGGTTGGGTCCCACAGTCCACGAGATCTACACAAATTTCCATCCCGTGCAAACCGCCTTCTCGCCTCCTGCTTCTCCTGATGTCCCATATTCCTCTGCCATTTTCCAAACTCTCATCAATTCGCATCACAATACCATACCAAAAGAAGGAATTGGGAACTTCCTGCAGGGGATGGCGAACGTTGCTCACACCACATCTGCACCAACAGCTGGCGCCTCACTGTCTCCTGGAGGATTCACTTGGTGGACTGGTGTGTCTATGGCTCTTGTAGGGTTTCTAAATGCGATCAT
>Ga0307375_10005782_pt1 | contig 11531 bp, 9 predicted proteins | sample TR1MG_FD_202531 | JGI IMG/M metagenome (GOLD analysis project Ga0307375, IMG submission 202531) | Soil microbial communities from Risofladan, Vaasa, Finland - TR-1 | ecosystem: Environmental > Terrestrial > Soil > Coastal area > Acid sulfate soil | place: Finland: Risofladan, Vaasa | collected... | reverse complement strand
TCTCGTTTAACGGTGGCAAGGATTCCGTTGTGCTCGCTGCGCTAGTGTTGCATGTCGCGACGAAATTGAGTTTGGATTCAGGTCGTACTCATGCGCTTGGAGCTTGCAAGATTGGCGATGTGCGAACTATCTTCTTTCTGATGAAGAACGACTACCCTGAAATGGTTAGCTTCATGCGTCAATTTGGCGTCGATTTCCGGCTCAATGTGTATGAGATTACAGTTGGTTTCAAGCAAGGTTTATCCGAGTTGATTGAGGACGATGAAAAAGCAGGGAGAGACGTTCTGAAGGCGATGTTCATGGGCACGAGGCGAGACGATCCGGATGGCAAGCTCCAACCAACTTTCAGTCCCACTGATCCTTCCTGGCCTCCACTGTGTCGCGTCAACCCGATTTTGGAATTCAACTATCATGATATTTGGCGTTTCTTGAGAATTTACAGCCTTCCATACTGTTCTCTCTACGATAGAGGCTTCACAAGCATCGGAACCATCGACGACACCACTACCAACGAATTGCTCTGGGACACTCGCTTGAGACGTTACGTGCATCCTTGGATACTCTCTGATGGCAAATATGAACGCATTGGGAGAGGTTGCCGACGGTTTTTCGCAAAACGACACACGCTAGCGAGCTTTTTGGACTACCCCGTGGAGTTGCTCAACGATATCACCAAGAACTTGGAACTGGACGATCTCATGAGGCTCGTGCTCGCTGGAAACACAAGGTTATTGTCGAAACTTCACAATGGAGGTGTTACTGAGGTGAGACATACTGAGAGAGAGAAGAAAGGCACGAAAACAGACTTCGCTTCCAGCCTGCGCTTCTTTGGCCAACTGCAGTCCATTTCATGTGCGCACAACATCCAAAGTCCCCTGAAACTGTTCCAAACGGCCGATATTCAGAATATCTACATGAATCTACCTTCAACACTCACCTCGCTGTCGATAGAATCTTCTCCAGGAGCTGACATCCTCAACATCCCCGAGAACTTGAGCCTACCTCACCTACGACACCTCTCTACTGGTATGCATCGTATTACCGATGTTGCGAAGCTAGTAAACCCACGCTTGGAGACTCTGGTACTGAAATCGATACACCTCCCCGATCAACTCAATCCCATCTTCGCAACCTTGGACTCCCTCAAAACACTCTCTGTACATCCTGCAACTTCTCCCACTCCCCTGATGATACCCTCTACGGTTCAGTCACTGATGGTGGACAACTTCTCAGACGTGTGCCCCTCAATCAAGCATCTTCCCGATTCGATAACCTCTTTCGTGCTTCTTGGCCCTTCTCGATACGTCGTCCTTCCTCCTTTGCCTTCTTCGATTACGAGACTTGGAATAACCGAGCCCTCCCAGATGCTGAATGGTCACGTGTTACCGAATCTGGAAACGTTGCAGATTGGCTCCAACAGAACCACTGATTTCACCCTCACTTGGGACTCACTTTCGAAGGATATGCCGCATTTGGATGTTTCTTCTATCGTGGATGCATTCTCAGCCTCATCTTTGACAAGTCTGGTCGCAACAGACATTGGATTGAAGCTCTGCGACGAAGATGGCACGAGCACTTCTTGGCCCTCTGGATTGACTGATATGCAGTTCAACTTGAAGATTCCTCGTGGAAACTCTGATTTGAAGCGTTTGCCATCTAGATTGACGCGTTTGTACCTCAGTATTCCGTGCGTCAATCATGAGAAGTGCGAATCGCCGTCCGACACCCTCGGTTCCCAGCATCTGGACTTCTCTCTGCTTCCCCGCTTCCTCACCAGCCTGAGACTCATTCACGCTCATTTTTCGACGGGTTTCTTCCCTCACCTGCCGAACACACTCAGAACGTTGGTACTGGTGCCAGCCCCTGGCGGAAGGGACTGGTTGCACTCTGCACTGTCGTCTCCTATCGATCAACCTGATGCCTTCTTGCTTCTGCCTCCGTCACTCACCGAATTGCTGATTGGACAGGTGGGTGCGTTTGCGCCCGCTCTGAAGTACCTGACGACTGCCGTGCCGAACCTCAACCGCCTGGAACTTTGGCGCGACAACTCCATTGAGGACTCTCATCTTCACCTCCTTCCAAGACACCTTCAAACTCTCATCCTCCCTGTCAATACTCAAACCTTCTGCGAAAGACTAGCAGATCTACCCAGATCTCTCACCGCTATACTACTTCCTAACGCAAATGTCCAGAAGCAACCGTCTGACGAACAGCTAGAGGACCTTCCATTAGGCATACACAAGTTGGCAATTGGTAAACGTTGTTGGACACAGGTCGAACCCACATCGCTCTTTGCGTGGCCGAAGCGCGCGCCGCCATGCCCCTCCATCACGCACTCGACTGTATAGGCCAATATTCTCACATGGACGAATGTAAACCACTCAATGTTGATGTACCATAGATTTGAGCACGTTGTCACTTCGTTCTGAGCGACCGCTATAGTTCTGGAGGCCACGAAGGCTCCAACGACCTCGCCAGCGGGGGCACTCAGGTCAGTTGCTTCTTGGCCCAACCTCGCTACCATTCTGCTCAATTCTGTCGATTATGAGTTCGACGTGACTTCAAGCTTTCAGGGTCAGTCATTGAATTCATTCAAGATACCCCTCCACCCATGCGACTGTGACTCCGTCCTCCCTCTGGGTCCTACTGACCCCCTGTACCCCTCTATCTTGTCTAGTCTGGCCTGGTCTAGGGTGAGTATCTTAATATATTACTCTATTACAGTATACTACCCCCCGGGTTGGACTAGTTACACGACACAAAGAACGATAAGGGATTCAACTCAGGGTCAAGGCAACTTCTTTATGGATGCGAAGTTATTGGGTTGTGTTGCTGAAGGCTCGGTTTGGAGCGAGGACTGGGTCAAGTCGATTGAGCGTGCACGAGTCGTTGCTTCCTGTCTGCTGCACAGATGGTCTCCTTCTCACTCCACTCCACACCTGACGCCGTCCGAGCGCCGTCTCGTTGGTGCCATTACCCCTTCATGTGCGTACTACGATAACCATCAGAGACGCCTCTTTGTTGGTGGAATCCACTGTGAGCTCCACTGTCGCTGAACTTGGTGTTGCCACGCTCGAATTCCTTGGGCTCTCTTCGCCCCTCTTGTTGCGTATGAGCATCGACTAACCCTTCCATCCTCTGCTATGATGTGTTGGTATTCGATTTTCTACAGGAATCCGGTGAGAATCTTCATTAAGGAGCTACAATGTTCCTACGCGACTTTCTCTCCCTCTGGTCAGCTCTACTGTTGGACCAATACGTGCATCTTTCGGATCGACCCCGTGAAATACAAGGCAAAACTCTTCGCAGGACTCGGAAATTCCCGTGGAAGAACCCCGTGCATGAGGGAGGAGATTGGATTCAGGTCGATTGGCGCTCCTCAGTCGCTCGCATTTGGCGAGGACGATTCTTGTATGTTCGTCGCCGATTCACGCCGTCATTGTATTTATCGCATTTCTGGTGATACGGTTAGTCTCTTTGCAGGTGCTTCTGGCCATGGAAAGCTCATTGTGGGCCGAAATGCATTGGAAACGAAGTTCAGCAGCCCTGGGCAACTCTTCTACCTCTGTGGCTTCCTACTGGTCGTCGATGGTGACTGCATTCTGAAGTGTGGCTTAGATGGATCGATCTCAATGTTATTGGATATGCGGCTGTCAGGATTGGGCACTTGCTGGGCCTTCCCATCGCTCTCCAGCGTTTGGGTATCCGAAGATTCGACTCATTCGAGCTTGTACAACATTCACGATGGCTCCTGTTCCGTCATCATTCACAACGATACTCCTACTCTGATCTTTGAATCATGCGGGCCCATTGCTATTGCAAGCGACGTTCGCACGGACAACCCTCAGCTGTTGGGATTGGCTCCCGGTGGCTCTTTCGTCACGCAAGACCTTCGCTGCACTCAGGAGATTGAGTCTCAGCCCCTTGCTGGAAACATCGCTCGCGTATCACACTTCTGCTATCACAAGGAGACCAACAGACTTGCATACCGGACGGTTATTGGTTTCTATTTCGTGCAACTGAGCTCCTTCGGCATCCCCAATCTCGTAGATCTCTCCTTGCTCCTCTCACCTTCTTCCTCAACCTGTTATTCATCGACATCCTTCGTGCACAAGCAATCTGGGACGCAATTCAACATTCACGACGGACTCCTCCAGGCGCAGGGCATCAGTCCGGCTCAGCTGGAACTCTGGGCATCCTCTTCGCTTCCTGTATCAACCATCAGACTTCTCCTCGCCCAATTGTACGGCAAGGGACTGGACTTTCGTGATCTCGGAGCGATGGAAGTATCAGCACCGAGAGAGATGGCATCAGAGGATGACACAGGATCATCGAGGAACTCTTCGCCTTCGTCTTCATCGTCATCGTCGTCGTCTTCTGCGCCTGATCCGTTGCCGATGATGAATAGCGCTTCAAAGATGGATCAATTGAAACATGTTTGTAGGTGCATACGTCTGCTGCGCGCCACTGGAATGCATGTCGTCCCGGCCGAGACGCACTTGAAAAGCGAGTTAGCTTCGCTATCCCTTGATGACCGTTTCGAACTTCTGCTTTCCATTTGGACTGAATGCGAGCGAGATGACAACATGCTGCAATTGGCAGTGGCAGCATTGCGAGAGTATCCGGAAGTGTTGGAGGAGCGCGCCATCGAGCTCGTCAAGCTCGCGCCCGACGACCCTTCGCGCTACAACCGTCTCATACGCGCACACTCTAATTCGCAGAAGCTCTACTCTCCACGCAAGCGCGGCCAAGTCGCTTGGTCAGAACTCGTCCTGGGCATCCACAAACACTTCCCGCTGCGTTGGATCTCCAATGCTCATCCTCCTCCTCACGAAGAGCGCTCTCCCAGCTCTTACATCTTTTGCATAGCAGACAAGGATGGATACATTGAATCGCATGATTGGATCATGTACCCACAATGGAAGTTCTTCAGAAGGATGGTGGATTCGAACATGGCGGAAACCCAAACCCGCCTCATCACGTTGCCATCTAGTTTCCCTCTCGATCTCCTCGTGAACATCTTATCCTTGCTCCATGCTTTGTATGCCTCGCCAGTGGACAAGGTGACCGCCAAGTTCCTGCTTCAGCGTGGCGAAGAGTTTGGTCTCATCGATAATGTCACCCACCAACCTTTCAGTCCCTTCCATCTCATGGTTACCGAAGCTGCGGATCTCTATTTCAATGGAATCGACAAGAACAGGTGCTACAAACAGCTAGGAAAGATCGCGAGAGTGGACAGCCCGATTCTCAGCGACAGAGCGGCGCATTTCATCGCGACGCATTGGGACGTCATCTCCCACAAGTATGCTGGCAGGTTGGCATCTCTACCCAGCGAATGGTTTCCAAAGGTGTTTGCCATCCTGAAGGAAGAACGAAAGTAGAAATAGGAAGTGGTCTGGAGAGCTCCATGTACATACACCCCGGCCGTGCGACCACTTCTCCGGTTGACCCCCTCATGTGATATCTGTGCTTCAATGTACATGTTTATGTGTATGAATAGTGCAATTCGTGTTCCAGTAAAGAGTCCTAAGCGGGTGTCTGATGAGAGGAGATGAGTTCAGTGCCGAAGCAGCGTGGAATCTCTCCGGCAGCGCGGATGTCGATGCTCCGAATCGATCGACCAACATCATCCATCTCTTGAGCGATGTCCTCCTTCACAGCAGCGGTAACGTCGTCCCGCGAGTCCTCGTCCATTGTGACGGGGCAGGTGCGGCGCAGGATGAGCTTCTTGCTTCGCTTTTGGTCAGGTCGATGGATGATGGAAGACTCGCCCTGTGATTCACCGCCATTATGATGATGACGATGATGTGGATGATGTTGATAGTGATGAGAGGAGGAGGGCCTAGTGTCAAGCAGCGAGCGTCGTTTCGGTTTGGGCGGTGCCAAGATGCGCTCTTCGTCGTCGGTTGACAGCGAAAGGTGGGCTGTTTCCAACACGAACGAGGGCGTGGGGGTTCTCTCTATGGGCTCTTCGATTCTACCCACCGAGGCAAAACCAATTCATCGGTTAGTAAGGGGAAACGAGGGAGCACATGAACGGTTGGGGGAGGCCAAAGGGACGGGACGTACGCCTTGCGCTTGACGGAGACCACTCTCGATCTTACAGGAGCCAGACTCGGGATTATGTTACTTTGGGAACACACAGAGCCACGCGGAGGAGGAGAATCAGCCCGAAGAGACAAAGGTAGGGTCAGAGAGGGTGCATCCGTGGAGTCTGCCAAGAAACGAGGTTATCTGCTGTAGGGGCAATCAGATCCACATGAACATGTCCAAGAAGGAAGCACGCACTCTGCTACATATGAACGAAAGCGTCAGATCAATGCTTGGGATCAAGAGCAAGGCAAGAGAGCGACAGAGAGAGATCTGCGCTGTGTTAACGTACCATTTGTCATGTCTGTTTCGGGCTTCATAAGGATGGTATCGACCATTATGATGATCGGAAAAGATAATGATGACGAAGAAGGATTCGAAAAAGAGGGGGTTTGGAGTAGAAGTAGGAATACAATCCAAGTATGACGGAAGTGAGAGGAGCTTTGAATGACCAGAGGAAGAAGAGGTGGCGAGCTAGGTTCCACGATCTAGCTCCAACATTGACCCTTTTCCTGAGAGCAATCGAATCACACATTCGCATTATTGGGCCAATGTGCCAGTTGCAGTCGGATCCACCGTGTGGGAGGGGGCAAGAACGAGCGCCTCTCCTCCAATGACCAGCTCCCCATCTTGATTGTGAATATTCGTCTCCATCTTCACTATTCGCTTGGCCTCTCTGATTGATGCGACTGTACAAGTTGCAGTCACTGTATCGTCGATATAAACGGGCTTTTTGAAGGACAACGTTTGGTTCAAGTAGATGCTTCCTTGGCCTGGCATCTTCATTCCAGCCACGGCAGAGATCAGAATAGCACTCAACATTCCATGAGCGATGCGCTTCTTGAACCTACCGTCTCGAGTTACCAATAGCAGTGTGCAGAATCGATTCCAAACAGAAGAGAGGGAATACGTGTTAGCATTCGTTTTGCAGCTGCTCACCTACGCAATAAGGACATAATGATCCACTTCGTACGGAGTGGTGGCTGCAAATTCGGCATTCAGGTGCAAGGGGTTCTGATCTTCGGACAACATCGCAAACGTCTCAATCTCCTTCCCTCCTATCTTCTTTGTGATGCTCTCCCAGTTTCCAAGCTTTAGAAAGCCTCCTTTGTATCTCTATAATACGAAACGAGGTTAGAGAAGGCAATGTCGATTGGAAGGAAGGAGCAAGGCACATACCATCTCCTCGGGCAATGTGGAGGCCGACTGACCTTGCGTGCAGTAACTCTGAGTGGTCTTGGGTCCCCTTCGCAGAGAAAAGCCAATGCGGGATCGTTTAAGGGCCTAAGAAGGGCAGAAAAGGTCAGTCAAAGAGAACAATCGAGAGGGAGAGCTGGAGGAGACTATTCGAGGCCGTACTAGCGAAGTGGCTGGAAGCATAAGATGCAATATGCAAAAGGAAAGACAATAGGAGTATGCAACGATCAAACCAACCAGATCTTTGGTCTCACTTCGCGGCTGCCGCTTCTGAGAGTACCCAGAGAGGGCGAGACCAGGAGGGCATTGCGCTATTCTCTCCACAGAGAGATCGCGGACCGAGGTTTGAGTTGCTTTCCAAGTCAATATGGCCAGTGAAGTACCCAAATGGTCATTCATCGAAATAGTGGTAACTTACATTCAACGAGTGTACAGTCTCTGGAATGTGGGAGTATTTGTCGCATGTGTGATTGCAAAGAGGTGATTCGTAGGGAGGGAGACTTTGACGACTCCTGCGGGTAGGTAGGTATCAACTCTCCGTGTCGCATCAGCTGATTCCATGCGCGATGATGCTATTTTGAGCTTTCGTAAACCCTTGGGTAGATCTGAGAGAAGTTCGTCGCTGAAAGGTTGGAGAGGGCTGAGGCTCAGCTTCGTCAGACTTCTCAAGTGTTTCATGGATCTCAGAGCCAGTGGTTGTATGCCGCATGTCGACCCACGATCTTCAACCGTAAATGGGTCTCCCAGATCGATTCGGAGCGAGACGAGAGATGGAGGGAAGAGAGGAAACCACTCAGTGGGAAACTGTGTGCCATAGACTGATTCCTTGATGAGCAAGTTCTTCAAATGTGGGGGTAAGGGGATCGGACGACCTATGAAATATGAATAACAGCTATGAAGTTCTAATCGAGTGAGGCTGGATGGGAGAGGGGGCAGTTCAGTTAGACTGCATTGATTGAGCGTCAGCGTCATCAGATGAGCGCAAGTTTCGATGCCGGAGTAGAATCTTTCAATAGGATTGCGTCTAAACGAAAGCGTCAGCAAGTTCGGAGGATAGACGAAGTTGGGATCCGAGTCGACCAGCAGGCCAAAATCGAGGCGAGTGATGTGGTCTTGGTTGGGCCAAATGGAGGAGGAGCCGCGTTGATAATGAATCACAAGCATAGTGTGTATCTCTATTGGGAGCAATTGCAGGATCTTAGGGGTCCATTTGCGAGATCGTGGGTGTGTGAAGAATTTGAGTCCTGGAGGCAGAGCCATGACGAAAGCTTCCAATTGGCCCGTATCGTCATCGAAATTGCTATTCTCGAATTCTAGATGTGTAAGAGATCGAGGAAGAGTGGACAAGACATCGCAGTCAACCATCATTGGCGGTTTTGAGTATCTTCGAGAGCCTCCTCCTCCATGCAGCTTGAGATATTGAAGAAGAGGTGGGAGTGGGCCAAGAGAGAGATCCCAGTGCGATTCGAAGCGCAACAGTTGAGAAGGCAAAGTGAGCGATTTGGGGAACTGCACGTCGTTTCCTTGATCTGGTATCAGAACCAAATCGGTCAATGTCAGTGGAAGAGACTCTAAGAAGCCAAATGGAGGGTGGTAGGTGAAGGAGAGACGCCTCAAGTCAGGTGGGAACGAAGTCGATTCTGATGCGTTGTAAATAGCTCCAACCTCGAGGTCCAGCAGGGAAGAAGGGAGTTGTGAGAGTTGCTCGTGATGAAAGTTCCAGAATGGTGCGCATAGACGGGTCAGATGAGGAGGAAGGATGTTGAGAAGATGCGCACCAGTCGAATGAGCGTGGAGATGGAATTGGAGCTCCAAATCTGTCAGAGATGTTGGAAAATACGATGACAAAGTCAGAGGATGAGATGATTGGAATGAAGCAGTGATACCAGAGCCTAATCGAAGCGTTTGAAGTGAGGGCGGCAATTGGGAGCAGTTGAGTGGGGGAGACATGGGCATATCATTGAACACGAAGTCAAATGCCACCGATAGAGTCCGAAGATTGGTGAAAGAGTTCACAAATCGAGGGTAGCGAGGAGCAAACACAGGTCCAAGTTCAAGGCAGAATGATTCGACGCCACTAGTACAAGACATCCTCGCATTGAGGAATCCATTTCCGCAAATATACAGCCTAGTAATGTCGTGTGCAGAAATCCAGTTGAAAAGGATGCCGATGATACTGGAAGGCAGAAAATGGAGGACCATGGAGGGGCGAGACGGAAAGATGCGGCCTTTTGAGCGTCAAGGATGTCCAAGTTCGGTGATGATAGGAATCGCAAGCCACGTGAAACATCCACAAAAGAGGAGGTATGGCGACGAAGGCAGGAGAGCTAGAGATGAGAGAGCGACATCGCACAGAGGCGAAGTCCCGCGGCCGTACGAAGCACGAATCCAACAGGCTGCTGCAATTACGACCTCACTCTGCTGCAACTCAACACTCGGCATTGAATTCATCCTTCATATTGAACTCAATAATTCTTATTCCTTGCTCTCAAAGCTGACTTGCCTCGTTTGTACCTCGCAGTTGCCTACAATCGCGTTCTGAAATGGTCTCGAAGCTGTCTCTCAACGTTCTGGCGTGATCACCTCGTACTTGACGTTAGACTGTGTTCTCGACCTTCTGTTTACCAATGATCATGTCTTGTGAGCAAAATTGACTCGAGGGGGAGGTGTTAGAACCGTCACCGTGTACGAAGCTTGCAGCGGCGCCTGGCTGCTTGGGATTCCCCTCCTGGTCGTCTTGTTCTGCCTGAGTCTGCGCCTTGTCGCGAAATCGTTTGCCTACATGGTGCTCTCCCCTTCACCTCCTTAACGTCCTTCACGTGGATCCAACGAAGCGGCACAGCCCAAAACCTGTCTCGTCCGCCTCTCGTCGCAGTTCTGCCTCCTTCTCTGACGTATTTGGACTTGGACCTCGGAGAACTCTCGCGCACACTCATGCCTGATGCCTCTACTATGCAAGGGCGAGGACAACCCTCATCCGCTGCCCAACTTGAAGGTGTTGCGTCTGAAAGACGACGCCAGGAGAGCGCACCCGATCGTCCGTGCACGCCGCAGCGCGCCAAACCTGGTCTCAGGAGCAGTTTTCCCGTCCGTCTTCAGTATGGATTACGGCAAGGATTTCCATAATGAGTTGTAAGTGGCTGTATGTATCTACTACACTTGTAAAATGTCAACTTGGATCCTTTCTGACCATGCAACCGGCTTTTTTGTGTCTTTTCAGCTTGAAGTCGTTTCAGCCCAGAAGGCGATGGAAGAGGAGCGTCTTATACTGACAACTACTGTCTAAAGTGTATGGTAGGTAAGTAACAAGAAGCTCGATACGACGGAAGCGGCTCGTCGAGGTGTGGAAAAGGCGAAGTTGCCGGAGTCGAAAGTCGAGGCCGTCCGCCACCGAATTCCCGGGTGTTACCCTTCATAATCCAGAATCTCTTCTGGAAGATGCTGCTTGTCCAAATGTAACAATACACGATTGTCATTCCACTCATCTCCCTTGGGAACTTTGAAAGTTGCTCCCTTTGTCGTTCATCCTGTTCATAACCATGTGTCACATCTCATGTGTTCTAGGAATTAACTTCATTCTACTCCAGTATGGTTGAGCCAACTCCGTAACCTGAAATCGTTCTGAACGTGCAAGAAGAAATGCCCTGGAGCGTTTCGGACAATGGGGCTCTGCTGAGAGAGAAGAGAGAAACGGGGCTCTCGCTTCGTTGGCATCCTTCTCAGCCGCTGCTCCAGTTCCTTCTGCATCTACTCGATTCTCATCCTTCCCCGCTTTCCTCTTTTGGTCGGCCTTCACTTATTCTGCTTCTCTTTGGATCGTTCTATCGGTTTCCTGGTATTGTACCCAATTCTGCTCAATTTGAAGACCAATGGGCGATTCGGATATGTTCAGCCTGGAATTGCCCGGTGCTCTGACTAGCAAGAAGTCCAATGACTCTCTGCATCTGGATGATAGTATGACTGGTGTTCATCCATTGGACCAATATAGTGATTCCCCGCGTGAACCCAGGCGAAGAGGCGATATGAGCGTAGAAGGCCGTGCAATCTCAAGCCAATCTCCTAGCTATCATGGTGTCGACTTTGGCACTTCGAATGCCGATTATGTTTCTCCGGACGAGTATATGGAAGAAGATGGACCCTTGCATCGCCGAAGAGGACTTAGTGCGCTAGGAGATGAGGCAACAGCTTCCACCGCTTCCATGGAGTACTTTGACGATCGCGCCGTGGTTGCTGACTTCCTTCGC
>Ga0307375_10005780_pt1 | contig 11533 bp, 9 predicted proteins | sample TR1MG_FD_202531 | JGI IMG/M metagenome (GOLD analysis project Ga0307375, IMG submission 202531) | Soil microbial communities from Risofladan, Vaasa, Finland - TR-1 | ecosystem: Environmental > Terrestrial > Soil > Coastal area > Acid sulfate soil | place: Finland: Risofladan, Vaasa | collected... | reverse complement strand
GCCGTGAAGGCCGAACTTGCCGCTAACCGCGCCACCATCGAGTCACGCAGCAACTCGCCGCGCGTCAACAACCCGACGGTCAAGGCCGCTCTGGCCAAGATCGACGCGAAGCTCGGCCAGCGCCAAAACCCCTACGCGCAACGCGCAGCCAAGCAGGCTGCGCTGCTGAAGCTGCCCAAGTTTCCCACCACGACCATCGGTTCTTTCCCGCAGACCGCCGAAATCCGGTTGGCGCGCCGCCAGTTCAAGGCGGGCGAGATCAATGAGGCCGCCTACCGGTCCGCGATGCAGACCGAGATCGCGCGCAGCGTGCGAGAGCAGGAAGCACTGGACCTGGATGTATTCGTGCATGGCGAAGCCGAGCGCAACGACATGGTGGAGTACTTCGGCGAACAGCTCGACGGCTACGCTTTCAGCGGGTTCGGTTGGGTACAGTCCTATGGCTCGCGCTGCGTGAAGCCGCCCATCCTGTTCGGCGACATCAGCCGCCCCAAGGCAATGACCGTCGGATGGATCAAGTATGCGCAGTCACTCACGACGAAACCCATGAAGGGTATGCTAACCGGCCCAGTGACCATCCTCAACTGGTCTTTCGTGCGCGATGACCAGCCGCGTTCGGCGTCCTGCTTCCAACTGGCACTGGCAATGCGCGAGGAAGTACTGGACCTAGAGAAGGCCGGTGTGCGGGTGATCCAGATCGACGAGGCCGCTTTGCGCGAAGGCTTTCCACTTCGCAAGTCGCAGTGGAAAAATTACTTAGACTGGGCTGTGGAGTCTTTCCGCATCACCGCCAACGGCGTGCAGGATGAAACCCAGATCCATACCCACATGTGCTACTCGGAGTTCAACGACATCATCGCGTCCATTGCCGACATGGATGCCGACGTGATCACTATCGAAACCTCGCGCTCAGACATGGAATTGCTTGATGTTTTCGATGGCTTCAAGTATCCGAACGAAATTGGCCCTGGCGTTTACGACATCCACTCGCCGAATATCCCGACGCAGGAGCACATCGTGCAACTGATGAAGAAGGCGGCGGAGCGCATTCCGGCCGAGCGTCTGTGGGTTAATCCGGACTGCGGTCTAAAGACTCGCCAGTGGAACGAGGTGATCCCCGCGTTGACGAACATGGTCGCCGCCGCCAAGACCCTGCGCGCCACGGTAGGCTGATCTGCTTCGCTTTAACTACGCACCGCATGCATGTGCATAATCAAAGCTACACTGACATTGAGTTGCACGCCCTGATCGGTGTGCATGAGTGGGAACGAGAGGCTCTACGGCCTCTCGTTTTCGTCGTGCATCTAACTACGCCTGATCAGTTCAAGCTTTCCCGTACCGAATTTGCGACACAGATGACAGTCTGGCTCAAACCATGCCGCTACCGTTTGCTAGAAGCGCTGGCCGAGCATCTTGCCCGGTGCATGCTGCGAGAATGGCCTTGCTGTCGCGTTGTGATCGGTATTGAGAAGCCTGGTGCGTTAGGTGACCTTGCACGGGTGGGAGTACGGATTGCGCGCAGTGCCTAGTCTGAATATCTGGTGACTGCTTTATCTGGGTACAATTTTTACGTCGAACCGATCATCCAAGCTTGTCGAATATTTTTACGAAGGAACTTCTGCTTTGCAACCTGTAGCGGTCATTGAGTTAGCTCTATACCAACGCCTCTTCATGGCACGTTGCAGCCCATGGAACTTCTTTGAAGCAGACGCTCGTATAGGCCACAAAGGGTAAAAGTGCAAAGACTAAGCTCCCTCCATTTCATTATGGGAGCGTCTTGGCAAGCCGAAAACCGTATCTGTTACTCCGGAACGACGGCTCGAACCAGCCGCGGTACGCCGCGCGAGCGCCCTGCGGACCGTAATTCCAGGAGCCGCCGCGAAGAACGCGTTTTGCGCCATCCCCCAGCCATGCGCTGCCATCTGTGGGCGCACCGCTGTAGTTGTCGTGGTAGGTGTCCTCTACCCATTCCCCGACATTGCCGCTCATGTCATATAAGCCCCATGCGTTGGCTTGTTTCTTGGCTGCCGGGTGGGTGGTAATGCCGCCGTTGTTGCTGTACCACGCTATGCTGTTTACGTAGTCGCTGCCGCAGTATTCCTGCTTGCCTTCGGCACGGCAGGCGTACTCCCATTCCGCTTCACTTGGCAGCCGATATTGTTTGCCGGTCTTGGCATTGAGTTTTTGCAGAAATCCTTGCACGTCATTCCAACTCACTTGCTCCACCGGACATGTGTCGCCGCAGTTGCTAAAGTTGCTGGGGTTGTTGCCCATGACAGCTTTCCATTGACCTTGGGTGACCTCGGTCTTGCCCATGGCAAAAGGCTTGGCTATGGTGACGCGGTGGACTGGTTTTTCATTAACTTCGCCGTTGTTCGAGCCCATATCGAAGCTGCCCGCCGGGATGATGACCATCTCCGGGCAATCCGGACAGTCGCGGAATGTCTTGTCGGCCCAAGTTGTGGAATAAAACGAAAGCATAGCAACCGTCAATACGATTCGATAAAACATGTTCACGATTTACTCCTCGTTAAAGATGGAAAAATATACTACTCCCCTCTCTCTACTGCATCCCACCAAAATTATAACTTGTCTTGCTTGAGAACTCCGAAGTACGTGGAGCGCGGTCATAGCGGTGGTAAGGATTCTTGTCGCCTACCATCGTTTCACGACCAACAAAACCATCCGGCAAGACACGCGAATCTTGCCGTAGCTGATTGCTATTGCAGTCACTTTCGTACATGGCAAGGCCATGTGCCATATCCGTCAGGTTGGCATACCTCTCCAAGTTCCGGTTCTGGCACACAGCGATACTCGATATTGCCATAATGGCTGCCGGAAAACGGACGTTGCAAGTGGATTGTTATCCAAGTCTCCTGACCAAGGCTTTACCTATGTTCCCAGCTGTTCATGCGACATAGGAGAGTAAAACAATGTCCGCTGCCTGCTGCCGCAGAGGAATAAGTGCTTGATAAGCCGGTGAGGTGTACCAACCATTAACCGCCGCTATATCAGGGAATCGGATAACAACGATATCGGGGTGCGGATTCTCACCGGCCAGGACCGCAACTTGGTTTCCTCGAAAGACAAGTTCGGCACCCCATGGTGCCAGAGTACCTGGCACTTGGCCGCGGTACTCAGCCCACTTCTCGATGTTCTTCACCGTAATGTGACCGACTACGTAAGCATCGTTCATTTCGCTGGTTTCCTGAAATGATGGGCGAGTGTTCTAACGACGATGCAGGTATTGCATCTCTGTCGCATCCTGCCGCGAATCATATGGAATATCAAGTTGAAGTTCCGGTTCTGGCACACATCCGCAGGTCATGTTGTCATATTAACTGCCGAAGCAGTCGGTCGCTCTTCAGATATTCAGATCGCCGAATGGCTGCATTTCACAATATGCGGCTCCGGACACAAAGCAGCCGTCTAATTATAAGCTGACGCCCATGCGGCGTAACAATGGCAATAATGCAATGTAACAGCCAGCAGTTGCTGCCACAGATATGCCCAGGCTGAGCCAGAAGCTCCAGCCATGTCTGAGCAAAAGCGGAAGTAACAGGAACAGCAGAAGCGAGGGCAGGACAAGCCAGAAAATCTGGCTTGATAGGTTGGCAATCTGTTCAGAAGGCGATGCCTCCATGTACAGCCATACAAAGGCAAGTAATGAGGTTAGCGGGAGGGATGCCACCAAGGCTGCAAATCCTGTTGAACGCTTGGCAATTTCAGAGATGGCAACAATAATTAATGCCGAGATGATTACCTTGAGTGCGTAGTAGAGCATGACGATTGGGGTCTTGGTTGGCTGCCAATGCGCGCATCTTAATATAGGCTGGTGTTGTTGGGGTACTCCCGTATGTTCGCAGCTGGCACATAGCGGCCCCACGCCAGGTTCTGCTTTGCAGCGCTGAAGCCGATCCGCAAACGGTTCGCAACAATTCCGCGCGCTGAAAATGTACAATGACCCTGCAAGCGGATCAAGCTAAACATACTCTTGGGCTAATGGCAGTGCAACGAAAAATCCTTCTTGTTCTCTTGGTTTCGGCCGCTCTGGGCGCGGCCGGCGCGACCGGATGGTATTTCTCCCATCACCGTGCGGTCGGCACTGATGTATTGACGCTGTATGGCAACGTCGATATCAGGCAGGTGCAGCTGGCGTTCAACGGTTCGGAGCGGATAGCCGCCATGCAGGCCAGAGAAGGGGAGCAGGTCCGCAAAGGCCAGTTGCTTGCGACACTGGATACCGCGCGCTTGGCGAGCAATGTCGATCTGCAGCAGGCGCAGCTGGCATCGCAACAGCAGGTGGTCGCCCGTCTCGAGGCGGGCAGCCGGCCCGAGGAAATTCTCAAGGCGCAGGCCGATGCGGAAGCCGCGCGCATCGCCGCCGATAATGCCGCGCATACTTACCAAAGACTGCAGGAACTGGTGGCCAGGCATTTCGTCGCGCAGCAGCAGGCGGACGATGCGCTGGCCGCATCCGATGCTGCGCAGGCCCGATACCAGGCGCTGCAGGAAACGCTGAAGCTGGTCAAAATGGGTCCGCGCAAGGAGGATATTGCGTCAGCCAGGGCCATGCTGAGGGCCAGTAAGGCGGCACTGGAAGTGGCGCGCAAGGCGCTGGCCGATGCGTCGCTTTATGCGCCGGACAACGGCGTCATCCAGGAACGCATCCTCGAACCGGGCGACATGGCCTCGCCCCAGCGCCCGGTCTATACGCTGGCGCTTACCGATCCGGTCTGGGTGCGCGCCTATGTGCAGGGGCCGGACCTCGGCAAGCTCAAGCCGGGGATGCGCGCCGGGGTAAGCACCGACAGTTTCCCCGGCAAGAATTATCGCGCGTGGGTCGGCTACATCTCGCCCAGCGCCGAGTTCACGCCCAAGTCGGTGGAAACCACACAGGTGCGCAGCAGTCTGGTCTACCAGGTGCGCATATTCGTGTGCAACCCGCAGGGTGAGTTGCGCATGGGTATGCCCGCAACGGTGACGATCCATCCGGGTGAGCCTCCTGCGCCGGACGCCAGCCGCTGCCAGGATTAAACTGCCGTGACTGCCGCCGACCATATGACGGCTGCTTCCCTTGCGGCGTATCCACCCGATCAGATCGCGCTCGAAGTCAGCGGGGTGTCCAAAACTTTCCACGTCGGCACGCGGCAGGTGCCGGCATTGCAGCAGGTCGGTTTCCGTGTCCGGCATGGCGTGGTCACCGGCCTGGTCGGCCCCGATGCAGCAGGAAAAACCACGCTGATGCGTCTCGCTGCCGGCCTGCTGGTGCCGGATGCGGGCAGCATCACCGTGCTCGGCATGGATGCGACCACCCAATCGCTGGCGGTGCAGGGCGCGATCGGCTATATGCCGCAACGCTTCGGCCTGTACGAAGACCTCACCGTGCAGGAGAACCTTGACCTCTACGCCGACCTGCAGGGCGTGCCGGTACCGGCGCGTGCGGAACGTTACCGCGAACTGATGCACATGGCCGGCCTCGAGCAATTCACCAAACGCCTGGCGGGACAGTTATCCGGCGGCATGAAACAAAAACTGGGACTGGCCTGCGCGCTGGTGCGGCAGCCGTCGCTGCTGCTGCTCGACGAACCGACAGTCGGCGTGGATCCGCTGTCGCGCCGGGAACTGTGGGACATCGTTTACCGCCTGGTGCGCGAACAGGGGACCAGCGTGCTGCTCAGCACCGCCTACCTGGACGAAGCGGAGCGTTGCGACGAAGTGGTGCTGCTGCATGAAGGCAGGTTGCTGGCCCAGGGAACACCTGTTGAATTGCGCGCAACCATGCAGGGCCGCACTTATGAGATTTCGGGAAATAACCTGGAGAAGCGCGTGCTGCTGGCCGAATTGGCGCATGCCCCGGGCGTGCTGGATGGCTTGATACAGGGCGATCATCTCCGCGTGGTGATGGAGGACACCACGCCGCCCGATCTTGAAATCTTGCTGCCCGGTGTGAGCGGCATGGCAATGAAACCCGTGCCGCCGCGTTTCGAGGACAGCTTTGTCGCGATGATCAAGTCAAAATCCGGCGGCGAAAAATTTTCATCGCCAATCCCGGCGGGAAAAATTGTTTCCGGCATTGCTCAAACAGATCCCGGCAAGCCCGTCATCGAAGTACGCAATCTGCAACGCCGCTTCGGCGATTTTTATGCGGTGAATAACGTCACCTTCTCGGTGGCGAAGGGCGAGGTATTCGGCCTGCTGGGCGCGAACGGCGCGGGCAAGTCCACCACCTTCCGCATGCTGTGCGGACTGCTGCCGCCGAGCGGAGGGACGCTGCGCGTGGCCGGATCGGACCTGCGCCATGCCGCGGCCGCGGCGCGCGAACGCATCGGTTACATGTCGCAGAAGTTCTCGCTGTACGGCAACCTCAGCGTGGCGGAGAACCTGCGCTTCTTCGGCAACGTGTACGGACTGTCCGGCAAAAAGGGAAGCAGCCGCATCGGGTGGGCGCTGCAGGAATTCGAGTTGAGTGACATCGCCGAGTTCACCAGCGGCGATCTTTCGCTCGGCTACAAGCAGCGCCTGGCGCTGGCCTGTGCGCTGATGCATGAACCCGAAATTCTTTTTCTCGACGAACCCACCTCAGGTGTCGATCCGCTGGCGCGGCGCGAATTCTGGGCGCGCATCAACGCGCTGGCCGCGCGGGGCGTGACTGTAATGGTCACCACCCACTTCATGGAGGAAGCGGAATATTGCGACCGCCTTGCCATCATGGCGGCGGGCGAGATACTGACCATCGGCACACCGGGCAGTATCAAGGATCAAGCTCGATCCGAACAGCTGCCACAGCCGACGATGGAAGATGCTTTCGTCGCACTGATCCAGGCGCACGAACAGGGATGAGTTGCAGCATGACACTTAGGGAACAAGAAATTACAAATGTACCAATTCCCGATTAGTCATCAAGTTCAGCGCACGTCATTGCGAGGAGCGAAGCGACGTGGCAATCCAGATGCTTTCGAGCATAAAGGCCTTTATGATTGGCTGGATTGCCGCGCTTCGCTCGCAATGACGGCATTTTATAACTGGATATTGGTAACTTCCGCCCCCCTTAAATCTTTTGGTCCACGAAAGACACGAAAATCACGAAAATCACGAAAGGAATCGATATGTCATTTTGGCCTGACGCCTCCTCCATATGGTGGCTTCGTTGATTCACTGATGTTTGTGAATTTGTTCGAGTCCTTTCGTGTCTTTCGTGGACGCCGGGGTTTTCCGCAATGAACATCAATATACATCGAGGTTCCAGCGCAATGCGATTGAAGGGATTGGTGCGCAAGGAATTCCTGCAGATCATGCGCGACCCCAGCAGTATTGCGATCGCGTTCCTGATGCCGATATTCCTGTTGCTGCTGTTCGGTTATGGCGTGTCGCTGGATTCCGAGCATATCCCGGTGGCGCTGGTGGTGGAACAACCCGGTGCGGACACGGCGGACTTCGCCGCCGCGTTCCACCAGTCGCGCTATTTCGCTACGACGGTGTACGCCAGTACCCGTGACGCCGAACAGGCGATGATGGCCGGGCGCGTCAACGCCATCGTGGTGTTGCGCCAGGATTTTGCGCGGCAACTGCGCCAGAACAATGGCGCGCCGGTCCAGCTTATCGTCAACGGCGTGGATGCGAACACGGCGCGCATCATTTCCGGCTACGTGCAGGGCGCATGGGGGAAATGGCTGGAGCATGCCGCGCTGCAGCGCGGGCAAAAGCTGGATGTGCCGGTGCAGATGGAACAGCGCGTGTGGTTCAACAGCGAACTGCGCAGCCGCAACTTCCTGGTGCCCGGCCTGGTCGCCATCATCATGACGCTGATCGGCGCACTGTTGACCGCGATGGTGATGGCGCGCGAATGGGAGCGCGGCACCATGGAAGCGCTGCTGGTCACGCCGCTGTCGATGAGCGAGGTGATCCTCGGCAAGTTGATCCCCTATTTTATTCTGGGCATGGGCGGTCTGGTGCTGGCAGTGGGCATGGCGCTGTGGATGTTTGAGGTGCCGCTGCGCGGTTCGCTGTGGGTGCTGTTCGCCACGTCCGCGCTGTTCCTGATTACCGCGCTGGGCATGGGCCTGCTGATCTCCACCGTGGCTCGCAGCCAGTTCGTCGCCGGCCTGGTGGCGCTGATCGCCACCTTCCTGCCCGCCTTCCTGCTCTCCGGTTTCATCTTCGATATCGGTTCCATGCCCGGCGTGGTGCAGGCCATCACCCACGTCGTTGCCGCGCGCTATTACGTCGCCATTCTGCAGACGGTGTTTCTCGCCGGAAATGTGTGGAGTGTCATCCTGCCGAACGTGCTTGGGCTGGTGATGCTTGCGTCGGTGTTTCTGGGTATCACCTGGCGCAATGCGCGCAAGAGGCTGGAGTGACACCATGTTGGGACGCATCTTCGCACTGGTAATCAAGGAGTTCCTGGCGCTGCTGAAGGATAAGCGCAGCCGCATCGTGCTGATCGGTCCGCCGCTGATCCAGTTGATGGTGTTCGGTTACGCGGCGACATTTGATTTGAAGAACGTGCCGTTCGCGGTCTACAACGAGGACGGCGGCGCGGCATCGCGGCAGTTGCTGGCCGCCTTCGACGGATCGCCCAGCTTCACGAGAGTGGCGCAGGTCACGCACGAGGACGAGATCGCGCCGCTGATCGACGCCAAGCAGGTACTGATGGTGATACATGCCGGGCCGAACTTCAGCGCGGATATGCTCAGCGGCCGGCCGGCGGCGCTGCAGGTGATCGTCGACGGACGCAATTCCAATACCGCGATGCTGGCGATCAACGACGTCAGCCAGATCGTCGACCGCTTCAACCTTGCATGGATAGCGGACCACGGCGGCGCGCAGCCGCCCGCCCACGTCGAGACGCGCGCGTGGTTCAATCCCAACCTGGAAAGCCGCTGGTTTTTCGTGCCCGGCATCGTCGGCATATTGACGCTGCTGGTCACGATGCTGGTCACCGCGCTTTCCGTCGCACGCGAACGCGAGCAGGGCACATTCGACCAGCTGCTGGTCACACCGCTGCGCCCGGTGGAAATCCTGATCGGGAAAACCTTGCCCGGTTTCATCATTGGCCTTGCGGAAGCGAGCGTGATCATAGTGGCGGCGGTATTCTGGTTCCATGTGCCGCTGCTGGGCAGCCTGCTCACGCTGTATACCGGCATCGTGCTGTTTTTGCTGTCGGGCGTCGGCGTGGGATTGATGATCTCTTCGTTCGCGGTCACCCAGCAGCAGGGATTGCTGGGCGCCTTCATCTTCATGGTGCCGGCCATCATCCTGTCCGGTTTTGCCACGCCGATCCGCAACATGCCGCAACTGGTGCAGGACATCACGCTGCTCGATCCGATGCGCTATTTCCTGGTGGTGCTGCGCGGCGTGTTCCTGGAAGGCATGCCGTTCCATCTGCTGATCCAACAGTTCTGGCCGATGGCGCTGATCGGCGTGGTCGCGCTCAGCATCGCCGGATGGCTGTTCCGGCACCGCATGTACTGATGTGGCACCCCGAGATACTGCGGCGGCGGGCTACTTTTTCAAGGCCAACCGGATGCAATGAAGTCCGGCACGTGCCAGAAGCCGATGGCCGTGAACGAATCGCATTGCGGCTGGTGCGACATTTAGCAAACGGCAAATCCCGTGTTTACTTGCTTGCCAATTTTAATTTGTAAAAATATGCCGATAATTTGTAATATTTAGCAGGGCAAAGTTTAGGATAAAATAATATGCTTATTTAAATAACTTACTGAAAGCTTCCCGTATGTTCTTTGGAGTAACCCATATTGATGTGCCAGTCACCGACCTGGCGCGTGCCGAAGCCTTCTGGGGCAAACTGATCGGACTACAGGAGGTCAAGCGCGGAGAGGGCTTCGTCGACCTTGATTCCGGTTCGGTCATCTTGCGTCTGGTACAGTTGCCTAAAGTATCACGCCCGGTCACGTTACGCGTGAGCGTCCCGGATGTGACGGCCTCTTTTGATCTGCTGGTTCGGTCTGGCGGACGCGCGCTCTACGAAGCGCAGCGCACGCCAGCACTTGAACTGGAGGCGCATGTCGCCGATCCCGATGGCAATGCAGTAATCGTTTGGCGCGAACTGAATGAGGATGAATATGGTTTCGTGCCTGATCTGCCAAAGCAGGGAGAATGGCAAGCAGATGCGGAAAAGTTGCTCAACGAACTGCTTGCCTATGTCCCCGCGCTGTTCCGTACCATGGCGCGTCGCAAGGTAACCAGGATCATCGAGGAGGTGGCTGGTTACGACCACGCTGCCGTGACGCGCGACCACGTGATCCGCGGCTACATCCTGTCCAGCGCCAAGATCAAGCGCGACCGACTGATTGAACCGCTGCGCCAGTGCAACATTGACCCAAATGATTACAAAGAAGAATTTGATGCCTGAACAGACATCTTCAATTTTGGCGATGCCGGAAGCCGGCGCCGGGAAATGTAGCTGTCTGCCGAAAGACCAAGGTAATTCCAACCTTAAAATCCTTGACTCGGGATTGAAATTTCAATAGCCTTATCTACTGCATGGTTTAAGATTCATATCTTAAGTTTAAATTTTAAAAACCAAATCGGAGTGCAACAACCAGATCGGGCAGCAGAGCCCGTGAAAAGCAAACCTGGAAGCGAGGGATACAAAATGCCGGTCTAAGGTATCTTCACTCTGACAGTGGAATCGTCTTTTATAAATTACACAGGCTTAGGCCTGTCTTTATTTGTTTTATTCCCCATTGTATTTATAGCTTCGCAGTTTTGCGGCTTGTTTGAATTGCGCCCGGTATTGGATTCCTCTTTGCCTGATCGGTCATCTTAAATGCTGACACAGGCGCCGGAAGGAATATCGGGAGCCTGCCGTAACAGTCCGACCTCCACGCTACCCAGGGAAGCATGTTTGAAGGCGGTTCGAAAGATAGTGAAGCTTATGAAAACAAAAGTGAATGGCACTTTTCGTGCAAGTTTTAACAATTTTACTATCGATACAAATCTCGGCCTCAAGCACAGCAGTGCAGGGCATATCAAGCTACAACCCAAAGAATTGATGGTTCTGGTCGAACTTGTTTCCAATTCCGGGCAGCTGATATCAAAAGACCACCTGATTGAAAGGATATGGAATGATCAGTCCATATCCGATTCGAGTATAGCCCGCAGCATTTCATGCATTAAATCCAAATTGAATATTGCTTCTCCTGGAGCAGGATTGCTAATCCGATCGGTTTACGGGAAGGGTTATATATTCGCCGGCGATGTAAAACCAAACAAGAGCTTCCTGACAGAAGACTCCTTCTACTGCCTTATTAATCACTCTCCGGACATGATAGCCTGCAAGGATGGCGACGGCCACTGGCTGGCATTAAATGACGTCGCAATCGGAATGCTTGGCCTTGAAGGGAAAGACTGGATGGGAAAGCGGGACAGTGAGCTGGCCGAACTAGTGGACTGTAACAATTGATTCGGGAGTGATACGGCGTGAGGGATCGAAATATTTCCACTTCACGGTCTTGGGTTGTTTGTTGTACTGACGGATATAGCGCATGAGCTTTCTTTTGAGGTCAGG
>Ga0307375_10005778_pt1 | contig 11536 bp, 9 predicted proteins | sample TR1MG_FD_202531 | JGI IMG/M metagenome (GOLD analysis project Ga0307375, IMG submission 202531) | Soil microbial communities from Risofladan, Vaasa, Finland - TR-1 | ecosystem: Environmental > Terrestrial > Soil > Coastal area > Acid sulfate soil | place: Finland: Risofladan, Vaasa | collected... | reverse complement strand
TGCCCTCCACCGGGCCGTTGATGTTAAACGAAAGGCTGCCGAAACGGCCGTCGCTCAAGGCCATGCCCGCTGTCGCCAGGCAGAGGATCAGCGCTATCTTCAGCACCGTCAGCGCGTTCTGCACCTGCGCGCCGACGCGCGTGCCGATGCAATGCAGCACCGTGAACACCAGGATCAGGAGAATGGCGAACCACTTCTTCCACAGCGTCAGCATCAGCGGATCGGCGAAGACGAAGCGGTTGCCGAGGCTGGTGAAGAGGTATTCGGTGAAGCCCAGGGCCGAGAGCGCGATCGGTGCGGAGAAGCCGACGAAGAAGCTGGTCCAGCCGGTGAGGAATCCCAGCGCGGGATGGTAGAGGCGCTTGAGGTAGACGTACTCGCCGCCGGCCTGCGGCATGCGGGTGGCCAGCTCGGCGTAGCAGAGCGCGCCGGAGATGGCGATCAGGCCGCCGAGCAGCCAGCAGAGGATCACCCAGCCGGGCCCCGGCAGTTGGCCGGCCATGATCCCGGAGGTCAGGAAGATGCCTGAGCCGATCATGTTGGCTACGACGATCGCCGTGGCCGTGAACAGGCCCAGGGTCCGGCCCAGCCCATTTCCCGAGTCGGTCTCTTCGTTCAACGGGGATATCCTTTATTGAATGCTTATCTTTTATATTGACACATCTTTACTCGGAGGGTTTCCGCACGCGCAGAATATAAATATTATCGCGCACCAGGAATGTCTCCACACGCACCACCTCGAAGCCCGCCTCGCCGACCTGTTTGGCGAATTCATCCCTTGCCGTCGCCGAGTGCTCGGAAGCGCCCGACTTGGCCGGGTCGTTCTCCACGATCGCCAGGATCCCACCCGGCTTGAGCGCGGGAATGATATTCCGCAGCAGAGCGATTCGGTCGTCGAGATGATGGTAGACATTGATCATGAAGGCGATGTCCAGCGAGTTTTCGGGAAAGCCGGGCTCGATCACCCCGCCCTGGATGATTTTCACGTTGCCGAGCCCCAGCCGCTCGCACCTGGCCTGCAGGTGGTCGAGGGCGTTCTTGTCGATGTCGTTGGCATAGATCAGGCCGTCCTCGCCGACCCGCTTGGCCAGCCAGATCGTGTAGCGCCCGGTCCCGGCGCCCACCTCGCCGATCACCATCCCCGGCTCCACTCCCATCGCGTTCATCACCTTGTCCGGCGGCTGGATGGCGTTGAGCCGGTGCTCCCAGGGCTCTACGAAGTCGTCCTGGCAGGAGGTGGCGGCGGGAACGAACAGCGATACCAGGAGGATCGCAACAAAGTGAACTTTCGCATCTGATCTCATCTGGGACTCCTTGGCGAGAATGCGTAAGAGTAATTATTCACCGCTTGATACGGAATACCGAGACGTAGTCCTGCTTCAGGAATGTCTCGTGCCGCAGAAATTCGTAGCCCGCCTGCTCGAGCAGCTCGACGGTGCGCTCCTTGCGGAGGAAATGCGAGCTGCCTGTCTTCTCGGGATCCTGCTCGATCACCACCACCGTCGCCTCCGGCTTGAGGTACTTCTTCAGGTTGACAAGCAACTCCACCGGTTCGTCGATGTGGTGCAGGGCGTAGACCATCACGGCCATGTCCAGCTCGCGGGCGGGGAAGAGGGGATCGGCCTCCTCACCGACGACAGTCAAAATGTTGTCGATTCCGTCGTCGATACACTGGTCCTTCAACTGCCGCAGCGCGCGCTCGTTGATGTCGTTGGCGTAAACCAAGCCGTTCTCGCCAACTCGCTTCGAAAGCCAGAAGGTGAAGTAGCCGTTGCCCGCGCCGACCTCCCCGATGAGCATCCCTGGGTGCACGCCGACGGCGTCCATCACGCGTTCGGGCTGCATTTGGCGATCGCGGTAGCTGTCGGTTTGCGGAGCGGCCCTGCAGGCTTCGGTGGCGAAGCTGATCAGGAAGATGCCGCCCAGGCAGGCCAAAGTGATCGCGGCGAGTAGGAGTGCGGTAGTGGTCTTGTTCATCGTTCCCCCCGGCTGCAGTTTACATGCTCCCTATAAAGTGTGACAAAAGGAACCTTTAAGGCTGTAAGCGCGGCTACACAAAATGCCAATCATCCGATTCTCACTTTTTGATACGGAATACTGAAATTGTGTCCTGCCAACTGATTGTAGGGGGCGCATTTATGCGCCCCGCATCTTCTGAGAAAAATTACCGTGACTGCCCACGGTCTGCCTCGACTGGCGCCGCACGGGCGGCATCCGCCAGAGACGGACGAGTTCATCCGCCTCTGCAATTATTCGGGAGGTTCTGCGAACCGGCGGTTTTAAGGAATGCCGTGTGGAATGGCTAGATCAGCACCACCTTCGGCAGCACCTGGGTCTGCAGGCTGCCGAGCGGTTTCTTCGCCTCGCCGACGGCGACCATGCGGCCCTCGGGGTCGAAGAGCCTCACGCGCTGACCCGTATTAATAATCGGCGAGTGGATGACGATCATGCTGCCGTTGCGCACCCGCTCGAGCTGGAAGGCGTTGATCTCGATCCTGGGGAAGTCTGGCAGCAGCTCGTCCATCGGTTGCAGGTAGGAGCGGTCGCCGTCGGCCTCCATCTTCTCGATCCTCTCGAGCGTGTAGGCGTTTTCGACCGTCAGCGCGCCGACACCCAGCCTCTGCAACTCCTCGAGGTAGGCCCCGCAGCCGATTTCGACCCCGATGTCGTGAGCCAGGGAGCGGACGTACATGCCCGTGCTGCCGCGGATGTCGAGCACCAGGCGGTCGCGCTCGTGCTCCAGCACATCGAGCTGGTGAATCGTCACTTCGCACAACTCAGGCTCCACCGTCTTGCCCTCGCGCGCGAGCTCGTAGAGCCGCTTGCCGTCGACCTTCTTCGCCGAATAGATGGGCGGACGCTGCATAAACGTGCCGCGGTAGCGCGCCAAGAGCTTATCCAGAGCTTCCGTGCTGACCTCGGGCGGCTCCTGCTTCTCGCCGACGGCCTGGCCGTCGGCGTCGTAGGTGTCGGTGGACTGCCCCAGGCGGATCGTGGCGCGGTAGCGCTTGTCGGCCTTGAGCAGGAAGCGGCCGAGACGCGTCGCCTTGCCGAGGCAGATCGGCAGGAGGCCGGTGGCGTTGGGGTCGAGGGTGCCCATGTGCCCCATCTTGCGGAAGTGTAGGATTTGGCGCAGCCGCCTGATGACGTCGAAGGAGGTGATGCCCTTGGGTTTGTCGACGAGCACAAAGCCGTCGAGCTGCCGTCTGCCGCCTCTGTTGCCCCTATGCGCCATGTCCCGTCTTTCGCGATCTTCTCAGATCATATCTCGCCCGCCGGCTCCTTGCCGGAGGCAATGCGCGTGGAGAGGGAATCGACCAGCTCGCCGACGAGCTGCTCAACCTCGCCGGAGTAGTTGAAGCCGGCGGCGTTCATGTGGCCGCCGCCGCCGAAGTGCCTCGCGATCTCGCCGATGTCGATGTCGCCCTTGGAGCGCATGCTGAAGCGCCACCCGCCGCTCTCGTCCTGCCTCCCGAGCACCGAAGCCTGGACCGTCGAGGTGATCAGCGGCATGTTGACGATGTCCTCGAAGATCTCGTTGGCGTAGCCGTGCTTCTCGATCTCATCGTAGCCGATGGTCATCACCACCGCTGCGCCGTCGCAGAAGCGGCGGATCTGGCTGAGCATCCGGCCGATGAGGTCGAGTTTTTCGGGCGGGTAGCTGCGGTAGACCTTCTGGGCCACGGCGGCGGGGCTTGCCCCCCGGCGCATCAGTTCCGCGGCGATCTCGAGGCAGGAGGCGGTGGTGTTGGCGAAGGTGAAGCTGCCGGTATCGGTCATGATCCCGGCGAAGAGGTTCTCGGCCATCGAGCCGGTGATCTCGCAGCCGAGGTCGTTCACCAGCATGAAGATCATCTCAGCCGTCGCCGCCTTCTTGGCGTTTACCCAGTTGACGTCGGCGTGCTCCTGGTTGTCGGGGTGGTGGTCGATGTTGACAATCGTCGCCGCCGGGATGTGCTCGAATCCCGAGCGCTCGGGCGAGGGGCACTCCATCAGGATTGCGACTTCGAACTCGCCCTCGATCTCCGATACCCGGCGGATGCGGCTGGCGCCCGGCAGCTTGCGGTACATCGAGGGTACCGGGTCGGCCGACTGCATCGACGCCTCCTTGCCGAGCTGCTCCAACGCCTCGGCCATCGCCAGCTGGCAGGCGATCGAGTCGCCGTCGGGGCTGAGGTGGCCCGTCAGCAGGAACCGCTGGTGCTGCTTGATCGTCTCGATTACTTCTGCTTTGCCCATCTGTCTCTCCGCAAAGGATGCAGATTATGCAGATACGTCCGGCGGAAATCAAGCATTCCCTGCGTCAGCCGATCGGCTCCCCGGGCGGCGGCGCCGGCGGGGTGGGGATCTTCTCCGGCCGCGGATCGTCGAGGAAGAGCTCGATCTCCTTGATCATTGCGAAAATGTGGGCCTTGACCCCGGTGTCCTCGTGCTGCCCGAGCACCTCATCCAGGCGGCCGGCGAGCTCCTTCAGCTTGAACAGTGCGATCGCCCGCGCTTGATCAGAGGCCGCGCCGTCGGCCGCTAGCGCCATTATCCGTCGCACCGCCAGGCGTCTGACGAGTTGGGTGACCTCCGCCTCAAGCGCTTCTCCGGGCTCGCGGGCGAAGGCGGCTTCCAACACGCGATCGAGCACCTCTTCGAGACCGGGGAGGCTGTTGTCGCGCGCGTGGAATTCCACCAGCCGCGAGGCCCGCTCGGGATTGAAGATCAGCTCGAGCGTCATGCCCGCCGCCGTCTCCGCCGCCGACAGCGGATCGAAAGTCACACCCGTTCTGCGCGGAAAGATTTCGCCGCCGCCGCGCTGGTAGCCCGGCGCCCGCGGCGGAATCATCGCCACTATCCGCTCGGGCAGCGTCAGCGTTTCCGTGCTGATCGTCTCCAGCAGCGCTTCGAGCGCACGACGCTGGGTCTCCCCGTCGATCATCTCGGTGAGCAGGCGGCCGTCGCCGCGCATGGCATAGCTGTAATTGAGCCCGCCGAGCACCTTCGCCGCCGCCACGGTCTGATAGCGGTGGAAGAGGTAGAGCGGCACGAGCACCTCTTCGAGGGTGCACATCGGCTCGGCCTGCCTGATATTGTTCTCCGAGAACCTGTCGAGCGCCGCCTGCCGCAGTCGCAGCACCCGCTCGAGCTCGATCACGGGATCGAGGCCATTGTCCCAGAGGTGGGAGTAGGGGTGCGCGCTGCCGGGCGGCCGCGAGTCGGCATCGGAGATGAACAGCAGGCCCCTGTCGAATGCCTGCGTCAGAATCCTATCGAGCTCAGCGTCTTCATCGGCGCCCTCGGGAAAATCCTGGTAGCCGTAGGCGATTGCCACCTTGTCCCACTCGCCGATGCCGTCGGTATAGGCCTCGGAGAAATCGATCGTGCCGTCGTCGCGCAGCCGCAGCAGCGGATGGGGGTAGTCCATCACCGAGGAGCGCTCGTTGAAGTTCGAGGCGTAGTTGTGCATCAGGCCGAGCGTGTGCCCGACCTCGTGCGCCGAGAGCTGGCGGATGCGCTGCAGCGCCATCTCGCGCGCCTCGGCCGCCGCCTCGGAGCCTTCCTCGTAGGGGGCGGACATCGCGACGGCGATCAGGTAGTCCTGCCGGATGCGCTGCGAGCCGAGCGTCACGTGGCCCTTGATGATCTCCCCGGTGCGCGGGTCGGAGACCGAGCCGCCGTATGACCAGCCGCGCGTCGAGCGGTGGACCCACTGGATCAGGTTGTAGCGCGCGTCCATCGGGTCGGCGTCGGGCGGCAACTCCCTGACCTGCCAGGCATTCCTGTAGCCGGCAGCTTCGAATGCCTCGTTCCACCAGCCCGCTCCCTCGATCACCGCTGACTTCACCGGCTCCGGGATTCCCGGATCGACGTAGTAGACGATCGGCTCCACCGCCTCGCTCACCTCCGCCTCCGGATCCTTCTTCTGCAGCCGGTGGCGGTTGATGAAGCGCATCACCAGCGGGCGGTCGAAGGGGGCCGTCGGGTCCATGTAGCTCATCGAGCCGAAGCTACTGCGCGGGTCGAAACGCCGTGGCTCGTAGCCGGGGTCGGGCAGGCGCAGGAGCGAGTGGTGCTGGTGCACGGTGACAGCCGCAGGCGACGGCGTCACCGAGCCGATCAGGCGATTTTGCGGCTCGCCCGCGAAGGTGAGGACGGCCTCGAACTCGCTGTTGTCGGGGAAGCTCTTCGTTCTCGGCAGAAACATCGCGCTGCGCGACTGGTCGACCTGGTAAGAGCCCTGTCCGGCGCGCTGCAGCCGGCTGCTCACGCCGTGGGCGTCGCTCAGCAGCAGATCGGTCGCGTCGACCAGCACCCTGCCGTCCTCCTCCGCGGCGACGGCAGCCCCCCAGATGACCGAGCGGGCAAACGACTGCTCGACCGTCCGCGCCACCGCCTCGTCGGCCCCGTCGGCGCGGAAACCGTAATTCCGCTCGAGCATCAAAACCTTGGGACCGATGCGGCTGAAGGCCACCACATGCTCGCCGGTGAGCTGGCCCCGGTCGAGCCCGATGTCGTTGGAACCCACGCCCCAGGGCATGGATGTCACGTAGAGGAATTCCTCGTCCCAGTTGCCGATCTCCAGCCAGATCCTGCCGCCCGCGGCGTCCCAGTAGAACGTGAAGAAGCCCTCGTGTTTCTCCATGCCCTCGGTCTGCGCGGAAATCGACGGGATTGCTTCCTGCGAGAGTCCGGTGGCGGCAAACAGCATCAATGCCGCTATCGCGAGTGCGGTTTTCGCCCGAATGTACCCCATGTCGCCCTCCTCGAAGAACTAATCACAACATTTAAATTTGTATGACATTCTGTGGATTTTGTTGAAGTACACGTCTTTGTGAGGAAATCGTATTACACTATGCCGCCGCGCACAACGTCAACCCTTCGCGCGGCGGAATCACTGCCGGGATTGTTGGCCCGCGGCCGGCACTCTGTTAAACTCTCAGCTACCAATCGCCGGATTGCTATAGACCATATGAAGAAAGCCATAGTCATCCTATTAGCCCTCGGAGTCGGCTCCCTTCTCTCCGTCTCGTGTGGATCCCCGGCACCGCTCTGGCTGGCCGACGCCGCCAGCGTGCAGGAATTGCTCGAGAGCGCCGAAGGGCTCGGCAACCTGGCATTGGCCGCGAGCGAAACCAGCGTATTGATCGCCGGCGCCCGCAGCCGACCCGGCTCCGGTCTAGTAGTCCTGTTCGCCGTCGAGGCAACCCCGGAAGGGCGGATCAGGAGCCGCCGGGTGCTGCTCGATCTGGAACCGGATGCCGAGCTTCTCGACATCAAGGCAGGCTACGGCGGCGATGGGAATGCGGTCTTCAGCATCGCGGCGTTGGTGGAGCGCCCCAGCGGCGGCGACACGGCGTTTTTCTGGGAGATTCCGGCCGCAGGCGAGCCCGAAGGAGCGGTGCAGCTTGAGCTGGCCGACAGGGTTGGTGAAGAGGTGGTCGCGCGGGACCTGCACATCATCCACTTCGACGGCGGCGCTTTCCTTTTATACGGGGCCGATGCCTTCGCCTCGGCGGATACGCTCAATTCCGCCATGGTCCTGGCAAGAGCCGGCGAAGCGCCACTGGCCCTGGGCCGCTACCCCTCCGGTATGCTGTGGGAGATCACCCGGGCCGGCACCGGCGCCGGGGGAATCGCGGTCGCCCGCAGCTGGCGCGAGGGGGAGGTGTTTGCCACCGCGCTGACGCTGTTCGACGCCAAAGGCTTGAGCCTGGCGGGACCGCGAGTGTTGTTCACCGCAAAATACCTGTTCGATACGATCTTCGCCTGGGATGCGGATCGGCGGGAATTCGCCATGCTCTGGGGCACATCCCACCGCTACTGGTTCCAACGGATAGGGCTCGAGGAGGGGGAGTTGCAGCAGCGGATGTCGCCCTCGCCGGAGGTCAGGTTCGACGCCACGGTGGTGGCACTGAGGCCCGAATCCGGCCGCTATCTCGTCGTGCTGGAGGACGGGCGGAGGCTCTTCTCGCGGTTCATCGGCGCCGCAGGAGAGCTCTCAGGTGCAGTGAGTGAGCTGGTGGGGATAGGGGAGACCGGCAACCGGCGGCTCCACGTGCTGGCTCACGCCTGGTCAGGGCGGCGGCTGGCGGCGCTGCTGTCGTTCGGTGAAAACTTCGCCTACCGCCTGCTGGAACCCTGATTACGGGCGCAATTCGATTTCGAATTCCGGCGTGGGTTAAGGAATTCCATTTCCCGGGTGTTACTGATCCTTCTCGGCGGTCTGGGTGGTGCCCTCGGTGATCGGGCCGACCTCGTTGATCGCCCGCTCGATCGTCGCTATCCGCGCCGTCGCTTTCGGGAAGCGCTCACGGAATTCGGCCAGGTACTGCTTCGCTTCGTAGAGCGCCCGCTCGTGGCGTTGGCGGTAGCGGTCGACCTCGCCGAGCTGTTCCACCCGAATGGCGAAGTCGTGGATCCGGCCGTACTCCTCGCTCGCTTTTGCCAGCGAGAAGGCGAGGTTGTAGAGGACCATCTCGGGGTCCTGAATATCCACGTCCAGCTCCAGAGCCGACTTGAAGCGCTCGCCGGCGGCAGCGTACATCTTCCGGCCCATGTAATGCATCCCGACCACGATGTGGTGCTCGGCAAGGTGGGTGTAGGCCTCCTGCAGCAGCGACCTGACTTCGGGGACGTACTTGCTCTCGGGGTACTTCTGCAGGAAGGTCTGGAAGTCCTTGATCGATTCCTCGGTCTGCGTCTGGTCGCGATTGGGCGGCAGGATCTGCTTGAAGCTGCAGATGGCGACCTGCTTCCAGACGTAAGCCGAATCATCGTAGCGCGGGTAGAGCGAGATGAAACTCTGGTAGTCGGACTTGGCGAGGATATAGCCCGAGCGCCGGTCCTTGTTGAAATAGGCATCGGCGCGCTTCAGCCTGATCTCCTGAACCCGCTCGCTGTTGACGTAGAGCCGCTCGAAGCGCTCGAAGACGGCAATCGCGTGGTTCCACTCGCCGGCCTCGAACTTCTGCATCCCCAGCCTGTAGAGGTCGTCCTCGGGCATCACCTCGACCGAGATCTTATCCTGGAAGCTGTGGCAACCCCCCGCCGCCAGCAGGAGAGCGAGAAACAGCAGCGAAAAAGCCCATCTGGTTGTTCTTTTAGTATTCATATCAACTCGTTTCATCACGCGCGAAGGATAGCAGACATCGCGGATTTTGCAACCATTGTCTCCCCGTGTCCGTAAGCCCGGTTTCTTTACAGAGACGTCCGGGGTGCGGAAAGGTTTCAGCCGGCCGGGCTCAGAGTTATCGGGAAGAGCCAGCCGATTCCGCGGCCGAGACCATCTCCCGCACCACCGCGGCGGGGTTCCCGGCCTTGAAAATTGCATTGCCGGCCACCAGCATCGTCGCGCCCGCCGCCGCCAGCTCGCCCGCGTTTGCGGGCCCCACGCCGCCGTCGACCTCTATCTCCACCGGCTGGTTGCCGAGCTTCAGCAACGCAGCCGCCTCGCTGATCCTGCGGGTGCTCGAGGGGATGAAGGCCTGCGCCCCGAAGCCCGGGTTGACCGACATGATCAGCACGAAATCGAGATCTTCCATCACCCAATCGAGCGCGTTGAGCGGCGTCGCCGGATTCAGCGCCACCCCCGCTTTCGCCCCGGCCTTGCGGATGTAATCCAGGGTGCGCTGCATGTGAATCACCGCCTCGGCGTGGATGCTGAGGTAATCGGCGCCCGCGTCGAGATAGGAATCCAGCCGCTCCTCGGCGTTGGTGATCATCAGGTGCACGTCCAGGGGCAGCGAGGTTATCTCCTTGCACTTGCTTACGATCAGCGGGCCGTAGGTGAGATTCGGGACGAAGTGCCCGTCCATCACATCGATGTGCAGCAGGTGCGCGCCGGCCTCCTCGACCATCCGTATCTCCTCGGCCAGACGGCCGAAGTCGGCAGACAGAATCGAAGGCGCAATCTTAATTTTCATTGGCTCAACCTCACCCTTAGTATCAACTCCTCGGATCCGGGGATAGTGACGAACTCGCCCGCCTCAGGCGATTGGCGGTAGATCTGGTAATGCCTCAGTTCGAAGCGGTCGCCGCCCGAGATATCCTGTGTGCTGCCCTGGCGCATGACGATCACTCTCAGCCCCTGGTCGCGCAGCGCGTCGAGCACGGGCAGCAGCGGCTTGCCCACCAGCCTGGGCAGCATCACCAGCTTCGGCCGCGGGCCGCGGCTCTCCAGCACGTCGATGAACTCGGTGATGAAGGGCGTGGAGGGCTGCGGCGTCTGGGCGATCACCGACCCCTCCGGCACCTCTTCGGAGAACGCGGTGAGGCTGCGGCGGACCTGGAAATCCTTCTGCTTGGCCACCAGGGTCGCCTCGCGCAGCGACATGCCGAGCAGGTTCGGCACGAGTATCTGCCTGAAGCCGGCGCTAAGAGCGACCCTCACCGTGCGGCCGCGCTTGATCCGCGAGCCCGCAGCGGGGCTCTGGCTGAGAATCCGATCCTCCACGTAGATGTCGCTGTACTTGCGCTGCTCCTCCACTTCCAGCTTGAGGCTGCGCATCGCCAGCCGTTCGGCGGCTTCCGCGGGCAGCAGGTCGATAAGGTCGGGCACCTTCTTCACATCGCCGCTGAGCGAGGAGATCAGGCTCCACCAAACCGCCAGAGCAAATATCAGCAGCGGCAGTGCTATCAGCACGGGCCACTTGAACACCCTGAACAGCAACTTGCCGAAGGCAACAGTGCCGTTCAGCGCACCTCTGAAAAATGCGCCCAGCGATTCCGGCCTGGGTAATTTTATCTTGATCTTCATTACTGAAATTAAACGCCGCCCTCTGTGGGAAAGCCGCCGTCGCCGCGAGATTAGCATGCCCGGAGAAGACTCTCAACCACGCTCTGCGCCCCGCCGGACGCGGGCGCCCGAGATCAGTTGACATAGACGCCACCGCGAGCATAGATTGTCAGCTAGCTTACGATTTCCGGATTGAAATGCTCAGTCTCTCGCAACTCGAGTTCTTCGAAGGCCTGGGTTCGCACCACATGGAGCAGCTCAGCGACGCTGCGGTGGTCTTGACGCTGGATAAGGGCGAGGTCGTCTACCTCCCCGGCGAGCAGAGCGACCACCTTTACATTGTGGCGGAGGGCAGGATCAAGGTCTCCAAGCTGAGCGAGACCGGCAAGGAGTTGACTCTTGCCTACCACGAGCCCGGCGAGATCTTTGGCGAGCACACCCTGCTCGACGGGCAGCCGCGTAGGACGATGGCCGTCGCCCTCCTCCGCTCCAGGATCTGGGCGGTGCCGAGGGAAAACTGCCTCGCCCTGGCGCGCGCTTCCTCGGCGTTCGCGCTGCGCATCGGCACGATCATCGGCCGCCGGCGCCACGAGCTGGAAAACCGCATGGAAAAGCTCGTCTTCAGGGATGTCCCGGCGCGCCTGGCGTTCCAGATACTGTGGCTTGCCGACAAGTACGGCGTTGAGAAGGACGGCTCGCTCGAGATCGAGCTGCAGCTCTCGCAGATGGAGCTGGCCAACATGATCGGCGCGACACGCGAGACCACCAGCACCGCGCTGAACGAGCTCAAGCGCGAGGGGATTTTGCAGACGA
>Ga0307375_10005776_pt1 | contig 11538 bp, 8 predicted proteins | sample TR1MG_FD_202531 | JGI IMG/M metagenome (GOLD analysis project Ga0307375, IMG submission 202531) | Soil microbial communities from Risofladan, Vaasa, Finland - TR-1 | ecosystem: Environmental > Terrestrial > Soil > Coastal area > Acid sulfate soil | place: Finland: Risofladan, Vaasa | collected... | reverse complement strand
CCTTATAGCTTCCGGTAATAATCTGGTCGCCTTCCTTGAGGCCGTCCAGCACTTCAATGTCGGTGGTGCCGGTGATGCCGGTATTGACCTTGACGAACTGGGCCTTGCCACCGCGAACGACGAACACACCCTGAATCTCTTCCTTATCCTTTTTGCGTTCGGTGGTGGGCTCGGCGGCTTCGACAGCGCGGTCGCTCTCGTCCTTCTTGACCTTGTCGGGCTCGAGGTCGATTCGCTGGCGAATGGTGAGCGCCTGGATCGGAATCGCGAGCACGTTCTGTTTGCTGGCGGTGGTGATCTTGGCGGTTGCCGAGAGGCCGGGACGAAGGTCACGAGGCGGATCGGTCAGGGTCACGACAACCTTGAAATCCTTGGCCTCCTGGCTGCTGGCGGTGGTCTGCGAGGTAGCGACGCCGGTAGACCGGAGAAGAGCGTTGTCGCCGATTTCAGTGACGACGCCCTTGAAAACCTTCTTGGGAATGGCATCGATGGTGACATCGGCCGGCTCGCCGAGCTTGACATTCATGATGTCGGTTTCATCGACCATCACTTCGGCGGTGATAACGGAGTTATCGGCCAAAGTCATGAGCGTGGAGCCAGGCGAATTCTGAATGCCGACGACAACGGTCTCGCCCTCACGGACGGGGAGGTTGGTGACGATGCCGTCAAACGGAGCCTTGTAAAGGGTCTTGCTGAGGACGTCGTCGTAACGGACGAGGGTGGCCTTCTGCTGGGCGATGGTGCTGTGTGCCGACTCGGCCTGGGCCTTCATCTGAGCGATCTTCGCCCGAGCCTGAATGAGGCCGGAGGCGGAGGCTTCGTAGGCAGCACGCTTGGCGTCGAAGTCCTGCTTGGCGATCAATTGATCCTTGAAAAGTCCCTCGGCGCGTTGCCAGTCGAGACGTTTCTGGACTTCATCTGCCTGTGCGCGGGCGAGATCGGCAACAGCGGTATTGTAGCCAGCCTGAGCCGCGACGTAATTGGTCTGCGCGGCCTGAATGCTGGCCTTGGTTGCCTGAACGTCGGCTTCAGGCTGGATGTTCTCGATCTGCGCCAGCAACTGGCCCTTCGTTACGTGATCGCCTTCCTTCACGTAAATATGGGTGATTCTGCCAAAGGCATTCGCGCCGACGTTGACATACATTTTCGGCTTGATTTCGCCCGAAGCGGTTACGGTGGACCGGAGGTCCTCACGAATTACCTTACCGGTCTGAACAGTGACAACGCCTTTGCGAGCCTGCTGAATGCTAAAGGCTACTATGGCGACCACGGCAATCAGAGCGCCAATCGCGATCCAAACTTTTTTCCAGGTTTTCATCAGTCCTCGGTCGGGAATGAAAACTTCGTAACGAAATCGATGCCTACCCGTCTGTATCCAGTGCTGCCCCATGGCGCAGGCGACTTCGCACAAAGGTACTTACGGATTAAGACGGACGAAAGTTTCATCGGAAAGCAAAACTTCGAAATTTCTTCGTCTGGAACCGCCTTTGGGAGGGAAGTTCCAAGCCATTCGCGGGCGGTGAGCGGTATTGATATGCACCGCAACCGGACACACGTATCGCGAATGGACATTCCGGGAGATTTCGGCGTTTCAATTATACGCGTGCGAGGCTGGAAAAAAGAAAATGGACACGCAACTCGATCTGCCATCAAGGGTTAGTGAAGTTTAATGAGGCAGCTCTCCGCGCCCAAAAGTGCCCTTTCGGGTAAGGCACTCTTCTTGCTTTGAAGGGGGTAAAAACATACAATCTAGCAAGCCCCAATAGCCCTAGGAGTTCTTCAATGCGGTACTTTCCTTCTCGACCCTTCGTAGGTGTGCTTCTGGCCGGAATATTTCTCCTCGGGAGCTTTGCGCAAGCCCAGGATTCGAAATCGACGGAACCGGCTAAAGACCCGCTCAGTCGCCCCCTGTCCAAGAAAGAGGCGAAGCAGCGGGAAAAAAATTGGAGGAAAGAGGTTTCCAAGACCTATCAAAAGTGGCTGGACGAAGACGTCCGGTACATTATCACTCCGGAAGAAGAGCAAGCGTTCAAGCAGCTCTCCAACGATGAGGAACGAGACCAGTTCATCGAGCAGTTCTGGCTGCGGCGCGACCCGACGCCGGACACTCCGGAGAACGAGTACAAGGAAGAGTATTACCGGCGCATAGCGTATGCGAACGAACACTTTGCGGCGGGCATTCCGGGCTGGAAGACGGACCGCGGGCGGATCTACATCATCTGGGGCAAGCCGGACGAGATCGATTCGCATCCCTCGGGTGGAACGTATAACCGTCCGATGTCAGAGGGCGGGGGCACGACCTCGACATATCCGTTTGAAGATTGGCGCTACCGGTACCTGCCGGGCATTGGGAACAACGTGATCCTGGAATTCGTGGACACGTGCATGTGCGGCGACTACCACCTGACGATGAATCCGAACGAAAAGGATGCGTTGCTGTACACGCCGAACGCAGGCTTGACCCAGTCGGAAGAGATGGGCCTGTCGTCAAAGGCGGACCGCATCACGGGCAGCCAGTATGGATTCAATCCGGATGGACTGTCGAACCAGAGCACAGAGTTCGACAACCTGGAACTGATGGCGAAGATCAACGCGCCGCCGCCGATCAAGTTCCGCGACCTGGAAGAGGCGGTGACCCACAAGATCCGATATAACCTGCTGCCGTTTGAAGTGCGGGCGGACTTTGTGAAGGTGACCAGCGATACGGTGCTGGTGCCGGTGACGATCCAGGTGAAGAACAAGGACATTACGTTCGTCAATAAAGACGGCGTACAGCGCGGCAGCGTCAATATCTTCGGGCGCGTTACGACGATTACGGGCCGCGTGGCGCAGACGTTCGAAGACACGGTCGGGATCGACGTGCCGGCAGAACTGCTGCCGAAGGAAGTGGAGAACGCTTCCGTGTACTGGAAGGCCCTTCCGTTGCGCCCGGGGATGTACAAACTGGATATTGCGGTGAAGGACGTGAACGGCGACCGGACGGGGACGTGGACGCAGGCAATACGCGTACCGGAATTCTCGGACGACAAGCTGCAATCGTCGTCGCTGATACTGGCCGACCTGATGGAGAAAGTTGCGGCGAAGAACATAGGCGCCGGGAATTTCGTCATCGGAGATACGAAGGTACGGCCACGCGTTCCGGATGCCGCGAATAAGCCGGTGGTGTTCAAGCGCGCGCAGCGGCTGAACTTGTGGATGCAGGTGTATAACCTGGGCACGGACCACAAGACGAACAAGCCCGATGCGACGGTGGAATACGATATTGTGAACGCGCAGACGAACAAGTCCGTACTGCATACGGTGGAGACCACCGAGCAGATGGGCAACAAAGTCGGCGGTCAATTGACGTTGGAAAAGAGCCTTGCGCTCGCCAGTCTCGACCCTGGGTTGTACCGCATCACCGTGAAGGTGAACGATAATATCTCGAAGCAGGCAATCGACCCGTCGGCTTCGTTCCAGGTCGAGTAGCACGACGGAGAATATGCCGTCGTCGATGAGTAACAAAGGGGGGTCCATGACCCGTAAGCTCGGAGGGGTACTGCTTGCCCTGTCGTTAAGTTTGACGGCGTCGGCAGCCGTCAACCCGGCTACGATCTCGGGTTATGTCAAGAACTCCGGCGGCGTTCCGCAGATGGGCGCCGCAGTAGAAGTTCTGACGGCGACTGCTGCCCGGGAACTGATTACATACACCGACGTTCATGGACATTACAGGGTGCGGGGACTGCTACCCGGTACCTATACGGTCAAGGTGTCGGCACCCTCGTACCTACCCACGATCCGCGAAAGAGTGGGTTTGCAGTCGGGCGCGAACATGGTGGTGAACGTCACGCTGAACACCTTGTTCGAGGCCATCCAACTGGTGCCCAAACGCGGGGACTCCAAGGAGGACCAGGACGACTGGCGCTGGACGCTGCGGTCAATGGCAAACCGGCCAATACTGCGCCTGGCCGATGACGGACTGGTGGTAGTCCGGGACTCGGATAATGCCAAAGAAGGTGTGTTGAAAGCGCAAGTCTCGTTCCTGGCGGGAACGAACGGCGAGGCATTTTCCGGCAGCGACATGAGTACGAACATCCAGCTGGAGCAGTCGCTGTTTGGCAATGGAACACTTTCCTTTAACGGAGACCTTGGGTACGCGACCGGAATGCCGTCGGCGTTCCGCGCTTCGTATTCACATGAACTGCCTAACGGCTCGCGTCCGAAAGTGACGCTGATGGCGAAACGGTTCGCGACGCCAGACCTGGCGGCGCGCCATGCGGCATTGCAGGCGCTTGCGCTCTCGATGGTGAACACGTCAATGCTCACCAATTTCCTGGAGATGACGTACGGCGGTGAACTGCAAACGGTGCAATTCTCCGGACGTGCGACGGCCTTCCGTCCATTTGGCAGCGCAGACCTGCACCTGGGACAGAACACGGTAGTGGAGTACCGCTTCGCCACCTCGCTGCCGAACATGCGGCACGCCAAGGGCTTCGACAGCGCGCCAGCAGACCTTACGGAGTCCGGCCCTCGGGTTTCGCTGCTGGGAAATGCCCCACAGATTGAGCGGTCCAGCCATAACGAGATTTCGATCTCGCACCGGCTCGGCAATAACAGGATGCAAATCGCCGCGTACCGGGACGTGGTGAGGAACGTTGCTCTGACAGGCGTGGGCCAGTACTCAGACATGACCGGCGACATTGTGCCGGACATTTACTCGGGCACGTTCCTGTACAACGGAGGAACGCTGCGGACATCGGGCATTCGCGCGGTGTACCAGAGGAAGCTATTCGGCGATATGACGGGCACGGTCGATTATTCGTACGGTGGAGTGCTTACGACGCCGGATGGCCCGCTGACGCTGGATAACGCTCGCGGATCGCTTCGGGTAGCGGACCGCAATTCGCTGGCGGCCAAGGTTTCCGGAGTGATTCCGCGATGGAAGACGACAGTGCTGGGCTCGTATCGCTGGGTAAACGGTACTGCGCTGACGCCGGTGGATATGTTCAACGCTTCGCCTGGCGAGAGCGATCCTTACCTGAGTTTCTTCGTGCGGCAGCCTATACCGGCCCGCCGGTTCATTCCGAACGGAATGGAAGCGCTGATTGACTTGAGAAACCTGCTAGCGGAAGGGTATCGCCCGGTGCTGGGAAGCGATGGGCACACGATGTACCTGGTGCAGACATCGCGATCGATTCGCGGCGGGCTGGCATTTACTTTCTAAAAGTGCAGGTAAAGCGCAAAAGAAATGAGCCCTGGCTTCGGCTGGGGCTTTCTTCTGCAGGCTATCGTTCAGGCCGATAGTCGCAAGCCTCGCGACACTCAAGACAGTAGTACTGGCCGTCTTCACAGAGCCGGACATTGTTCGCGCCCTGGCAAAGAAAGCAGTACTTCTCGCATTCGCATTTGTCTTCGGTCTTCTCGCAAACACAGCAATGGAAGCGTTCCGCCATGGATGCACTTTATCGCGTTGAGGCACGGTTCGTAAACCGGCGGGTTGGCGAGGCCGAGGTGAGTTCCCGTGGCGGGATGACCGGCTGAACCCCGCTAACGATGCGGGTCGCGGAAGATTGACCCTGTCTGCCATGCATGTTAACGTACAAGGTTCTCTTATCTTGTCGATACGCAACAAGTATCTTGTCGACACACAATGAGCCCTGCCCCCACGAGGAATTTTGACTTGTCATCTACTACAGAAACTCCTATCCGCAAGACAGCACTGAATAAGGTCCATCGAAAGATGGGCGCAAAGATGGTCGATTTCAACGGCTGGGACATGCCAGTGGAATACCCGGCGAGCGGCGAACGCACGGCGGGCGGCCTGGTAGCTGAGCACCTGGCGGTCCGCAAGAGCGTTGGCATCTTCGACGTCAGCCACATGGGCGATATCCGCCTGGCGGGACCGGAAGCGCTGGCGGCAGTCCAGCACATGACGATGAACGATGCGTCAAAGCTGCAGATTGGACAGGCGCAGTACTCAGCGCTGCTCTATCCGCAGGGGACGTTCGTCGACGACGTCATCGTGCACCGGATGGGCGAGAACGATTACCTACTGGTGATCAATGCCGGAACGCGCGAGAAGGACGTGAACTGGGTTCGCGAGGCAGCAAAGGGCTACAACTGTACGGTCGAGGACCTGAGCGATAACTACACGCAAATCGCGATCCAGGGGCCGAACGGCTGGAAGGCGCTGCAGAAGCTGACGGACGTCGACCTGACGCAGGTGAAGTTCTACTGGTTCACGCATGGGACGGTCTGCGGGTTGCCGAACACGCTGATTGCGCGCACGGGCTACACGGCCGAAGACGGTTTCGAAATCTATGTGCCGAGCGACGAAGCGACGAGCGAACGAGTGTGGAACGAAGTGATGAAAGCGGGCCAGGAGTTCGGCGTGGTCCCGTGCGGACTGGGCGCTCGTAACACGCTGCGACTGGAAGGCGCGTTGTCACTCTACGGCCACGAGATTTCCGATACGATCACGGTATGGGAGGCGGGGTTGACGCGCTTCCTGAAGATGGACAAGGGCGATTTTACGGGACGCGAGACACTGGCGAAGCAACAGCAAGAGGGCATCAAGCGCACGCTGGTGGGACTGGAAAACGTGGACCGTGGAATTCCGCGCGACGGATATAAGGTAGTCGACCTGGGCGGCAAGGAAATTGGCTACGTGACGAGCGGATCGCCGGCGCCATTCCTCAAGCGCAATATCTCGCTCGCGTATGTTCCGGTGGAGTTGTCTGCCGTGGGTACGGAAGTTGCAGTGGAGATCCGCGGGCAGAACGTGAAGTGCAAAGTAGTTCCAATCCCGTTCTACAAGCGTCCGAAGAAGTCGTAACAATCCGGAACAAATGTTGCAGGCGGGGCGAGTGCCCCGAGATTTTAGTCGAAGGGGCCAAGGCCCAAGCTTCAAGCCATACTTACGGAGAGCACCATGGCGTATCCCGCGGAGTTGAAGTACACGAAAGAACATGAGTGGATCAAGATCGAGGGCAACACGGGCACAATCGGCATTACGGACCACGCCCAGAATTCCCTCGGCGATATCGTCTTCGTCGAACTGCCGAAGGTGGGCAGCGATATTACGGCCGGCAAGAGCTTCGGCACGGTGGAATCGGTGAAGGCTGTGAGCGATCTCTATGCTCCGATGAGCGGAAAGATCGCGGAAGTGAACCCGGAACTGGCGAACGCGCCAGAGAAGGTCAATAGCGAACCGCATTCGGCGTGGATGGTGAAAGTGACGCTGACGAACCCGGCGGAAGCCAGCGCGCTGCTTTCGGCAGCCGATTACGAGAAGTTCGTCGCTGAAGAGCAGTAAAACAAGACACTCGCCCGCACGGAAAAAGTGAAGTCGTCTTTTGCTCTCCGCGCAAACGATCTCTGTCGCTGCCGGACGCGCACACCGCGCGTCCGGTGGCGCGATGGAACAATTATTCATGCGCTATCTTCCGAAGTCTCCAACTGACCGCGAGCAGATGCTGCGCGAGATTGGCGTCAAGTCGATTGACGATTTATTTGCGCCGATCCCGAAGGAGTACCGGCTCAACCGCGACCTTGCAATTCCGCGCCAGATGGCGGAAAGCGAGATCATCGAGTGGTTCCGCGCGCGCGCCGCAGAAAACGGCACAGGGTATTCGATGTTCCTGGGCGCCGGAGCATACAACCATTACCGTCCCGTGGCAATCGATGCGCTAATTTCGCGCGGCGAATGGTTCACGGCATATACGCCGTATCAGCCGGAAATCGCGCAGGGAACATTGCAAGCGATCTTCGAGTTCCAGACGATGATCTGCGAACTGACCGGCATGGAAGTCGCGAACGCGTCGATGTATGACGGTTCGACTGGGGCCGCCGAGGCGCTGATGATGGCGGTTCGACTGACGGGACGCGGCCACACAGTGGTGGCACGGAGCGTTCACCCCGAGTACAGGGAAGTCATCGCGACCTACATTCAGCATCAGCACATGCCCTTCACGGAAGTTGGGTTCGGAAGCGATGGGCGCGTGGACCTGAAGGCGCTGGAAGCGGCGATCACGGACGACACGGCGTGCGTGCTGGTGCAGTCGCCGAACTTCTTCGGCACGATTGAAGACATTGCAGCGCTGGCAGAGATAGCGCACAAGCGCGGAGCGTTGCTGGTGGTGTCGATTGCCGAGGCACTCTCACTGGGCATCGTGAAGCCGCCGGCGGAGGCCGATATTATTTCCATGGAGACGCAGTCGTTCGGAGTGCCGTTGAGCTATGGCGGGCCGTACGCCGGAGTGATTGCGACGAAAGAGAAATTCATCCGGCAAATTCCCGGACGGCTGGTGGGCGAGACGACGGACAGAAACGGAAAGCGCGGATACGTGCTGACGCTGTCGACGCGCGAACAGCACATCCGGCGCGAGAAGGCGACCTCGAACATCTGCACGAACCAGGCGCTGATCGCACTGATGGTCAATATTTATATGACCGTTTATGGGCGAGAGGGACTGAAGGAACTGGCGAAGCAGAACCTGGCAAAGGCCGCATACGCGCGTCAGGAATTTGGGAAGAACGCGAAGGTGCTCTTCGACGGCGCTCCACGATTCAACGAGTTCGTGGTGCAGACGAAGGAAGACGCGACGGGAATTTCGCGCCGGTTGAACGAGAAGAAAATCATTGGCGGACTTCCGCTGAAGAAGTTTTATCCGGAACTCGGCAACGCATCGCTGTGGTGCTGCACGGAGTTGAACACGCGAGAGCAGATCGACGCGGCGGCCAAGGAGGTGCGGTAATGACCGACAACAACAAAATCAAAAAGGTCAGCACGCACATCAGCCAGAATGAAGGGTTGATCTTCGAAAAGTCGTCGCCGGGGAAGAAGGCATACCGGCTGGCACCGCTCGATGTGCCGGAAGTGGACGAAAAGCAGGCGCTCGGCAAGATAGCCCGCGTAGACCTGGGTAACTTGCCAGAAGTCAGCGAGATGGAAATCATCCGCCACTTCACGAGGCTTTCGACGTGGAACTACGCGGTGGACCACGGGATGTATCCGCTGGGGTCATGCACGATGAAGTACAACGCGCGCGTGAATGAAGTGGTGGCGCGGCTCGACGGATTGGCGGGAGCGCATCCTTATCAGCCCGAGCAGATTTCGCAGGGATCGCTGCAAGTGCTGAAGACGCTGAGCGAGCAACTGGTGGAAATCTGCGGCATGGATGCAATTACGCTGCAACCGGCGGCAGGCGCGCATGGCGAACTGACGGGCATTCTGCTGGTGCGCGCATACCTGGAGTCAAAGGGAAATCCGCGCAAGAAGGTTCTGATTCCGGACTCCGCACACGGCACCAATCCGGCAACCGCGGCGATGGCAGGTTACGAAGTGGAGAACCTGAAATCGAATGCGGCCGGCATGGTCGATCTGCCTTCGCTGGAAGCGCAGATGAATGAAGACGTTGCAGGATTGATGCTGACAAACCCGAGCACGATTGGCGTGTTTGAACAGCAGATCGGAAAGATTGCGGAGATTCTGCACAGCAAAGGCGGATTGCTCTACATGGACGGCGCAAATATGAACGCGCTGGTGGGGAAGGCCCGGCCAGGCGATTTCGGCGTCGACGTGATGCACCTGAACCTGCACAAAACATTTTCGACGCCGCATGGCGGAGGCGGACCGGGGTCCGGACCTGTCGCGGTGAAGAAGATGCTGGAGCCATTTCTGCCGACACCGGTGGTGGTCGAAAAGAATGGAAAGCTGGCGCTGGAATACAACCGTCCACAGTCAATTGGGCGGGTGCGGATGTTCTACGGAAACTTTGGCATGCACATCCGAGCGTTGGCATACATCATGGCAAACGGGCCGGACGGGTTGCGCCTGACGACGGAAGACGCCGTGTTGAACGCAAACTACATTCGCAAGAAGCTGGAAGGGGTGTTTGATCTGCCGTACTCGACGCCGTCGATGCACGAGGTTGTCTTCAGCGATAAACTTCAGGCAAAAAACGGCATCAAGACGGGAGACATCGCGAAGAGGCTGATCGACTATGGGTTCCATCCGTACACGGTGTCGTTCCCGATGATCGTGCATGGAGCGCTGATGATTGAGCCGACAGAAAGCGAATCGAAGGAAGAACTCGACCAGTTCATCGAAGCGATGAAGGCGGTTGCGGAAGAGGCTGAGACGAATCCGGAGCTGATCAAGAACGCGCCGTATAACACGCGCGTGTCGCGCATGGACGAAACGGGAGCGGCCCGTAAGCCGATCCTACGCTGGAAGCCGTAGCGACAACGGATCGTTTGGAGATAAGCAGGGCGTGGCCAATGACCACGCCCTTTTATTTTGCCGGAAAGTTTATTTCTCTTCCTTGATGGGGACGACGAGGCGGGTGTTCTCCCACTCCATTACGAGATCGGCGGCCTTAGGGCCGTGTTTCACGAACGAGATGGTGAAATCCTCGACGGGGGCCTTGGGCTTGCCGAGTTTCATGTCGATGCGGGCGAGATCCTGATCCTCATGGTAGGTGAGTCCCCACTGGCCGGTCTGCTTGTTGATGATCAGCTTCCATGCGTCCGCGCCGGGGAGCGTGTAGAGCGTGTACTTGCCGGCAGGAACCTTGGTGCCGTTTATGTCGAGATCGGCCTCGGTGACGAAGCTGGTTGCTTCATTCGCTCCGGTGCGCCAGATTTTTCCATAAGGCACGAGGCCACCCATGATTTTGCGGCCGCGCATCCGGGGACTGCTGTAGTCGATGGTGATCTTCTTGCCGTTGGCAAACGCCATTTCAGCGGTCGCAGGAGGGCTTGGGCGTTTGCTTTTATCTTCAGGTTTTTTGTGCTGCATCTGCTGCGCCACCACGGAAAGCGCAAGCAGAAACACGATGGTGCTCAGAAGTGCTACGGTTCTTTTCATCATTCCACCCCTAGTTGAAGTGGACGAGATTGTATCGCGTGGATGGAAAACGAGCAACGCAGGAGGAAGGATAGATCCGTCTGCGCGTTTGCGATCAGGACTTTTTTGCCGTGACGGCAAAGAAGGACGAGAATTTCTGCTCGATCCTGGTGCTGCCGCAGGACGGACACTTCACCTTTACCGTGTCCGCTTCGTGAATGGTGAGGAACTTCTCGAAATCCTTACCGCACTTCTCGCAGTGGTATTCGTAATGAGGCATAGCTACCTCCCGATTGGCAGCGTTTCGGGAATGCGCCGGCGGGATGCCGGAAGCGCGCTCATACAAGTAAATTCTAACGCCGAAGCAGGTCGAGTCCGCAAGGATGAAGAAAGGATTCGGCGGCGGCACTGCCAAAAGAGGCTCAGATCGGCAGGCCGCCGCTGCAAATCTCAAGCGCGCTTGGAAGGAAGCCCGTTGGGAACCATTGGCAGGCTGCGCAGGCGGATGCCAGTCGCGGAAAAGATTGCGTTGCCAACGGCGGGAGCGAGGCCGATCAACGGCGTTTCGCCCGCACCCATCGGGGGCTTGTCCTTGCGATCCATGAGAATGATTTCGATCTCCGGTGCGTCGGCAAAGCGAGGCACACGGTACTCCGAGAAGTATGGATTGAGAATGCGTCCATTGGAGAAACGGATGGCTTCGAAGAGCG
>Ga0307375_10005775_pt1 | contig 11538 bp, 6 predicted proteins | sample TR1MG_FD_202531 | JGI IMG/M metagenome (GOLD analysis project Ga0307375, IMG submission 202531) | Soil microbial communities from Risofladan, Vaasa, Finland - TR-1 | ecosystem: Environmental > Terrestrial > Soil > Coastal area > Acid sulfate soil | place: Finland: Risofladan, Vaasa | collected... | reverse complement strand
CATCACGCACGACATCGACGGCGGCTTCCTGCGCGCCAGCTTCCAGTACCTGGACGACAATTCCGCGGTGTACCTGCCCGTGCCGGTGCGCATCTCCGGCAGCAACAGCAACCCCAGCGTGGGCTCACTGCCCGGTTTCAGTGTCACCAACGGCGTATTGCAGTCGCCCTACTTCCAGCGCGACCTGGCATTGAACTCGTCCGGCAACCCGATCGTCACCAACATCGCCGACGGTTACCACTCCAAGGTGAACGCCTTCGGCGGCGAGGGCAAGTTCAGTCTGGACGACAACTGGACGCTGCACGAGCAATTCCGTGTGGCCGACAACAGCGGCAACTTCGTCGGGCCTTATCCGGCCGAGGTCAACACCGCCGCGACACTGGCCCAGGAGATCGGCGGCGCCGGCGCCACGCTGCGCTACGCGACCGGCCCGCAAGCCGGCCAGGCAGCGAACGCAGCCTCGGTAGGCGGCAACGGACTGGCCACGCGCGTACACCTGTTCAATGTGTCGCTGCCGGACATGGGCAACATCACCAACAACATCTCCCTCAAGCGCTCGTTCGACCTGAACAGCGGCCCGGTGGACCTGGAGCTCGGTTACTACCGCTCGCGCCAGACCATCAAGCAGGACTGGCACTGGAACACCTATCTTGAGACCGTTCAGGGTTACAAGGCATCGCTGCTGGACGTCTACGACGCCAATGGCAATCCGGTCACCGACCACGGCCTGGTGGCCTATGGCACGCCTTACTGGGGCAACTGCTGCGTCCGCTCCTACGACGCGCGTTACACGATGAGTTCGCCGTATCTCTCGCTGTCGTGGGAACCCGGCGCCTGGCGCTTCGATGCGGGTCTGCGCTATGACCACATGCGGGCCAGCGGGACTTACGCCGGCGCCACCGGCACCAAGGTGCTGGACGTCAACGGCGACGGCGTCATCTCGGTTCCCGAACAGACGGTGCCGGTGGTCAACAACCTTGCCGCCAGCCCGATCGGCTACACCAAGCACAAGCTGGAATACACCTTCGGCGCCAACTACCTGCTGAGCACCGATCTGGCCCTGTTCGCGCGGACCAGCCGCGGCGCCCGTTTCAACGCCGACCGCCTGTTGTTCGGCGGCGGGCTCAACGCCAATGGCGACGCGCCGCAGGGTGTGGCGGTGAACCAGGTCAAGCAGGACGAACTGGGCGTGAAGTGGAGCACCCGCCACACCAGCCTGTTCGTCACCGGCTTCTACGCCACGACCCAGGAGCAGAACCAGGATGTGACCTCGCAGACCTCGACCCTGATCAGCCGCAACTACCGCTCCTACGGCGTGGAGCTGGAAGGCTCGGTCGACTACGGCGACTTCAGCGTGCGCGGCGGCGCCACCTACACCCACTCGCGCATCACCCGCGACCAGATCACGCCGGCCAACGTGGGCGGCGTGCCGCAACGCCAGGCCACCTGGGTCTATCAGCTGAGCCCGAGCTATCGCTTCCTCGACCGGTTCATGGTGGGCGCGACGGTCATCGGCACCACGCAATCCTACGCCAGCAACCCGAACGGCCTGGTGCAGCCGGCATACGCGCAGGTGAACGTGTTCGGCAGCTACGACATCAGCGATCGCATGACGGTATCGCTGCACGCCGAAAACGTGTTCAACGAGACCGGCCTGACCGAGATCGACCAGAGCCCGGTTTCGGTGCAAGCCAACGGCCTGAACACGGCCCGCTCGATTCTCGGCCGTACCGTGTCGGTGAGCTGGAACTATCGCCTGTGACGGCAGGGGCCGACACCGGCAGCGATGCCGACGGGAGCCACGACGACGCGCGGCGGCAGTATCTGGCGATGCTGCCCCGCGCCCGCCGCCGCAGCGCCGCACGGCGCTTCGACAGTGCCGGCAAGATCCTGGCCCGGGAGTTGTCCGCGCTGTACGGACACAGCCCAGGGTTCGACGCCTGGCTGGCCCGGTTTTATGCCGAACTGGGCCGGCTGGCGGCCGCGCGTCCGGCGGCATTGACCGCGCTCGACGGCCGCCGCGCGGCACGGCCGGACTGGTTCGTACGCCAGCGCATGGTCGGCTATTCGGCCTATGCGGACCGTTTCGGAGGCACCCTCGCTGGCGTCGGCCGACGGATCGATCACTTGCGCGACCTCGGCGTGGACTACCTGCACCTGCTGCCGTTCCTGCGTGCCCGCCAGGGCGACAGCGACGGCGGCTTCGCGGTGGCGAGCTTCGAGGAGATCGAGCCGGCGCTGGGCAACATGGGCGATCTGGACGCCTTGACTGCCCGGCTACGCGAAGCAGGTATCAGCCTGTGTGCGGATCTGGTGCTCAACCACGTTGCCGACGAGCATGCCTGGGCGCAGGCAGCAGCGGCCGGCGACCCGGCCATGCGCGCGTTCTTTCACGTGTTCCCCGACCGGCAGCTGCCCGACGCCTACGAGAGGACGCTCGGCCAGGTGTTCCCGCAGGCGGCACCGGGCAACTTCACCCACGTGCCGGCAATGGGCGGCTGGGTGTGGACGACCTTCTACCCGTTCCAGTGGGATCTGAACTTCGCCCACCCGCCGGTGTTCGCGGCGATCGCGCGGGTGCTGCTGCAGTTGGCCAACCGCGGCGTGGAGGTGTTCCGGCTCGATTCGGCACCGTACCTGTGGAAGCGACCGGGAACCCGCTGCATGAACGAACCGGAAGTGCACCGGATCCTTGCCGCGCTGCGCGCCTGCGTGCAGCTGGTGGCACCTGCCGTGCTGCTGAAGGCCGAGGCGATCGTGCCCACCGCGCAGGTATCGGCCTATTTCGGCTGCGGCGAGCTGCAGGGCCGGGAGTGTCAGCTGGCGTATCACAGCGGCCTGATGGCCGCGGCCTGGGCGGCGCTGGCCGAAGGCCATGCCGAACTGCCGCGGCAATTGCTGGCGCAGACACCGGCGCCGCCCGCGGCGGCCGGCTGGATCACCTACGTGCGCTGCCACGACGACATCGTGTGGGGCGTGCTGCGGCCGCAGGTCGAGGCGGCCGGCGGCGACTTCGTTCACCGCATCGGCAAGGCGGCAGCCTTCCTCGAAGGCCGCACACCCGGCAGCTTCGCCCGCGGGGCGGCGTTCCAAACCCCCGGCGACGACGCCGTGCACGGCAGCAACGGCATGACCGCAGCGCTGGTCGGGTTGCCTGACGATCCGCTTGGTGCGATCGATCCGGCCGCACTGCGCCGCTACGTGCTGCTGCATGCGCTGGCCTTCTGGGTCGGCGCGGTGCCGCTGATCTACATGGGCGACGAACTGGGCCAGCACAACAATGCCGACCCGGCGGATGCCGCCCGGGTGGCGCAGGACGGCCGCTGGCTGCAACGTCCGCTGCTGTCGGCGGCGGCGCTGGACGCACTGGCTGCGGGCCGCGGCGTGCCGGCGGCGACCTTCGCCGCGCTGACTGCGCTGGTCGCCGCCCGGCGGCATCGGCACTGGCCGGCCAGTGCCGACGTGAGCGTGGTGGACGACACCGATCCCGGACTGCTCATCGTGCGCCGCGGCGACAAGGCGCTGGGCATCTTCAACTTTGCGGCGCGCGACGCAATGCTCGATCTGGACGCGCTGGGTGCGGGACGCGGCTGGTCGGACCTGTTTTCCAGCAGCGTCGCGGGCACCGGCAAGGCGACCTGCACACTGCAGCCGTGGGCAACGCTGTGGCGAGTGCGCGGCCGTGTCTGAGCAAGCCGCAACCGTCGTTTTCGGCGAGGCGCTGGTCGACGCTTTCGGCAGCGTGCTGCTGCCGGGCGGCGCCCCGTTCAACGTGGCCTGCCATCTCGCTGCACTGGGGCTGCCGCCGCTGATGATCACCCGGCTCGGCAACGACGAGGCCGGCCGGTTGCTGCGCGACACCGCGGCGCGCTTCGGGCTGTCGCTGCAGGCCGCTCAGATCGAGCAGCACAGCGCGCGCGTGGACGTGTGCGAACGCGAGGGCGGCCATGTGTTCGAGATTCACGCGGGGCAGGCGTTCGACCGCATCGAGCTCGCTGCCACGGTGCAGGCCGCTGCCGGCACGACCGGACCGGGCTGGCTGTATTTCGGTACGCTGGCATTGCGCGAGCCGATCAGCAGGCAGGCGTTGATGGCGCTGCGAGCCCGCCGGCAGCAGCGCGCATTCGTCGACCTGAACTGGCGCGAGGCCGGCCCTTCGCCGCGGGTGATCCTGGATATGCTGCAGGGAGTCGAGGTGCTGAAGCTGAGCGAGGCGGAACTCGATCGGGTGCTGGGCTGGCTTGAGCTACCGTCGATTCCGGGCGTGCCGGCCGAGGGCGAGCAGCATCCCGCGATAGCGCGGCTTTGCGCACGCATCGGCGCGCGTCATGTGCTGGTCAGCCATGGCGCCGAGGGCGCCGCCGCGTGGGATGCGCACGGGCGTTGCGTGGCTCGCGCGCCGGCGCCGCCGGTGCCGCGCCTGCGCGATACGGTCGGTGCCGGCGACGCCTTCAGCGCGCTGATGCTGGCCGGCCTGCTGCTGCAGCGGCCGCTCGCGGCCGCGCTGGCCGATGCGGTGGCGTTCGCCAGCCTCAGCTGCGGCTGGCGCGGCGCGTTGCCGGCGGATACCGCGCTGTATCGACCCTGGCGCACCCGCCTGGGCCTGGCCGCACCGGCCCTCACCACCGCGCCGCCGGGATAAGCCCATGTCCACCGCCATGCCCAAACCCCGCCTGCGCTTCTGGCAGATCCTGAACATGAATGTCGGCTTCTTCGGCATCCAGTTCAGCTTCGGCCTGCAACAGAGCAACATGAGTCCGATCTACAAATACCTGGGCGCACACGACGCCAGCCTGCCCTACCTGTGGCTGGCCGGGCCGATCACCGGGCTGCTGGTGCAGCCGCTGATCGGCGCAATGAGCGACCGCACCGACAGTCGCTGGGGCCGGCGCACGCCGTACTTCCTGATCGGCGCGCTGATCTGCAGCCTGTGCCTGCTGGCGATGCCGTTCAGTCCCGCGCTGTGGGTGGCGGCCAGCCTGCTGTGGATCCTGGATGCCGGCAACAACGTGACGATGGAGCCCTACCGGGCCTTCGTCAGCGACCGCCTGGACAGTTCGCAGCACGCAGTGGGGTTTCTCACCCAGAGCGCGTTCACCGGGCTGTCGCAGACGCTGGCCTACCTCACCCCGTCGCTGCTGGTGATGCTGGGCATGAACATGGCATCGAGCAACGCGCACGGGATTCCGTACGCGGTGGTCACCGCGTTTGTGGTCGGCGCGGTGTTCTCGGTGACCTCGATCGGCTGGTCGGTCTGGACCACGCCCGAGTTGCCACTGGATGAATCCGAGCGCGCACGCATGCGTGCGGCGCCGCGATCGGCCCGCGCCACGCTGCGCGAGATCGTCACCGCGCTGCGCGAGATGCCGGCCACGATGCGCCAGCTGGCGGTGATGATGCTGTTCCAGTGGTATGCGATGTTCTGCTACTGGGAATACATCACCTTGTCGCTGGCGCACACGCTGTACGGCAGCACCGACGCGACCACGCCCGGTTTCGGCCAGGCGGTGCTGATCACCGGTCGCATCGGCGGCTTCTACAACTTCATCGCCTTCGCCACGGCGATCGCAATGATGCCGCTGGCGCGCAGGATGGGACCACAGCGGCTGCACTCGGCCTGCCTGACCCTGGGCGGTCTGGGCCTGCTCAGCCTGCCGTTGATCCACGACCCGTGGCTGCTGTTCGTGCCGATGCTGGGACTGGGCCTGAGCTGGGCCAGCATGATGGGCAATCCGTACGCGATGCTCGCCGGCTGTATCCCGGCCGATCGTGTGGGCGTCTACATGGGTATCTTCAACGGCTTCATCGTGCTGCCGATGCTGCTGCAGATCGTCACCATTCCCCTGCTGTATCACCGTGTACTGGGCGACAACCCGGAGAACGTGATCCGCCTGGGCGGCCTGGGCCTGCTGATCGCCGCCGTGCTGGTACTGCGGGTGCGCATGGTGGCCGCCGCGGAACCGGCAGCCGCTGGCTGAGCCGACGGGATCAGCGCACCTCGAAATCGCAGCTCACGCTCAGTGGCGCGGAGCGCTCAATGCGTCGTCGAACTCGCCATCAGGCCGAGAAAATTGCGCCGATCGGCCACCCGGGTGAACCCGTCGATAGGGCGTGTGCGCCAGTTCGGCGCATTGCTGCCATCGGGCAGCAGCGATCGACGCCATCATGTGGCCCTGGCATCGCACGCCTGGCACGTGCAAGGGAAGGATCGCCTGCCTGCGGGCGGTCGAGAATGCGTCGAAAACCGGCAAGGGCCTGCTGTAAATGGGCTGATGGATGACGCCCCGCGTCTGTATTGAACCTCGTCGTCCACGCCAACGGCGAACCGGCGGCACACGGCCCCATGACGGCCCGTCGCCATCATGAAGCTTGCCGATGGTCGCTGGCACGCCCCATGCTTTGTCTTTCGAGCAAGATCGGCAATTCGGCAGCGCAAAGCATCCGTTCGATTGATAATGGGCGACGCGGCCGGGGTGCTGCACGCCGATGGGTCGAAAGTCGTGCGACCTTGGTTGCCTGCGTCATCACGCAGGCTTCTCGCCGATTCTGGCGTCATCGGAATGGGATCCTGCAGCAATGTGGCAAGGTAAAGAGAGGCCAATGCAAAGGTCGAGCACAGTTCTGGCAGAGGGCCGCCATTGGAGGTCAAGGTCAGGCCATGCCTCCTTTCTGCTGTGGGCGTGCCTGCTGTGGGTGAGTGTCGTCCATGCCCATGCCACTAGCTTGCTCAATGGCGGCTGGCGCGAGGCGCGCCCCCATGACACACCGCAGATCGTGCTGAACGAGTACAAAGCCGGCCTGCTGCAGAGTTTCAACCCGGCCCTGCTGGAACGGTTTCCGCACAATCGCGCACGGGCCAGCTGGGTGGTTCTCATGCCGGAGCCGCCGTGGGATAACGGCGTGCGGGTATTGACGATCTACCCGCCGCCGCTGGGTAACGTCAGTGTATTCGGACCAAACCAGACGCATACATTGGCGCTGGACGATTTCAGCGCGCCGATCCATGGGCATGGGCGGTTGGCCTGGCAAGTGCCTGCCGCACAGGCGGGTTCGACACCGATCCTGCTGAAGTTCGAACCATCGCGGACCTTGAGCGCGCCGGTGCGCTTCCGGTTGCAGTCCTGGGGCGAGTACCTGCAACAGGATGCACGGTGGCTGGTGTTCGCCAGCGCCTGTTTCGCCGTGATGCTGGCCATGGTACTGATGGCGTTGTGCTTTGCGCTGATGCTGCGCGATGTCACCTTTGCCTGGTACGCCGGCTACATCGTCTGCTACATGCTGATCCAGGGCATCCAGACCGGCTTCCTGTTTCATCCGCTGGAATGGCAATGGCTGTCCGGGAGCGCGATGATGACCGGCACGGCAGCGGTTGCGCTGTCCGTGGCGTTCGCCTCGCTGTTCATGATGCGATTCTGCGAGTTGCGGCGCCACGCGCCGCTGCTGCAGGTGCCGATCATGGCGGTGGCGGTCGGCATGACCCTGCTGGTGCTGATGCGCTGCAGTCACAACCCGCTGCTGGTCGAGGTGACGCAGATCCTGATCAACCCGTTCCTGATGATCGGCGCGATGCTGCTGCTGCTCGCCGCGATCGTCGCGGCGGCGCGCGGCTCGCGTCAGGCATGGTTCTTCCTTGCCGGCTGGACCCCCCTGCTGATACTCACCGCGATGACCAGCGCCCAGGTCAACGGCGCCCTGCCGGAGCTGGACTGGCTCAACGATGCCAGTCTGGCCGGCGGCGCGTTCGAGGCCGTGGTGCTGTCGCTGGGCCTGGCCGACCGCGCGCTCAGCCTGCGCCAAGACCGCGACCGGGTACGACGGCTGGCCGATCACGATGCGCTGACCAACGTGCTCAACCGTCGCGCCTGGAATGCGCGAGCCAGCGCCGTGCTGGCGAGCGGACCGCCGCGACCGATCGCCATGCTGTTTCTCGACCTCGACCATTTCAAGCTGCTGAACGACCGGCAGGGCCACCACTCCGGTGACCGTGCCCTGATCGCGGTGGCCCAGGCGCTGGCTGCGGAGTTGCGGCCGGCCGACCTGCTGGGCCGCTATGGCGGCGAGGAATTCGTCGCCCTGCTCGACGACACCCTGGCCGAACAGGCCATGCATGTGGCGACACGGCTTTGCCGCCGCGTGCATCGTCTGGAAATTCCGCTGGACGACCATTCGCTGCTGCTCACCATCAGCATCGGCGTCGCCATGCGCAGGGATGGCGACGATGTGGAATCGTTGCTCGAACGCGCCGACAAGGCGATGTACAACGCCAAACTCAACGGCCGCAACCAGGTCTGCATGGACCCGGCCAGCACATCGCCGACATCGCCGTCGACCCAACGGCTGCATATCGTCGAGAAACGCGGCGGCAGCCACTGATCCGGGCATGCGACGCGCCAGGTCAGGCTGCGCATCGGACACCCTTCCCGCGCACTACCCGCGCCCGGCCAGCGCCTGTGCCGCCATCACCACATCCGCCTCGCCCGGCAATACCAGAAACGCGGCGCCGGCCAGCGGAGTGAAGGTGTCCGCGCCGACCACGCGTTCCAGCGGTGTAGCGCCGCAACCGCCCTCGACGATCGCGGTGATCACACCCTCGCCCACGCCGGCGCTCCTGCGCCCTTCATCCAGTACCAGGATGCGTCTGGCCGTCCGCGCCTGCGCGGCGATGAACGCGTCGTTGAGCGGCACCAGCCAGCGCAGGTCGACCACGCGTACCTGCCAACCCTGCTGCGCCTCGATCTGCTTCGCCGCACGCAACGCCATCGGCACGCCGTTGCCGAAGGTGAAGATCACCAGATCGCTCGCGCCCTCGTTGTAGACGCGACCCTCGCCCAAGGCCATCGCCTGACCCGGCGCCGGATAGTCGAACTGCCACTGGCCGTCGCCGGCCTCGTACAGATCCTTGGCCATGTACAGCGCGATCGGTTCGAGGAAAGCGCACACGCGGCCGTCCACCTTGGCCAGCGCCATCAACGTGCGCAGCATCGTCGCCGCGTCGTCGCCACGGCTGGGGCAGCCGACCACGAGGCCGGGAATATCGCGCAACGCGGTAATCGAGTTGTCGTTGTGGAAATGCCCGCCAAAACCCTTCTGGTAGCCGAGCGAGGCAATCCGCATCACCATCGGATTGCGGTACTGGTCGTTGGAGAAGAACTGCAGCGACGAGGCCTCGCCGCGGATCTGGTCGCAGGCGTTGTGGAAATACGCCAGGTACTGGATCTCCGGGATCGGCAGCATGCCCATGTTGGCGTAGCCCTGGGCCATGCCCAGAATCATGGTTTCGTCAAGCAGCGTGTTGAACACGCGGCTGCCCTTGAACGTCTTGTTGAGGCCCTTTGTGACGGTGTACACGCCGCCCTTCTGCGCCACGTCCTCGCCGAACAGCAGCGCTTGCGGATACTTCGCCAGCAGGTCGTGCAGCGCCTGGTTGATCTGGATCGCCAGATGCCGCGGCGGCTGGTTTTCCGGCAACTTCGCTTCACTGCCGAACACGGCTGCGCGCTTGTCGGCGTAGTCGATGCGCTCGGCCTCGGCTTTCACCGCCGCCGGCGTATAGGGCGCCAGCGGCTTCATCACATCGGCCAGCGAGGTCAGCCGGTGCCGCGAATCCGCATCCTCGGCCGCCGCAAAACAGCGCCTGCGGGTGGCCTCGTACAAGTTCAGCAACTCGTCCCTGCCGTACAGGCCGGATTCGAGCGCGATGGCCGCCGAACGCAGCAGCGGATCGGTCGACTCCACCGCGAACAGCTCCTCGATGCTGCGCCACTCGATCTCGAAATCGGTGCCGGCGTGACCCATCACGCGGGTGGTCTTCAGATGCAGGAAAGTCGGGCGACGGGTCGTGCGGCAATGCTCCACCGCACGCTGCACCTGTGCGTAGCCTGCGGCCAGGTCGAGCCCGTCGGCGAAGAAATAGTCGAGATCGGGACGATGCTGGAAATTGTTGGCGATCCAGCCGCCGGGCGTCTTCACCGAAATGCCGATACCGTTGTCCTCGCACACGTAAAGCACCGGCGCGGGCAACTGCTGGTAGGCCGTCCAGGCGGCCGTATTGAATGCAGTCTGGGCGCTGGCGTGATTGCTGGAGGCGTCGCCGAACGAGCAGATCGCGATGCTGTCGGCCGGGATCGGCAGCTGATGGCCGATGCGCCGCGCTTGCTCGATCGCTACCGCGGTGCCGAATGCCTTGGGCAGGTGCGAGGCGATGGTGGAGGTCTGCGGCAGGACCCACAACGGCTTGCTGCCCCATACCTTGTGCCGGCCGCCGGAGGCCGGGTCGTCCTTGCTGGCGGCAAAGCTCAGCGCCGAGTCGAGCACCGGGTCCATCCCCGGGAGCTTGCGGAAGCGCTCGGCCATGAAGCCGCCACTGCGATAATGCAGGAACGCCGGATCCGTGTGACGGGTCAGCCGCGCCACCATCGCATTGCCCTCGTGACCGCTGGAACCGATCGTGTAGAACACCTTGTTCTGCACCCGCAGCACGCGTGCCATCAGGTCCAGGTGACGGGAGATCAACTGCGATTCGAACAGCTCGCGAAAGCCCTTCGCATCCAGCGCGCTGCCGGCCAGCACCGGCTCGTCGTCGCGCGGTGCGGCTCCCGCCTCGCCCTGCCACAGCTGGACGAACTCGATGAAGTTCTGGTCGACGACCTCGGCACGGTTGAAACCCTTGTGACGGGCACTGATGGCAAACGGAATGGCGGTCATGGGATCTCGTCAACAAGCAGCCGAAGCGGCAATCGGGGAATTATCGAGTGACGCATGCGGGTGCGCCAGCGTGTGGCACGCATGCGTGCCCTGTGTCATGCAGAAAGGGCTGGCCCGGTGGATGCCAGCGGAGCGCCGCGCGGCCCGGCGCGACCGAAAGGCACTTCGCCGAACCGCCGTCGCAAGCTCCCTGCCCGAAACCTCAGTCATCGCCTGCACGAAAACTTCCTGCGCTGGCCATCGGAAAAGGCGGCGAGAGGGCACGCAGCGCGGACGCGCGCTGGCGATCCTTCTCGCGCCCGAAACTCTCCAGCAGGCGGATCTGATCGGAAATGATCGGCACCGGCACGGCCAAGCCATTCAGTCCCACCAGCGTCATTCGGCCGGCTTGCACCGGCTGCCAGCCGTCGCCCCGATTGAGCTGCAGTGCCCCCATCATCTCGACCGGGATGCCAGGAAAGGTGAATCGCGCAAAGTGCGAGCGAAAGCGATCGCCATCGACGGGCTCATACAGGGGCTCCCGACACGACGCCCAAAGCGCCATCAGTCGCTCGGCATCGTCGCGCGATACCAGTACGTCGACGTCGGCCACGCTCACCTCGGCGCCCACCAGCAGCGCGGCCGCGCTGCCGATCAGGCACCACGGATCGACGCACTGCACATGCAGCTCCGGCACGATCTCGGCCAGCGTGGCATACAGCGCGGGTGACACATGACTCATGCGCGGCGTCGCCATTGCTCGCGTGTCTGTGCCCAGATCTCGATCGGCGAATCCTCGTATGGCGGCGGCAACTTGCCGGGACCGCGGCAGCTCGAACCCAGCCGCCGGGCCAG
>Ga0307375_10005774_pt1 | contig 11538 bp, 11 predicted proteins | sample TR1MG_FD_202531 | JGI IMG/M metagenome (GOLD analysis project Ga0307375, IMG submission 202531) | Soil microbial communities from Risofladan, Vaasa, Finland - TR-1 | ecosystem: Environmental > Terrestrial > Soil > Coastal area > Acid sulfate soil | place: Finland: Risofladan, Vaasa | collected... | reverse complement strand
CGCGCTGCCCCCCTGCTCGGCGATGAACGTGTCGCCTTCGAGTGCCCGGGGCCGGGCCACCGGAACTCCGGCGCAGGCGGCCAGCGCGGACAGCCGGATCCCGGCGCTCTCTGCCGGAAGGTCCGTGTCGGCTGGGTAGCTCTTCACGAAGACGAGGCCGGCATCTGTCTGGGCGCGGTAATTAACCGTGCCCTGGCCGATCGGAAGCCGGTCCAGTGACTGGACACGGAGCCCGAACTGCGACTCCAGCAGCGCGGTAACCGCCGCGGGCGCGGTCGGGTCGTCAGGCTGCTCAGCCTGGTGAGCGATATCGGGCGGTGTCATGAATGGCCTCCTGACGGCTGATGGCGCTGGCGCGGTCACGGTACCGATCCGGCGACGGCGCGCTGTGGTCATCTCGGCAGCGAGCCGCTGGTATACCCGGGCGACGGATGCCCACCGATTGACGGGAGCTTCCCGCAGCGTGGTCTCGCCCCACGGGCGCTTGCCCGTGTCGAGCAGGCTGAGCAGGGCGGCGGCCTCGCGGTTATCGCGGTAGAGGGCGCGAGGATGTCCGTCAGTCAGCTCCCGGATGCTCGGCAGGTCCGGCCCTACGACCGGAATGCCGAAGCCGATCGCCATCGACACGCTGGAGGGGTACAGCACGAGGCGGAAGAACTCGAAGGGGCCGTCGCTGCGGTACGGCGAGAGCAGCGCCGCCGCGGCCTGGCACAGCACTCGCGCGTTGCCGGGCGGTACATGCTCGGCGTGCAGCAGCACTCGATTACCGGCGCCGCCTGCGAGTTTCGCGAGGCGATCCACAGCGCCTGGATCAGCCGGGCGGCCTGCCACCACCAGCTTCGAGGCGTCCGTCGAATCGAGGAACGTGCGCACCAGCCACGGCAGGCCCTTGTACGCGGCCAGGTTCCCCAGGACCAGCAGGCCGGTCGGCGTGTCTCGAAGGAACTGAGTCAGCCGCTGGACCTGTGATGAGGCCAGCTGTCGGGGGATTGCGTCCAGTCCGCCGCTGCCTGCCACCACGACGGGGCCGTGTCCGCGCATAGTCTGCAAGGTGGCGGCGTCCGCGCTGGTATGGGCGATTACCGCGTCGGCCTGTGCCAGGACAGCGCGGCCTACTGCCTCATCGACCAGGTCCGGCCCGTGCGCGCGAATCGGAAAGAGGTTGTGGACAGTCCACACCAGCCGCCAGCCGCCCCGCCGCAGATCGTCGAGGTCCGCCAGGAGCGCATCTGCGCGCTCCGGGCAGGGACGGCCATCCGCGCCCCGGTACAGGCGCGACAACCGGTGCAGATTGATCACGCCTGGTCCCTCGGTCTTCCGGGGAATGCCTGCAAGCCTCGGCGCGAATGCGAGTCCGAAGTCCGGGGGCAGTGCCCCCTCCAGCTGCTGGAAGTACGGGCTTGGCCAGCGCGGATAATCGGTGATGATGACCCACGGCGCGGGGTTCATTCCGCACCGCCGTCCTCGGAGCCGGAGCTCAGGGCGTGCCACCAGGCGCAGGCCGCGCGATAGCGGCTGAGGCATGTCGGCGCTGTTCGCTGCGCGCCGGTCCACTCGAACGCGACCTCCAGCGGCTGTCCCGCGGCCAGCAATTCCTGAGCTTGCCCGGCCAGCAGTGCATGCCCGGCAGCCGAAAGTCCCGATCCGTCGTCGCTCAGATGAATCACCGCGGACATCGCCAGCACGCGCCTGGCGATGGCCGAAGCAGCGGGCTCGGAAAGGCCGGCGAATCCTGCCGCGGCCTGGGCGGTGTCGGCGAGCAGGCGGATGCGAGGGTCCGCGTGCGCGACGTCCTCAAGCCGTCCGATACCGGCTGGCGTCCACCATGACGCATGGTGGAGCTCTATCAGGAGTGTCATCGCCCGCTCTGGCAGACGCGGTACCGGAATCGGCTCGTCGTGCGGCGCCGCTCCCGCCAGAACCCGGATCATCCCTGCACCCAGGCGCGATGCGGCGTCGGCGGTCCGTTCCAGTTCACGCTGTGCGGCGCACCGGCGCTGCTCGTGGGCCTGGATGAGGTCGTGCAACTTCAGATCGGCGGTCAGGAGCCTGACGGGTGCGGTCGCGTCCGCGACGGCACGCCAGCGGTCCAGCTCTTGCCCGGTCTGCCGGGTAGCCGCACAACCTCGATGCCCGCCGCGCAGATGAAGGAACGGGATCCGGTGGCGAGCCGCCCACACCGCCAGTTCGGGGATGGCCGCTCCGCGTACGCCAATGCTGTAGAGGCCGACGCCCGCGCAACCTCCCATCAACACCACTCCAGCAGCGTGATCGGCTGCACTGGCCGATCGGAGGACGAGCCGAGACGCCGGTAGAACGGCTCGACCTGGGTTTCGCCGATGCGCAGGCACCACGAGCCGACAGTCGCAGGATCAAAGTTCGCTGATAGCCATGCAAGTATGGCGGTGAATTCGCGCTGATAAGCGGCGTGGTCGTAGCCCGCCAGCTCATGCATGCCGATCACCGCCACGCTCGCGCGGTGAACAAGGGTCGCCGAGAGCGCCTGGCAAGGTTCCGGGGATCCAACCAGCCCGACGACACCCCGCTCCGCAACGGCCTGTACCGCATGCGCGGACTCCCCCGTCGCATCGAGCACGAGCGGCGCGGCAGTTCGCGGCAGGCTGCCGGTGACCTCGGCGCCGAGCCTCGCAGCGTAGGGAACTTCCGCCCTCATGGTCAGGAGGGTGACGTGCTGGACACCTCGGCGGCGCAGCTCAAGGCAGCAGCCAAGCGCCACCGGGCCGGAACCGATCACCAGCGCCCTGTCTACCCGCGCCGCGCAGGCGGGATGCCGCATGCCGAGCGCGGCGATCAGCTGGAAGCGCGCCGCTGCCACCTTCTCCATAGTGGCCCCGGGCTCAGCTAGCAGAGCCTTCGGGTTGCCTGGATCGATCCAGGAACCGTGGGGTACCGGTGCCAGAAGCAGCGTGCCGGCCGCTGGACGCCGTGCGATCGTCATGTACCCGGCTTCGCGAGCCTCGCCGCCGATCGTGCTGCGCAGACGCCGGAGCTCGGTGCCGGGGCTGACGATGCTGGCCAGCGCCGCCGCTGAGTCCGGCGGAGCTTCGCTCGCGGGCAAGAGCATGGCGCGGCCATCCTGAAACCGGACCCTCGCCCCGCCGGCGAGAGCTTTCGGCCGAGACGCACCTGCGCTCACTGCTCCGCCACTCCGAGCAGCCGCGGAACTTCCTCGAACAGTGGTGGACGCCGGCTAGCAGGCGCGGACCGATCCCAGACCGATGCGACCAGCATGGCCTGCATTCCGTGCCGGCGCGGCGCATCAACGTCTTTGCTGGCAGTGTCGCCGACGAACAGCACCCGGTTCGCCGGGCAGCCAGCCTCGCCGACCACCGCCTGATAGAACTCGCCGTGAGGCTTGCGGATCCCCAGCTCGCTGGAAAGCACCACCGCGTGAAAACAGTGCTCGATGCCCGCCGCGCGCAGTGTGCGCCTCCTGGCCGTCTCGGGCCAGCGCGTGTTGCTCGCAAGCACGATACGGAACCCGCGCTCGGCCAGGACTTCAACTGCACCGGCCGCCTGCTCATCGATCCGCGCATCAGGCAGGTGCTCGAACAGCCCGGCGGCGAGATGGTGCACCTCATCCGGCAGCACTGCACCGCAGGCCCCGGCAGCAGATTGCAGAACTGACGCGAACGGCGTCTGCCGATGACACCTGCGATCAGCTTCATGACTCGATCTCATCGCGCGGTCCAGCGCCTCAGCGAAACCGGGATGCATGGTCCACTTGTCCACCGCGCGCAGCACGGAGGCCACCGCCGGCCCGTCCGGCGCTGCTCCGGAGCGTGAGGCCAGCGTGCCGCCGAAGTCGATCGCAACGCACTCGATCGGGAACTCAAGCTCCGTCATCCCCGGGCTCCGGCGAGAACGCAGGCCTCAGCAGCCTCCGCGATTCCCCGCGGAGTACCGAACATCGAACGGACCGGCAGCGCTCGCGCGGCCTCGCGAATGAGCGTCATCCGGGCAACAGCCAGCGCAGGAGCTTCCATGCAGCGCAAAGGCTCCGCGTCTTCATCATCGAGAACGCGGTCGACCAGATGTGAACTGGCCCGGTACCACACCGACGCTGACGTGTGGTTATCCATGACAGCGACCTCGGCGATCGGGCCGGCGCCCGAGTCAACGGTGACCAACACAGCCGCGCACACCACAATCTCACCCGCCGGCTGTTCAGCCCACCCAAGCGCGTGCGTGATGTCAATCCGCGCTGCTACCCCGGTTCCGTGATCCCCGGCGCGGATCCGCCCCTGGCCCCGGCTGCCGAACCATTCCCGGAAAGACGCGGGTCGTAGCAGGTACTGGCGGCTACCACCGACCAGAAGGGGCCTGGTCTCGTGTCCGCCGACCTGGATCAGCGCCATATCACCGGCAACCGCGATCCAGCCGCGCTCGGCCAGGGCGAGTCCCGTTACGCTTTTCCCCGCGCCGTGGCCGCCGAAGAGGACAACCGCCTCGCCATCTCGGACCATCGCAACGGCGTGGACGGACAACATGCCGAGCAGTAGTCCTCGACAGTGCGCCGTCGCGTTCGCGATGCGGCGCGCATCTCCGGCCATCGTCTCAGAATCCTCAAGGAGATCGGCATATCCGATCACGCGGTCACCTCCGTCCTGAGGACTCCTCGAACTTGATTCCACAGATCAGGCGCGATATCAGCGGCATCATGCCCAGCATCGACATGCAGAAGCGGTACTCCCTTCAGCACCTCCCTCAGCGCCTGGCCGTCGGTCCCGTTCCGCCCGGCCGCAGGCACACCGAACAGTCCGAGCGTGTCCCTCATGAATGCCGTGTGATCCGGGCCAGCAGCAAGACCTTCCAGCCTTCCGCCAACTCCCTCGCGCTCCAGCAGGACCGCAGCTGCGACAGGCGCCAGCCCGCCTCTGCGGAACCGGGTTGCCGCGGAGTACTGAGACGGGCTGAGCACCCACCGCTGACGCCGCCAGGTTGACGACACGTCATGCAATTCGTGATCCATCCCCTCGCCCGGCTCCATGAGATCGGCGGGAAGGCAGACTCGCGTGGGCCAGCCCAGCGCCCCGACCCCCTGCGAGGTCCGCCCGATGAAGGTGAGATCGTCGGCCATGAACGCGGCGCCCAATTGCGCGCAGGCGAGGTGAGCGAGGCTTGACTTGCCGGCGCCGGCTGCCCCGCCGATCAGCACCGCTCGCCCGCCCATGCCTACGGAAGCGGCGTGCAGCAGCAGCCATCCGCCGGCGAGCATCCTGGTCCCGAAGAAGACCCGTACCAGCCAGCCCACCCACCGGGCCGAACCGGCGAGAGCCGCAGGAATCAGGACCCGTGTTGTCTGTGCCTGCCGGTCGGCTTCAATGCGCACCAGTTCTTCGCCGCGCCGGTATTGCCCAACCACCACCGACCAGCCAGATCCCGTATCTGCAAGGGCCAGCCGCGGCCAGCCGCGTTCTCCCAGCCGCAATGTCCACTGCCCAGGTTGTGCAGATAGCGAGCCAGGCGGCGAGCACCAGTCCGCTATCAGCGTCCACTCCGCCGTCTCCTCGGGGGCGTCGATCCGCGCCGGCGGACACATCCACGCGCAGGCCGCGGCGATCTCGCCGGTCGCCGTGCCCGAAAGGCGAAGACGGTGCCCAGCCAGAATCAGCGTCTGGCCCGACTCGCTAACCAAAACCTCGCTCCTCACCTACTGCCCTCTCGATCCGAAGCCAGTCACCGAAGTCCTCGGGGGCCGGGAGTCCCACTGGCGAACCTGTCGGCGACGGTCTGATGCACGCCGACCGTCTGCGGCACGTGCGGCGGAGGCGCGGCGAGCATTGTGCTGGTCCGCACCCGTGGACATGGCGACAGACGCCCACGCGGCATCAGGCGCTCTCTGCATAACCACTGCATCGACGGAGCCGTGCCCGATAATGTCCTGGGAGATAGCGTCGGTGGCGTAGGCTGCGTTGTTACTGCCCTGTGCCGGTGATCGGTCGTTGGCCACTATGGCATCAGCCATCCTTAGCACCGCCTGCCGGACGGGAGCGTCGCGATCGGGTGGCGTACGAGCGGGCGTACGAGCGGCCCTGCTCGCGTCTATTCTGCAGAACGCAATAGTGACTACCCGGTCGATTTCTGCCACGAATCGCTCCGTTCATCAGGTCCCAGCCCTGAAGTCCGTCGCGGCCGATCTGACCGCTCGTAGCCGATTGATCCCTTTTCTGCGTCGGGAGGTAATGTCAGGAGAAGTCGCCGCAGAGCAATCCGGTCAGTAGGGCGTGACCAGTACATCGCGCCTGCCCGTCCGATCTGAGCCGACCATCTCCCATTATGCGCCGATCATCGCGGGCCGGAAAGTGACAATCACTGACAGGGCCGGACACTCCTGGTGTTCGCGATCGTCTGGCACCGGGACAGCGCGTAACGACGCACCAGGAATGGTCACTGGAGTGCAGGCACGCGGCGGGCGCCAAGCTGACGCAGTAGCGCTGGCAAGTTGGCAAGTCGGCGAAGAAAAGGATCTTGGCGATGATTGATATCAAGGCAGCCCGCGCCGAGCCCGGCGGTTTCCAGACGGCTCTCGGCCGCCGGGGCGGTGCGGAGCAGCTTGACGCGGCACCGGAAGCTGACGCCAGGTGGCAGCGCGGTTGAGGGATCGACCATTTGCGGCGGAGCAGAAGGGACGGTCGAAGGGCCAGTCGACGCCGGAGAACGTCGCTGAGCTTCAGCGGATCAAGGCCGCGGCCGATGCCGCGGGAGACGAAGGCATAAAAGGCGCCGCTGTTAGTGATGTGCCGCGTCATCGCCACGTACCCGGCGGCAAATATGGCCAGGATGACCGCTATCACGAGGAACGCGGCCGGGATCCCGGTCAGGCCGGTTGTCTGGTAGGCGGTGGGGATGACCCCGGCCGCGACCGTCAGCGGCGCGACGCCGGCCAGGACGAAGAACAGCACGGACGGCACGCCCAGCCGGTCCCGGGCCAGCGCCCGTGACATGCCGCCGGCCCTGCTTCCTGCGGCGTGCGTTCGGGCTGGCTGCGGTCTGAACATCATCACGGTCTCCTGATTAGCTAACGGGGGGTGAGGGGAGTTACGCGCGGTGGGCGAGCACCGCGCTGTCGACTGCCGCCCGGGTCTGGGCGATCAGGTAACGCAGGCCGGCCGGCAGCACGGCGGCCGCCGCCTCCGGGCTGCGGCGGCCCCCAGGCGGTGCGTAGGCCAGCAGCCGGGGACCCAGCCCGCAGGCGGCGGCGAGCCCGACCAGGACCGCGCCTGCGGCGGTAACCGGCCGGGACGGGTCCAGCGAGGCCCGGGCGCGGGTGAGCGGTATGAACGCGCAGTCGGAGTCCACCGGAACCCACCGCTCACCGCGCCAGGGACGCCGCGACGAGACCCGGGTCAGGTACCCCGACTCGCCTAGCCGGCTAGCCACGCCCGCTGCCGCGGTGCGGCTCACGAACTGCAGCCACTCTCCGGCCGCGTGCCGCTCGCGCTCGCTGAGCACCAGTCCCAGGACCGAGCGCGCTAACCCCTCCTCCGCCGGAGCGTGGCTGATCACCACGAGCCCTTGCGGCCGGGCCTGGATGCTGCCCGCCAGCACCAGCTCGGCCAGCAGCGCGCCAGCCAGCCCCAGGCCCAGGGCACGCGGCTGCAGGTACGGCCTGCCGCTCACGTCGTTGTGCGCCATCAAGTACAGGTCATCAGCCAGCCGCCCGGTACCGTCCAGCCCTGCCACGGCTTTCTTCCCGGTCACGGGCGCACCCGCGCTCAACGGGCACCCCGGGAACAGCGCGGCGGGAGGGGGGCCTGGAGGCTCAGTTCCTGATTGGCCGCGGTCATCGTTGCAGGTCCTTTCCTCGCGTAGCCGGGAGGGCCCGGCCTCCGCAGCCGGACCGGGCAAGCCGTCCGTGGCAGGGACGAGCGCTACCGCGCTGGCTGCCGGGCGGCCGGCAGCCCCGGCAGCGGGCCGGGTCACCGTCCGGGCTGGCGTTCGCCCCGGCCTCCGGTCATGGTTCATTCCTCCGTAACGCGGCGAGCTCGCCGGGGCAGGGTCACGTCCAGGCTGGCCGTGGTCTCGTGCAGGTCAGCGTTGAGGACGGGTACACCAGCCGAAGTGACCGGCGCCATCACCCGCGCCCTCACCGCCATCACTACCGCCCCGCCAGCCCGGCGGCGCTCAGCCCGGCGGCGATGCCGCGTATCCAGGCAGCGGGGTCTGCGGGGGCGCCGTGCGGGCAGCCGGGGGCAGGGACTCGGGGACGGGGCGGCTGTAGCAGCCGCCGGGTGGCGGCGGCACGACAGCCAGGCCGCCGTACAGGTCGCAGGACCCGCCGGGTGCCTCCTGGAACGAGGGCCGCCAGCGGGTGACCGCCACGACCTCCGGTCACTGCAGCGGCAGCTCGCCGAACAGCGCGGCTACCTGGGTGCAGCTGCGCGGGTACACCGGCGCCGGCACGCGGGCGTTGTAGGCGGCGGCGCCGTCGGCGACGGGGCCGGGGGCGTGGTCGGCGGTGAGGTGGGAGATGGCGATCAGGCTGCCGGGCGCCAGCGCGGCGGCGAGCTCGGCGACGATCCCGGCCGGGTCGTCGGCGTCGGCCACGGAATGCAGGACCGCCAGCAGCCAGACGGCGACGGGCTGGTCGAAGTCCAGCAGCCCGGCCGCCTTGCCCAGCAGCCCGGCCGGGTCGCGGACGTCGGCGTGCAGGTAGTCACACGTTCCGCCGCTGCCGGGGACGGGAGTGAGCAGGGCGCGGGCATGGGCCAGCACGAGCGGGTCGTTGTCGGCGTACACGACGCGGCAGTCCCGGCCCGCCTGCTGAGCGACCTCATGGGTCGCATCAGGAGCGGGCAGGCCGGTGCCGATGTCCAGGAACTGGCGGATCCCGCAGCCGTTCGCGGCGTACCAGGTGATCCGGCGGCCGAAGGCCCGGTTCGCCCGCGCCCCGGCGACCACCTGCGGCCGGTGCCGCAGCACTTCCCCGGCCGCTTCCCGGTCGGCCTGGTAGTGGTCCTTGCCGCCCAGCCAGCAGTCATAGACCCGGGCCGGGTGCGGGACGCCGGCGTCCCGCGGGGGACTGGGCAAGGTGGCGGGCTCAGGGCCGCGGGGGCTGGACGCGGTGATGGCCGGTTCTTCGTTCCGGGTATCCGGCCGGGCCGGCCCGGGCACGCCGGAGGCGGCGTTCACGGGTGCGGTGCCGCTCACGACGTACCCTCGACCGAGCGCAGGACGGTCAGGATCTTGCCGGAGACGGCCGCCAGGTCCTCTGCAGCTCCGATCGGCTGCTGCGACGGCCACCAGAAGCACCACGAGCCGTCCGCGGCCGGGTGGCACAGCACGCGCTCGGTCAGCTTGCTGTTTTCCGGATTCGTGACCTTCACGCACGGCTGGCTGGCGTCAAGCAGCCGGGCAGTAAACCCGCGGCTGATCAGCTCATCGGCCAGGCGCTGAAGATGGGTTAACTGCTCGCTGTGTCCAGGCTCCATGAGCAGCAGAAGGTAGGACACCGGGGTACCGCGAACTTCACCAGTGTGAAGTCGGCTGAACCCGGAGCGTTAATAGCAGGTCAGGGCGTCACGCCCATGCGCGCGACCATGCCGCGCAACTCCCGGCCGCCCGCGTCAATTCTGGCGCGGTTCAGCAGGCAGGCAGCCGTTTCGCGGGCAGGCTTCTCCGGCGGCCTGAACCTCGTCGACCCCGGCCTGGTCCCATTCCGCAAAGGCGTGCGGAGCTCAGCCCATACGCCAGGGAGCCGATACCAGCCTGCGGCTGCATGGGCCGCGAGCCCGGCGAGCCAGCCAGCGCGGGCAGTTAACTTCTCGGTGCTCACCGGACACGGCTGCCGGCCAGGGGCCCGGTGAGGGACAGGTCCTCCAGGCCGCTCACTGCCTGCTTACCCGTGTCGTACGCTGGGCCTGGATCGCGAAAGCGGAGGAGGTGCGCTGCCCGGTGGATGAGGCCACGATCGGGGCGCGGCTGCGCATTCTGCGCCGCTGGCGGGGGATGACCCAGGCGCAGCTGGCCGGGCTGGCCAGCTTGTCGCCGTCGTTCGTGTCGATGATCGAGAATGGCCAGCGTCCGCTGGACCGCCGCTCGCACATCGCGGCTGTCGCCACGGCGCTGCGGGTGTCGGAGACCGACCTGGTCGGCGGCCCGCACCTGTCGGCCGACCGGCAGCAGTCCGATCCGCACACGGCGATCCCGGCGCTGCGCGAAGCGCTCCAGACCAACAAGCTGACCGCCCCGGTCGTCGACCGCGCCCGCCCGCTGCCCGAGCTAGTCAGGGAAGTCACCGGTCGCATCACGCCGCTGCACATGCAGGCTGACCTCGCGGGCTCCGGCGCATTACTCCCGGACGTGCTCGACGAGTTGCACTGGCACACCGCCCAGGCCGCTGACGAGCCATCGCGCCGGCTGGCGCTGGAGACCCTGATCGAGGCGTGCGTCGCGGCCGGGCAGACCGCCAGGGACCTTGGGTACCTGGATCTGGCGTATGTGACGGTGCTGCGGGCCGAGGAAGCGGCAGCGCTGCTGGATGACCCGGTTCAGCGGGGGAAGGTCGACTGCCTGCGGCTGTGGGCGTTCCCGCGCGAGCGGTCCTGGGAGCGCCGGCTGGCGGCGGCCGAGTCCGCCGCTGAGGCTCTGGAGCCGTACGCCGGCACGCCGCTGGGCGTCGAGGTCCTGGGCATGCTCACGCTGCACGCGGCGCTGGGTGCGGCGGTGGTCCAGCGGGCACATGTCGTTGACCACTGGCTGGCTGAGGCCGGCCAGCTCGCCGGCCGCGTTCCCGATGACATCCGGAACAACTGGCAGTCGTTCTCGGCGACCAACGTGAAGCTCTGGAACGTCGCCATCGGCGTGGAGCGCGGCGAGAGCGGCGGCACCGTGCTGGAACTGGCCCGGGCCGTCGACCAGTCGAAGGTCACCTACCGCAACCGGCAGGCGTGCTTTATGGCCGATGTTGCCCGGGGCGTCGCCAGGGAGCCCAAGATGCGCGGCGAGGCGGTGCGGTGGCTGCGCCGGGCCGAGGACTCCGGGCCGCAGTACATCCGCAATCACCCGGCGAGCCGCGAGACGGTGGCCTACCTGCTGAACCGGGCTCGGGCTGATGCGGGCGGCCGGGAACTGCGCGGCATGGCCGCGCGGATGGGCGTGACGCCGTGAGCAGCGCGTCCGGCGGAGGAAGCGGGCTGCCTGGTGGATGAGGCCACGATCGGGGCGCGGCTGCGCATTCTGCGCCGCTGGCGGGGGATGACCCAGGTGCAGGTGGCCGGGCTGGCGGGCTTGTCGCCGTCGTTCGTGTCGATGATCGAGAATGGCCAGCGGCCGCTGGACCGCCGTTCCCATATCGCGGCGGTCGCGACCGCGCTGCGGGTGTCGGAGACCGACCTGGTCGGTGGCCCGCACCTGTCCGCCGACCGGCAGCAGTCCGACCCGCATATGGCGATCCCGGCGCTGCGCGAGGCGCTGCAGACCAATACGCTCACCGCCCCCGCCGTCGATCGCGCCCGGCCGCTGACCGAGCTGGCCGAGGCCGTCACCAGAGCTATCGAGCCGGCGCGCGTTCGA
>Ga0307375_10005773_pt1 | contig 11539 bp, 10 predicted proteins | sample TR1MG_FD_202531 | JGI IMG/M metagenome (GOLD analysis project Ga0307375, IMG submission 202531) | Soil microbial communities from Risofladan, Vaasa, Finland - TR-1 | ecosystem: Environmental > Terrestrial > Soil > Coastal area > Acid sulfate soil | place: Finland: Risofladan, Vaasa | collected... | reverse complement strand
TCCGGGCGTCAGGATGCGGATTTTTTCCGCGCCATGTGGCAGGCCATAGACAGCCAGGGCAGCTGGGCGGGCGAGATCTGGAACCGGCGCAAGGACGGCAGCGTGTATCCGGAATGGCTGTCGATCAGCCGGGTGGTCGATGCCGACGGTGCCACGAGCCATTACATCGGTATTTTCAGCGACATCACCCAGCACAAGGCGGCGGACGAACACATCCACTGGCTGGCGCATTTCGATACGCTCACCGGGCTGCCGAACCGGGCCTTGCTCGCCGATCGCAGCAAGCACGCCTTGAGCCTGGCTCAGCGTAGCGGCGAATCCCTGGCGTTGATGTTCCTCGACCTCGACCACTTCAAGAACATCAATGATTCGCTCGGCCACCGTATCGGCGATGCCCTGCTGATCGAGGTGGCCAAGCGCCTGAGGACCCTGGTCCGCGCCCAGGATACCGTTGCCCGTCCGGGCGGCGACGAATTCATCCTGATCCTGCCGGAAACCGACGCCGGCGGCGCCGCGCATCTGGCGGAGAAATTGATCGAGGCGGCCGTTCAGCCCTATCAGGTCGAACAATACGAGCTGACCGTCAGCGCTTCCATCGGCATCGCCATCTATCCCGATGACGGTACCGACATCGATGCGCTGTTGAAGTGCGCCGACACCGCCATGTACAGCGCCAAACGGGCCGGACGCAACAATTTCCACTTCTACACCGGCGAAATGCAGTCGCGCGCGGCGCGTCTCATGCAACTGGAAAACGCCCTGCGCCGGGCCCGGAAGGACGGGCAATTGCAGCTCTTCTACCAGGCCCAGGGCTCGATGCAGGACGGCCGCGTCGTCGGCGCGGAAGCGCTGCTGCGCTGGCAGCATCCCGAGCTGGGCATGATATCGCCGGCGGAATTCATCCCGCTGGCCGAAGACAGCGGCCAGATCCTGGAGATCGGCGAATGGGTGCTGAAGACCGCGGTGCGCCAGTGCAAGGACTGGATCGACAGCGGGCTGGGGGCGATCACGGTCGCGGTCAATCTCTCGGCGGTGCAGTTCCGCCATCCCCGCCTCTCCGATCTGGTCATGGAGATTGTCGCGGAGGCGGGGCTGCCGCCGCAGCATCTTGAGCTGGAATTGACCGAAGGGGCCACCATGTCGGACCCGATCGAGGCCATCGCGGTGATGGACAGATTGCACCAGCACGGCATCCGCGTGTCGATCGACGATTTCGGCACCGGCTATTCTTCCCTGAGCTATCTCAAACGCTTCAAGGTCTACAAGCTCAAGATCGATCAGAGCTTCGTGCGCGACATCGCCGTCGATCCGGACGACAAGGCCATCGTCGGCGCCATCATCAGCCTGGCCGGCAGCCTCGGCCTGAAAACCATCGCCGAGGGCGTGGAAACGGAAGAGCAACTGGCCTTCCTCAGAGCCCAGGGATGCGACGAAATTCAGGGCTATCACTACTGCCACCCGCTACCCGCCGCTGAGTTCGAGGCCTTCGTCCGGGGGCAGCGCCGGGGTTCCTGAGCGCGGCGGCTGGTATCATGGTCCTTGATCCTGAAGAGAGGGTGTGCAGAAGTGCCTGAGCGCAAGATATCGAAGAGCGAGTATGAGGCGCTCGCCCAGTTCCGCTATCAGCTGCGCCGTTTTCTCCGCTTCAGCGAAGAAGCGACGCGCGGCAAGGGGGTGACCCCGCTACAGTATCTGTTGATGCTCCAGATCAAGGGCTATCCCGGCCGGGATTGGGCGACGGTGGTCGAGCTCGCCGAACGCCTGCAGGCCAAGCATCACGGCGTCGTGGCGCTGATTTCCCGGTGCGAGGCGGCCGGCCTGGTGGCGCGCACCGCCAGCCGCGGCGACCTGCGCCTGGTCGAGGTGAGATTGACCAGGAAGGGCGAGCAATGCCTGGAGCGCCTGGCGCGCCTTCACCGCGCCGAACACCTGTCGGCGCGGGGCAAGCTCACCCTGCCCGATTTTGAGGCGGACGGCGAGGAATAGCTCAGCCGGTACTCCAGCCGCGCGGGCGCTTCATGCCGGCGATCTTGCAAGCCTGCTTCACGTAACCGTAGGGAAACAGTTCGAAGATCCTGTTGCGCGAAGCGGGCCCCAGGCGCTCGGACAGGTGCCAGATCACGAAGCGCACATCGGGGGCGATCTGATGATCGCGGTAGTAGTCGCGCATGAAGCGGATCGCGTCCCAGTGATCCTCGGTCAGCGGGACGTTCTCGTGACGGGCGAGAACCTCCGCCACCTCTTCGTTCCACTCCAGCGGGTTCACCAGGTAACCCTCGTCATCGGTCTTAGGCAACTTCATCGTCACTTCCACCAGGCACCTCCAGGAAAAAAGTATCGGCGAGAAGACACTATATCATAACGTGATATACGTGCAATATCGGCGCGGAAAAACGCGGTTTTAGTCTGATTTTATGGAATAATCCAGTCATTGGAGATGGCATGCCTCCATGGACCCACGGGTCCAAAACCGCCCCAACCGGAGCCGATGATGCCTACGCATAAACCCGGACGGGCGGCGTAGGCGCCGCGCCTGTCCAAGACAAATCAACGAATGAGGACAGGGCTATGTGGAAACCGATACTCGTCATTTCTCTGGGTGCTGCCGTCGGCGCGCTGCTGCGCTGGCAACTGGGCCTCAAACTCAACAGCCTCTTCCCCTCCCTGCCGCCCGGCACCCTGGCAGCCAACCTCATCGGCGGCTACGTCATCGGGCTGGCCATCGCTCATTTTGCCCAGGCCCCGGACATCGCGCCGGAATGGCGCCTGTTCATCATCACCGGCTTGTGCGGCGGATTGACCACCTTCTCCACCTTTTCCGCCGAGGTGGCCTCGCTGCTGCAACAGGGTCGGCTGAGCTGGGCGATGGGGGAAATCGCCATCCACGTTTGCGGCTCGCTGCTCATGACCCTGGCGGGACTGGCGTCCTGGCAGTGGCTGAGACTTCGTTGAGGAGAATTCCATGAAAGGTTATCAGATCACCTTTTTTACCCAGCAGGACTGCCGCCACCGGCACCAGCCGATGGCCGAATGGCTGATGCACGCCGCCCGCGACCTGGGCTTGCGGGGCGCCACCATCGTTGCCGGCAGCGAAGGCTACGGGCAGCACCGCCGCATCCATTCCGCGCATTTCTTCGAACTGGCCGATCAGCCCCAGGAGATCGTCATGGCGGTCACCGAGGAAGAAGCGGAGCGCCTGTTCGATCTCCTGAAAAAGGAGGGGGTGCGCGTCTTTTTCGTCAAGACGGCGGTCGAATTCGGCGCCCTGGGCGGGCCGGACGAATGAGCTCGGGGCCCGTGAGTTTCTCCTGAATGCGCCGCGGCCGCAAGCCGGGGAGGGCGACGGATTCTGCGGCGTGCGGGGGGCTGAAATTGGTGATATGTTCTGCCGTCCGTCGTTCTTGATCCGACCAATACCGGATGCCGTCAGAGAAGCAATGACTCACACCGAAACCACGCTGAGAAACATTTTCTCCCGCCCGCTGTTGACTTGCGCCGCGGCCACTCCTGTTGCCGAGGCAGCTCGGAGAATGGTCGAGGCGCGGCGCGGTTCTATCCTGGTCGAGGACGAGGGAAGGATAGTCGGCATCTGGACCGGGCGCGATGCCCTGGCGGTGGACTTGTCGGGCGAGGGCGCGGGGCGGTCGCCGATTTCGCTGTCGATGTCTTCCCCGGTCAGGACCATCCCCATCGACACCCGCATCGGCGATGCCGCCTTGCGCTTCCGCCGGGAGGGGGTCCGCCATTTTCTGGTGATTGACGAATCGGGCGAGCCCAAGGGCGTCGTGTCGCAGTCCGACGTGGTGATCAATCAAGGCGTCGAGTATTACCTCTCCCTGCGGGAAGTGGCATCGGTGTTCAGCCGCAAGCTGATGACTCTCCCGAGCGCGATGCCCGCGCCGCAAGCGATCCGGGAAATGCGGCAGGGCAATTTTGACGCCGTCGTCGTCGAGGGGACGGAAGGCGACTACGGCATCCTTACCGAACGCGATGTGCTGAGGCTGATCGCTTCCGGTCGGCCGGGCGGCAGCGTCGGCGAACTGGCCACGTTTCCGCTCATTTCCATTCCCGCGAGTTCCAGCCTCTACCAGGCCCGCAAGCAATTCGGCGACAACAATATTCGCCATCTGGGCGTCAGCGACGACGACGGCAAACTGCTGGGCCTGATCTCGTTCGCCGACATCCTGGCCAACATCGAGAGCGAATATATCCGCGAATTGGAGGAGGCGCTCAAGGAGCGGGACGAGAGACTGGCGATTTCGACCAGGCATCTGCGCTTGGCTTCCAAGGTATTCGAGAGCACCCTGGAAGCCATAGTCGTGACTGACGCCGACCACTTCATCGAATCGGTCAATCCGGCTTTTACCCTGATCACCGGCTACCAGGCGCACGAGGCGATCGGCCAGAAGCCGTCGATCCTGGCTTCTGGCCGGCATGACGGCGCCTTCTACGAGGCCATGTACAAGAGTCTCGCCCTGGCCGGGCACTGGCAGGGGGAGGTCTGGAACAGACGGCGTGACGGCGAGATCTACGTCGAATGGATCACCATCAACGTGGTGAAAAACGATGCGGGAGCGATCACCAATTATGTTGCCATTTTCTCCGACATCACCCAGCGCAAGGTTGCGGAAGAGCGGCTGAGTTTCCTCGCCCAGCACGACGCGCTCACCGGCCTGCCCAACCGGGTACTGCTGGAAGACCGGCTGCTACACGCTATTTCCCATGCCCAGCGCAACGACAAGAAATTGGCGGTGGTCTTCCTGGACCTGGTCGACTTCAAGAAGGTCAATGATTCCGTCGGCCACCACGCCGGCGATCAACTGCTCCAGATCGTGGCACAAAAACTGTCCGCCTGCGTTCGCGCCGAAGATACGGTGGCCCGTCTGGGCGGCGACGAATTCGTCGTGCTGCTGGAGGAGATCGGCGTCGAGGACGACGTCCCCCTGGTCGTGACGAAAATCCTCGATTCGCTGTCCCGGCCGGTGCCGCTCGAAGGCCGGGAAGTCAGCGTCGGCTGCAGCATCGGCATCAGTCTGTACCCGGACGACGGCCAGGAGGTCGACGAACTGATCAGGCGCGCCGATGCGGCCATGTACCAGGCCAAGACGCAGGGAGGCAACGCATTTAGTTTCTACGGTGCGCAGGGGAGGGCCTGAGCCGCAATTTCCCGCACCTGGCCATCGCGGCTCAGTGACGGCAGAGAATATCCGGATGATCTCGACCGCTGCGCGCCATCAGCTCCAGGTCGGAGAGCACGCCCATGCTGGCTGACTCCATTCCCGCCAAGGCTTGCAGCATTGCGCGCGGGTCGCCCTCGGCGTGGGCCTGCAAGGCGGCGAGCGCGTGGTCGTGCACCAGCTTGTGCGGAGCCTCCATCTCGCGGTAGCCGGGAAGGGTCGAGAAGCAGGCGTGCCCTTCGCCTTCGTAGTACCACTTGCCGAGACGGCATTCGGTATGGGAGGCAAAGCTGCCGGCGGCCTCCTCCGACAGCCCCAGCAATACCTGATAGACGCGAAACTTGTAGATGAGGTGGTCGGCCTTGGCCAATTCGCAGAAGCTGCGCAGCGCGGAAGCCGCGCCCCCCTTTTCGATGTCGGCGGAAAGATCGTGCAATTGCTGCATGGACTGAGCCGCGGCCTGGCCATCCTGGCTGAAGCTGGCCGACTGCTGCGCCAGCAGGTTCATCTGATCGCGGCTGCTCGCGCTGTCGCCGCGAATGCGGTCCACCAGCGCCGATATCTCGCTGGTGGCCAGCGCCGTCCGCTCGGCGAGTTTTCTGACCTCGTCCGCCACCACGGCAAAGCCGCGTCCCTGCTCGCCCGCGCGCGCCGCCTCGATCGCGGCGTTCAGCGCCAGCAGGTTGGTCTGATCGGCAATCTTCTTGATCAGCCGCACGATGCCGCTGATTTCATGGGCGCGCGCATCCAGTTCGCCTACCTGCGTCGCGGCGCGCTGCGAGCTTTGCGTCAGGTCGGACAGGCTGGCGGCGATCGCTGCGACCGCGACCCGGCTTTCGTTGGCAACAAGCTGGGCCTTTATGGCTTGCTCCTTCTCCGCCTGCGCGTCCTCGGCCAGCGTTTTCAGGCTGCTCTGCACGTCGTTCAGGGAGTGGGCGAAAGCCTGGAAATTGGCCAGCAGGGCGCGCGTTTCATCCGTTTCATCGCGATATTTCCGCGCTTCTGCCGCCGTCGCTTGTGACTCCTGCCGGGCGCTGGCCAAAGCCAATGCCATCTCCGAGTTGTGCCGGGCTTCATGCGCCAACCGTCGCTCCAGTTCGCCGATGCGGGTCTTGGCCGATCCAAAAAACATGCCTCTTCCTTTTAGTCGCTATGGGGTTCGGTCGGCAGCGGGCGCCCGCCGCCTTCTTCATGGCGGGCGAGCAGAGCGGCGAAGTCCTGCGCGGCGACCGGGCGGCTGAAGTAGTAGCCCTGCATTTCGTCGCAACCGAGCGCGGCCAGGAAGTCCAGCTGCTCGGCCGTCTCCACGCCCTCGGCGATCACCCGGAGGCCGAGGCTGTGGCCCAGGCCGATGACCGTCCGGGCGATGGCCGCGTCGTCGGGATCGGTGAGCACGCCGCGCACGAAGGACTGGTCGAGTTTCAACACGTCGATCGGGAATTTCTTCAGATAGCTCAGACTGGAGTAGCCGGTGCCGAAGTCGTCCAGCGACAGCTGCGTGCCGGTGGCCTTCAATTCGTGAAGCAGTTTGACGGCCTGCTCCGGGTCGTGCATCACCATGCTCTCGGTCAACTCGAATTCCAGGCAGCCGGCTGCCAGCCGGCTCTCCGCCAGGATGGCCGAGACCCTGGCGACAAAATCCTTCTGCCGGAACTGTCGCGCCGAAAGATTGACCGCGACCCGCAGACGGGGCAGACCGGAATCCTGCCAGCGCTTGTTCTGCGCGCAGGCGGTCCTCATCACCCACTCGCCGATGGGCTCGATCAGGCCGGTCTCCTCGGCCAGGGGAATGAACTTGCCCGGCGGCACCGTGCCCAGTTCCCGGTTCTGCCAGCGGATCAGCGCCTCCGCTCCGACGATGTGCCCCGTCCTGATATCCACCTGGGGCTGGTAGTGGAGGACGAATTCCTCGTTCGCCAGGGCCTGGCGCAAGCCGCCCTCCAGGCTCAGCCTCTCCATCATCCGTTCGTTCATATCGGACGTGTAGAAGCTGAAACCGTCGCGTCCGCCCTCCTTGGCCCGGTACATCGCGGTGTCGGCGTTTCTCAAGAGGTGTTCCGCGCTCTTCCCGTCCCGCGGGTAGAGGGCGGCCCCGGTGCTGCAAGTGACGTGGAGCTCGCGTTCCTCGACGAAAAACGGCGCTGCGATCGTGGCGACGATCCGCTGCATCATCGCCGTCACGTCGGTCTCGTCCTTGACGTGGTGCAGGATCAGGACGAACTCGTCGCCGCCGGTGCGCGCCACCGTGTCGCCCTCGCGGACGCACAGGGACAGACGATCGGCCACCGTCTTGACCAATTGATCGCCGGCGGCGTGGCCCAAGCTGTCGTTGATGTACTTGAAGTGGTCGAGGTCGACCATCAGCACCGCCGCGTGATGGCCGTAGCGATGGGCCTGGGCCAGCGCCTGATCGAGTCGGTCCGAGAGCAGGTTGCGGTTGGCGAGTCCGGTCAGATCGTCGTGATTGGCCTGGTGCGCGAGCTGTTTTTCGTAATCGACCCGGACCGTCACGTCGTTGATCACGCCGACGTAATGGGTGATGGCCCCGATGCCGCTGCGCACCGGGGAAATGGAGAACTCGTTCCAGTAGCGGCTGCCGTCCGCGCGCAGGCTGTGCACGACGGCGCGGTGCTCGTCGCCGAATTCCAGGCCGGCGCCGATCTCGTCAAAAGCGTTTCGCTCCGCGGGCAGTCCGAAGATCCGGGAAGCGGGCTTGCCCAGCACGCTATCCTCTGCGTAGCCGGTGATCTCCCGGAAGGCGGGATTGACGTAGAGGATCGTTCTCTCGGACGAGAGGGCGTCTAGCACCATGATGCCGTTGCTGCTCGATTCCATCGCGCGGGTGAGCAGCCGCAGCCGTTCTTCCGTATGCTTGCGTTCGGTGATGTCCTCCTTCAAGGCGACGAAATGCGTGATCCTGCCGTCGCCATCGACGATCGGGGCGATGTTCTCGCTCTCCCAGAATAGCTCGCCCATCCTGTTCCGGTTCTGCAGTTCGCCGCTCCAGCCGCGGCCGGCGGTGATCGACGACCACAGCTCCTGGTAGGTTAGCTGGGCCGTGCTGCCGGACTTGAGCACGCGCGGCGTCTTGCCGAATACCTCGTTGGCGGCGAATCCCGTCACCTCGGTGAATCGGGGATTGACGTATTCGATCATCCCTTGGTGGTCGGTGATCATCACGCTCACCGGGCTGTGCTCGACCGCCAGCGACAGTTTCCGCAATTTCTCCTCGATCGCCTTGCGCCCGGTGATGTCCTCCTTGACCACGATGAAGTGGGTGATCGCGCCATCGTCGCCCGACAGCGGCGAGACGCGGGTGTCCTCCCAGAACAGCTCGCCGTTCTTCTTGCGGTTGAGCAATTCCCCCTGCCACTCCTTGCCCGCCAGGACCGTGTTCCACAGGTCCTTGTAGACGCTCGTCGGCGTCAGGCCCGATTTCAGGATCACGGGGGTTCTGCCGATCGCCTCCTCCGGGCTATAGCCGGAGGAGGCGGTGAATTTCGGGTTGACGTATTCGATGGTCCCCGCGGTATCGGTGATCACCACGCTCACCGGGCTTTGTTCGACCGCCTGGGAGAGTTTTTTCGCCTTTAGGCCGGCCTGTTGGATTTCGATCAGATCGGCGGCGATGCGGCTCACGTGCGCTTCGAGCCTCTCCGCCATGGCGTCGAAGGCGGCGGCGAGCCGGCCGATTTCGTCGCCGCTGTGCGGCAGTCCGGTGCGGGCGGAGAGCTGCGCCTCGCCCAGGTGGGATGCCGCCTCGGCCAGCCGCGCCAGCGGCCTGAGCACCAGCCTGCTGCCGTACCACCATAGGACGATGATCAGCACGAGCATCACGGCGGTGATGTTCATCGTGTCGCCGATGAACTCGCGCACCGCAGCGCGGGCGAGCGCGGTCTTGGAGGTGGCGACCCAGAGGCGGAAGCGCTGGGCGCCGAACGTCGCCGGCAGAACTTCGGCGGCGTAGAGCTGATCCTCGCCGTTGGCGCTCGTGGCTGCAAAGACCCGCTTGCCGCCGCCCAACGCAGCCCCGGCGAAGGCCGGATGAGCTGCGAGCGCTTGTCCGGCCCAGCGCAGCGGCGCCAGGATCTTTCCCCGGCCGTCGACCAGGACGATTTGCGTTCCGGTGGCCAGCGGCAGCTGTTGCAGGGCGCTGTCCAGGAAGGTGAGATCCAGGTCGGCGGTCAGCACCGAACGCGGTTTCCCCTTGCCGTCCGGAACGGGGATCGCCAGCAGCAGGATTTTCCTGTTCGACAGCGCGCCGGCGCGGAAGTCGCTGATGACCGGCTGCTTCGTGCGCAGGACTTCGCTGAAGGTTTGTGCATCGCCGCCGCGGGGGGCGGCCGATGCCGCCGACGAGCAGATGAGCGCGCCGTCTGGCGTCCTCAGGGTGATCTCGCTCAGGAAGGGATTGCCCCCGGTCGTTCTTGCCAGCGCCCCGCCGCAGGCGGCCCGGTCGCCGGGATCGGTCACTTCGGGAGCGCGCGCCAGCACCTCGAGCAGACGTTCCTGGAGCTGTATCCGGAAGTTCAGCTCGTTGCCCAACATGATCAGCATGCGGTGCACGTCGGCCTGCTGCCGGTGCAGGTTCTCCTGCAGCACGTCGTGCGCCTGATAGCCCATCAGCGCCAGGATCGGCAGGGTCGCGGCGGCGCCTACCACCAACATGCGCCGGCGCACGCTGCCCAAGAGCGGTGGCGTCTTGAGCCTCCCGATCAGGGAACGCATGTTGGCCCGTGTGCCGCTCGACGATCATCCGGTCGAGGAGGGCGAACACCGACGCGCTCGCTGTCTCTGCGGCCCTGAATTGTTCCATGATGGCTGTCCGCAGGGCGGGATCGGACTCCCGGTCTCCTGAAGCCAGAGCCATCGCCCGGTGCAGGCGGCTGTGCACCTCGGCCCGCGGTCCGGCCACCTGGCGGTAGGCGGGCGGGTCGGCGTGGGACGGGTCGCCGGCCTTGCTCGCCGGCGCGGGCCGCCTCGATGGCGGCGTTCAACGCCAGCAGCTTGGTCTGATCGGCGCTGTCGGCGATGACTCCGACCGAGTTGCCCGCCTCCCCGGAGAGCTCTTTCAGCTCGGCGATGGCGGCATTGGTCTGGGCGATCCGGTCGATGATCGGCTTCGGCGCGGCGGCGACGTAGGCCACCTGCTCCCGGCTTTCCGCCGCGGCGGCGACGCTCTGCCCCGACAGCTTTTCCAGAACGTCGGTGGACTCGGCGATGCCGTTCAGGTCCTTCTGGCTCATCTGCAGGTCGGCCAGCGGGCCGTCCGAATTGAGCCGCCCCAGCTCGGACAGCAGTTCGTTGCGCGGTTCGAAGCGGGCATTGTTCTTCAGCGATTCGAGCGACCGCTTGGTTCGCTCCAACGCGTCGGAAAACAGGCCGCGCACGCCGGCCGGCCGAGTTTCTCGGCCTGGAGCGTGTCCCGAAGAAACTTGAAGACGCCGCACGGCATGTCCGGGTGGCGGATGATGTCGTGCTGGGCACCGGGCGGCTCGGCTTCGGTGTAGCCGGAAAACTCGATGAAGATGCGGTTGCCGTAGGCGATGCGGCCCTGGAGATCGGTCTTGGAGACGATGAAATCGCTCTCGCGCATCGTCTTTTCGCGGTCGTTCGGCTGGACTCGGTATTTCATCGCAGACCCCTGTCGATGCTTGCAATCGGAGTAGCGCCGGCCGTCCCGGTATTACCTTGGTTTTAGGATCTGTGGCTTGCGCTTCGCTAGCTTTTGCCTGCTCCCAGCAGCGTCTCGCCGGCGGCGGGCAAGACGATGTTGCCCTCCAGGCGCCAGGTCCCGGCGTCGTCCTCGATCACCACCACCCAGTGGCCCGCCGCCGGCAAGCGGAAGCTGCCGCGATAGCTCCCGTTTTGCAACGGCAAGACCACGCGCTGGTCGAGGCCCGCGCGCGTCGGGTGCGATACCGTGACGCGCAGGGCGGGCGGCGGCGCGAAGCCCGGCGCCGCCGCCTTCAGGCGGACGGCGATGCTGCTCACCGTCAGGCTTATCCCGGCGGTGAGTCCCAGCGCCCGGGCGCGCTCGCCCCGGGCCAGGGTCTGGTTGATGTCCAGGCCCTTCTGGTAGTAATGGTCATTCACCAGGCCGTCGTTCGAGCGTATCGCCAGCCACAGCGTGACGAAGCCCGCGATCACCACCACCAAGGGCCCGGACATCAAGAGCCACGGCCAGGGCTCGCGATACCAGGGGTTTGCCGCGCGCGCGTTCATCGCCTTCGCCATCACTGGGTCACCGGGGTGGGGGGTGCGTCTACGCCGCCGCCGGAGCCATAGACGAAGGCGGCGAGGAGATGGACCTTGGCGGGGCCTAGGAAGTCCTTTTGCGCCGGCATCGTGAGGTTACGGCC
>Ga0307375_10005771_pt1 | contig 11541 bp, 5 predicted proteins | sample TR1MG_FD_202531 | JGI IMG/M metagenome (GOLD analysis project Ga0307375, IMG submission 202531) | Soil microbial communities from Risofladan, Vaasa, Finland - TR-1 | ecosystem: Environmental > Terrestrial > Soil > Coastal area > Acid sulfate soil | place: Finland: Risofladan, Vaasa | collected... | reverse complement strand
CTACATCTATTCCTGGTTGTATAAATTTTTGTGCCAAACCAAGTAATGCAATTAATGCTGTCATTCCAATTATTATACCGCCTATAAGTAAAACACTTTTGCCTATAGAATCTGTTTTTAATAATTTAGGAACAATAGCCATAGTTAAACCGAATGCTAATATTCCTCCTGCTATAAACATAAAGGCTACACCTATACCTCTAGCATTATCAATAGCATCTTTTGAATTCCCTTTTCCTTTTCCTGTAAATTTTCTATCTCCTATAGCTGTCATTGTTGATAGTATAAGTATAGATAAAGCAACTCCTGATATAATTAGTAACATAGCAGCCCCAACACCTAATACTGATGTGCCTAATAGTGCTGCAGAAGTTGTCATTGCTAATCCAAAGCTTAATATGCCACCAGATATAAACATAAGTGCTATACCCATATTTCGTGCATTATCTATAGGATCTTTTGCACCCTCTGTAATACCAAACTTTTTATCACCAACAGATGCTACACCAGTAATTATAAGCATTGATAAAGCTACAGCGGCAACAGTACCTATTAATTTTAATCCTACGCCAGCAACTGTAGTGCCTAATAATGCTGCTGCAGTAGACATTCCTACGCCAAAACTTAAAATGCCTCCTGCAATAAACATAAGTGCCACACCCATATCTTTTGCACTAGTAACTGCATTTTTAGTATGCAAGCCTTCAGTTTTTGGTGATAACATGCCTCCAAATTTTTCGCCTGCTGAAGAAATTCCAGTAATTATAAGCATTGATAGTGCAACTGCTGTTGAAGCTAAAACCACATAACCAAGAACACCCATAGGTGAAACTCCTAATAAGGCTCCAGCAGCAGACATTCCTGCTGCAAATAAAAGAAATGCTCCGCTAAGGAATATTAAGCCTACTGCAGTTTCTTTTAATGCTCCCGCAAATGCAAATATTTGAACAGATTTTGATTTTTTCTTTGGCCCATCATTATACTTATCTAAATTTGTAATAATCTTATTAAGTTTTCCTAAATTAAAATTATTAATTTCTTTATTAAATGCAGAAATATCTTTTGAAGAAGTTTCTAATGTTTTGGAAACCGCTAATAATCCCTTTGATATATTTGTAAAATCAGATTGTTTAATAGTTTTTATTGTATGTAAAGAAGCTAAACTATTTGATAAATCGGTGATTATGTTTAAATCTTCTTTTTTACTTCCACCTGTTATATCTGTTATAAACGTTTTAATCGATTCACCTATGATTGCTAATGTATTTTTTAAAGTATTGGCAATTTCTGAGGAATCTTTTCCTTTATATGTTGATAATGATAATAATTTTTGTAAAAATTCTGAAAATGAATTTTTTGCTTTATTATCAATTTCACTGAACATTTTAATACTATTAACTAATTCTGTATATGAATGTGAAATAGATGCAATAATTTTACGTGTTGATTCACTTTCACTATTATCTAAAATGTTTATTTTAATATTATCAAAAAATGTTGTAATATATTCTGTAGCTTTAGTAAGTCCTGTAAAATCTTTAACCTTTTCAAATTTTCCTATAGATGAAATAATATTATCAAGTGAATTATATAAATTTTCTGATACATCATTAATTGTTGATAATTTTTCAAGAGAAATTATGCTATTAATAATTTTTTCTATAGAAGTTTGTGATTCTATAGAAATTCCATCAGCCTCTTGTGCAAAAGTTTTAAGAGAAGTACCTATAGATGATATAGATTCTGAAAGTGTTGATTTTTTATCTATTTTAATATTTAATAATTTTTCAATAGAATCAATCATAGGAGTTATTCCTGAAAAATCTGGTACTATAATTTCAATAGAAGATAAAGCTTTAAGTAAATCTTTAAGCCCTGTTATATCAATATTTTTAATTTTTGATAATTTAGATAAAGATTCAGTTGGTAAATTATTTAAAGATTCAATGGCTATACGTACATTACTTAAATCGGGTATATTAGTAACTTGTATATTAGATAAAGTTTTAAGTAACTCATTAAGTTTTGTTGCATCAAAATTACCTATTTTTCCTAGAGATAAACCCGTTAAACTTTTTAATGATTCAAGACTTGGGCCTATATTTGAAAAATCAGGTATATTAGTAATTTTAACTTTAGATAATTCATTAAGTAAATTTGTAAAACCAGCGATATCAAAATTATCTATTTTACCCAAAGTTATGCCAGATAAACTTTTTAATGATTCAAGACTTGGTGCTATACCTGAAAAATCAGGCATACTAATAACTTTAACTTTAGATAATTCATTAAGTAAATTTGTAAAACCACTTACATCAAAATTACCTATTTTTCCTAAGGAAATTCCCGATAAACCTTTTAATGATTCAAGACTTGGTGCTATACCCGAGAAATCTGGAATATTTGTAATGTTTATTTTAGATAATTCATCAACAAAGGTTTTAATGCTTATTAATTTTGCTGTATCTAAATCTGGTAAATCTTGTAAATCTTGTAATGATTTAAGACTAGAAAAATCTGGAATGTTTATATTAATAGAAGATAACTCTTCTATCATAGATTTAATATTATTTATTTCAGTTACATCTATTTTTGGAAGAGAATATCCAGAAATTTTCTCTAATGATGTAAATAAAGGTACTAAATTTGTAAAATCTTGAGATTTAATTTCTATCGAATTTAATCCTTCAATTAATGTTTTAAGATTAATTATATCAATATCTATAGGTGAAAAGGAATATTTTGATAATTTTTCTAATATATCTAACATTGGAATTATACCAGAAAAATCTTGTGGTTTAATACGTATTGAATCTAATCCTTCGATTAATGATTTAATTCCAGATATATCAATATCTATAGATGAAAGTGAATATTTAGAAATATTATTTAATGCCTCTAACATAGGCATAATACCAGAGAAATCTACAGTTTTAATTTTAATAGATGATAAATTTTCAACTAAGTTTTTAAAACCTGATATATCTATAATTCCTATCGGTGAAAAAGAATATTTAGATAATTTTTCTAAAGATTCAAACATAGGAATTAATCCAGATAAATCTTGCGGTTTAGCTTTTATTGAAGAAATACTTTCAACAGTATTTTTTAGCCCATGTACATCAATATCTTGTATAGGTTTTATAGAAAATTTTGATATTTTTTCTAAAGATTCAAATATAGGTAAAATATTTGAAAAATCCGTTCCCTTAATAGTTATAGAATTTAAACCCTCAATAGTATTTTTTAATCCTTGTACATCAATATCTTGTATAGGTTTTACTGAAAGATTTGATATTTTTTCTAAAGATTCAAATATAGGCAATATATCTGAAAAATTTGTTCCTTTAATAATTATAGAATTTAAACCCTCAACATTATTTTTTAATCCTTGTACATCAATATCTTGTATAGGTTTTACTGAAAGATTTGATATTTTTTCTAAAGATTCAAATATAGGCAATATATCTGAAAAATTTGTTCCTTTAATATTTATAGAATATAATTGTTCAATAGTAGTTTTAACACCTTGAATATTAATATCTTGTATAGGCTTTATAGAAAGTTTTGATATTTTTTCTAAAGTTTCGAATATAGGTAGGATGTTTGAAAAACTTGTCCCCTTAATAGTTATAGAATTTAATTGTTCAACTAAATTTCTTATATTTGATATTTCATTAATTTTAATAGATGAAATATCTTCAATTAATTTTTTAATATTTGATATATCAATACTTTTAAATTCGGGTACAGAATAATTGGATATTTTATTAAGTACTTCAAACATTGCAGCAATTCCAGAGAAATCTTGGCCAGTTTTTATTGAGGATATATCTTCAACCAATGTTTTAATTGTAGAAATATCAATAGTTCCCATTGATGCTAAAGAATCGCTTATATTAAGTAAATTTTTAAACACATCTGCAACTGTATCAAATTGTCCAAGATCTTTAAAATCTGATGACATTGATATAATATCATGAATTGCTGATTTAAACGCATCAATTGGTTTTCCTGAAAAATCTAAATCTTTATATACTCCAAAAAATAATTGTAACGCTTCACCTATATTTGTAAGTGCTTCTGAAAATATATATGAACTTTCTGCTGCTGATTTATCATTATAGATTGATAATGAAAATAATTCATTTACAAAGTTTTTAAGTGCATCTTTTTCTGGTCCTGATATTTTTCCAAATTTCTTAATACCTATTGATAAATTATCCAGTGAATTAGATATAATGGCTAAAGCATGTGAAGTAGTATAAGCTGCATCAGTTGCAGAAACATCTTGAAAAATAGATTGTGATAATAATTCCTGTACAAAATCTATAAAAGATCTTTTAACTTTTTTGGGAATTAAAGAGAATATAATCAGGTTCTTTGATATTTGAGGCAGGGAACTTGCCAAAATACGTAGCGAATCTCCAGTATCTCTTATTTGTTCAGAAGACTTTTTATTTCCTACTAAATTATTTAAATCGGTACTTACACCTGCTGTTGCAGTTTTGGTAGGTTTGGAAGGTTGTTGCGGTTTTTCAATGGTTACGGTTGTTTTCTCGCCCTTTTTAGATGAAGCACTTTCTTGTAAATTACGTTCAACCCTGTGCATAGTTGAATCTATATGTCCTAATACTTCTACTACTTGTGCAAGTAATTGCGCAGATGTCTTCATTAAATATTTACTTTTATTTATATATCTATAAAAATAAAAAAAGACGCTAAACTAGCGTCTTTAAAATTTAGGTGTTTCAAACTTTGGAACTTCAAATTTTGGAGTTTTAAAATTTCCATAATCTGATGAAGAAGGGAGTTTAGATTGTTTATCAGAATCCCTTCTTTGTTTATCATATTCTTTATTTTCTCTATCTATATGTTCCTCATATTCTGTAATTAAAAATTGAATTCTATAAAATTCTAAACGTTCTAATTCTGATGGAGGGATGTGAAGTTTAAATGAAAAAATAAACTCAATTTTATTCCAATTGTCCAAATGGATCTGAAATAAGGAAAAGAGATTTAATTCCGCCTTGAAAGTTTAATGGAGCTATTTGCTCCGTACCCCCGTCATCATAAAATCTGACGATAGGATCAATTGTATCACTAAACAATTTCTTAACATGAACTAATAGTGATATCGTTCCTATGTCCCACTTATGTGAATCTTCTACAAAATTAGAATAAGAATCTTCAGTTAATCCTCTCCAATTTCTAATAATAAAAGGAGCAAATGCCAAATAATCCTCATCTATAAATTCGCCAGAACGTTGTCTACGAATAATATAGTTTTTAATCCATTGGGTAACTCCTACACTTGGAATATCTAATTTAAGAGGTTTCTTAGAAGTTTTAAATTTTAAAACAAAACATCTTTCAGTTTCATCATAATATTTCATTAAAGTAGGATCCATTGTGATATAACTAATCATTTCCTTTGTAACATCAATTTTCTTTTTGTCAGAAATAGTTACTTGAAGTTTATTTTCACCATTTGGAAATGTTAATTCATGAATAGCTAATAAGATATAAAATCTATCAACTTCCTTAATATCTTTCCATGATAAATAAGCTCCTTCAGGATTTTTTGATTTAATAGTTACACAGCGTTCAATAACATAATTTAACATATCATCTAAAGCAGAAAGATCTTCTTCTTGCAGTGTTGACCAATGCCTAATTTCTCCTCCTGTGGCTGAACGAATTGCTAAATCTGTATCTTCGGGATAAAATAATCCCATTGTTGGGAGTTCATCCATCTTAAGTGGAATCCAACCTAATTGATTTCCTATTGGCATTTCTGGTTTATCCCATGGTAATGCTGCTTTTGGTATATCAACTAATTTTGGACCAACTTGATTTGTTGTATTAGAAGTTCCTTCCTCTTCTTCTACGTATTCTTTAAGAATTTTTTCTTGATCTTTTTTATCAGTCATATTAAAATTATTTTATTTTATATATCTTAATATACCGAAAAACCATTAAAGTTTCATAAAAAAGAAAGAATTTTACATTCGTGTTTGTATTAAAAATTTATCAATAGAATCTTCAAATGGATTAATAGTTTTAAACCCGATAGGCTTTTTAGTTAAATATCTATGCGATCTCAAAATTGTTTTAAATATACTAATTGCAGCTAGAGGAGATTGAGTAAAAATAGATAGTAATTCATCAATATATGATGAAAATTCTTCTGGAGTAAACTTATAATTTTCAGGCGGTAAAATACGAGAAAAATCAGGTTCCGATTGATTTTTTTCTGGTTCTTGAATCTGTGTAGGAACATATTCTGGAGAATACATATTTGTTCCTGTATCTGAATATACCCATTCATTTAAAGTTTCATCAATAGATTTTGCTTTCATATAATGATTTTATTTATATATTTAAAATAAAAAAAGGGAGAATTAATTCTCCCCTTAAATTTCTATTATGAATTTTTAATTATACAATAGTTTCATCCCAATAATCAACTGCAAGTGTAAATCCTAAAATTTTATAATTTTCATTTGATTGATAATCCATTGCAACTTCTGGTAAAGCTGAAATAGGGAATACACTATAACATTTCCATTGCCAGAATGGTCTAGCTGCTCTATCATACATAGTAATTAACATCCAAGGAGCAACATAGTCAGCTTTAAGACCCATTCTACCTGTTAAAGGATCATAAGCCAAGTCACACCATTTACGGAATGTTTTAACTATATATGCACTAGGCGTTCTATCTATGTTAACTTCGAAATCTATTGCAAGGTCCATAGTAGTTTGATCGGGTTTTGCGCCTACAAATCTTCTTTGAGCCCATTTATAGTTCTGAACCATAGGAGTGGTTGGGAATCTGTGTGAAACCAATCCACCTATCTTTTGAACATTCTCAAGTAATAGATTAGATTGTTCATCATTTATACCCAATGACTCTGGAAGTTGAATCTGTATGGTAAAAAGATTCAAATATACTGGTTCATAGTTTTCCTGTGATGCACGTGAATTTCTAAAGTGTGCTAATCCAAAGGTACCTTGACTTTTAAAATCTGCCATATCGTTTTATTTATTTTATTTTTATTATATTAGAATACAAATCCTCCTGTACTGATACCTGAATTAGAATTAACAGTAATTCTGTTAATAATTTTGGTAAGACCACCAGTTATCCATACGTTTATATCAATTATTCCAAAACCTTCTGCTATTAATTCTGCTGGGTTGTTTGTTTCGTCCATAACTACGTCATATTTAGTTAAAGCACCTGCATCTTTAGTAGTTTCAAGAATTGGGGTTATTGAGTTTATTATATTTAATCTTGTTACAGGATTGTTGAAGTCAAATATGTAATTTTTAAGTACTTCTTCAACTTGTATTTCAATAGAGTTAAGTAATTCTCTAACATGTAGATTATTAAATTCAGTTTTAAGGTCCTGATATGCAGTAGCATTGGAATAAATCATTGTTTGTCCAGTTGAACTTCTTTCAATAATTGAATTATATCCAAAAGGCTCAAGATAATCTCTATCTGTTTTGTCAATCATGAATTCTACTCCAACAAGATTTGGGTTAACAAGAACACCATTTCTGTTAGCTACGATTGCAAATGGGTTTCCACCTAAGAATTTTTTAACATATGCATTTGCTACGTCTGCTGCGGGTGGAACATCCATAAGTCTTCCATTTTCATTATACTTAAGATATGGTCCAAATACTCCGCAGTATTTTGCACCTAATTGCTCATTTGGTAATGAGAATCTAAATGATCTTGGCATATCTGGGTTTCCTCCTGCAGGAATCCATTCTGTACTAAACGCAGGGATAATACCGCCTTCTATAAATGTATCACAGAAATAAGGATCTTGTGATTGAGCAAATTGAGATATTGCTGGTGCATTTAAAATAGCTGTACATTTTCCACGTAATTTAGCAAGTGCTGAAAGATAAGACTTTCCACCCATATCTGCTGCTAATCCATAAGCCATTGTATCAACAATGTAACGATAATTAATCATATCAACGTTAATTAATCCTCTTTCAATTCCAGAATCTGCTAACATTGAATATATTTTAGAAACTCCTGCTTCAGCATCTGCTGCTCCAGTTATTGAGAATCCTGGTAAATGCTTATTAGTAAGTGTTAAACCTGTTAAAGGAATAAATTTATATACTGAAGCTATTGAAGGATCATCGATTGTTTTTTGAACTGTTACTGTTCCAGCTGTTACTTCTTCCGCTGTATGAATAATATATCCTGAAGCATCATAATATTTTTGAGTTATATATGTTAATCCAGGGATAATTCCGGTACCACCAGTTTTTGTAATTAAAGTACCAACTGTAACTTCTGTGGCATCTGCTGATGCATCCATAATAAATGATCTTCCAGTTGTATCACCATCTGGCCATGCAGTAATATCAACATCTGTATGTAATACGTTATTAGATACATTAATAGTATAACTCATAAATGATGTTGAAATATTGGTAGTTTGACCTGATAATTCATGTCCTACAAGGTCTACTACATTGGTAGCAGTTACGTAAAGTCCTGTAGTAGGATTAAGAGTTTGCCAAACACTTGTAGTTGCATTCCACTGTAATTGATCTAAAGCTTGTTGATTAACATTTAATAAAATTCCAGTAATTGGAGTTGCTGAATTAACAATGCTTTCAATATATTGTTCTACACCTGTTTTATCAATAAAATCAGGAATAATAGTTCCAGTCCAAGATGCCATTAAGTTAATTTGACCAGCATTCATAAAATTGTTTAATTGTGCTGGTATAATACCATCTGCGGTAAAGAATTGTGAGTAATAAGGATCAGTAGATAATCTACTATAATCTGTCCAATCACCTTCAATTGCAACGATTTGAATAAAATAATCTGCAATATAATCATAAGGACGAATCCATTGATAAGGAATATTTGCTGCTCCACTGTACCAGTCAATAGCATAAGTTTTATATTGATTTACATCTTGTGCTTTTCTAACAATAAATGAAACTGTTTTTGTTCCAACGTTTCCAAGTTGTAATAATGGAGCGTTATATGCGTTAGTTGCAGCAGTATGTGCTACTATTGCTGATTGTAGAAAATCAGAATCTGGAGTCCAAAATCTTTGACGATTAAATAAGTTAACAAATAAGTCTGTTGAAGAATCAACTGCTACTGAGCTAGAATCGATTTGTAAACCAATTATATCAACTGTATCTAATGTTGAAGCATCTGTTTTTAACAAACTAATTGCAAACACTGGTGATGTTAACAAACAAGTTTTAATGGATCTGTGAAAAAATGATCCTTTTCTTTCAAGTTTACTATCAAGCACCCCGTAAAATTTTTCAAGGTCTCTAGTGGATCTTATGAATACTGGTGTATTAAAAGGCCCTAGTGCTGAAAATCCAGGAACCAATCTCAAAGATTGAGTTGTTACAACAATACGTTCTGAATTATCAATTTCAACAGTGTAAACGCCTGCTGACTTGAATTGGGTTAAATCTAATGCAATTTTTGCCATATTATTTCTATTATTTTTATTCTATTTATTTTACTCAATTTTGAAAATAATTGCCACTTTTATTTATATATCAAAAATATGATTGGCGAATTTTAACTTTTTATTGTAATATAGGTATATGTTTTATTATATATTCAGCAAAAAAATATGTATTTTATCTGTTTTGCCACGGAAATGATGTTATACCTTTATTGAAAGTAGAACTAGGAGTATATTTAGGCATGTTTTGTAAGGCTGCAGGCATATTTTGTAAGGTTCCAGGTGTATTTAATGGATTTTTAGGTGGGGGATCGTCGCCAAATAATGCAGTAAAACTATCATCACTAAGTTCCGATGATTCTGTATGTCTTTCAATTAAAGCAAATATTAATTTTTTGGTTGGTGATTCTTCCATTTCATCAATGAAATCAAAAAGCCAGTCTTCATAATCTTTAGCATCATATAAATGAGAAATATTTACTGCACTCATAACTATGTCATCATGTGTTCCTAAACCTTTCCATTTCCCATGTTTATTTTTTCCAAAAGCTTTAAACTCTCTTATAGTTTCAAATTCATTTATAATCATAATTTTATCTCGAACTAATTTTTTCCCCATTTTACAGAAAAAATCTTTATTTGGACCAGTTACTTTAAATCCTGCCTTTTTCCTTGGTGGTTTTTCTCCATGAATAGGTTTTGTATGATATGAATGTAATACAACATTATCTTCATACTCATCATGTTGAGAAAATTTATCCAAAAAATATTTACCATTAAAATTCATTTCAATTATAACCTTAGATATACTTCCACCTAATTGATCAAAAACTATACCTCGTGTGACCTGAGCACAATTTTCTTCATCCTTTATATTATCCCTATACAAACCAACTTGTATGGCCCTAAACATATTCTTAATGGTCATCTCATTATTCTTAAGCTTTTTTAGTTGAACAATACTTTTTGGAACTATTTGAAAAATATTGCAAACATTATAATCATTATCTTTTACTTCTTCTTCATCTTTACCCTCTCCTGTGTCAATACTAACAATAAATCTATGTTCTTTTGAATTAAAATTTGCGTTTGGATCAAAATCTGGATGCCATTTAAGATTACGATATTGTAAATCATCTAATTTAGTTTTATTCAATTCATGAAAAACATATTCCTTTTCTATTTTTTTCATAAATAAAAGATCACTACCACTTAATAATAAATTAGACCCTGCGCGATTAAAATCAAGACCAAATTCTTGTCCAAAATTTTCTTCACCAAAGTCACCTATCATTTTTAAACGCCATTCTTCATCGTGACCAGGTACTTCCCACCAATCAACACGAATTGACATAAAGGAATTTAAACCTTTTTGTGCTTTTTCCCATATATCATAAAATACATTATCATCACCATTAGGTGTAGAAGAAATAATACATTGAGATATTTCTGATGATGCAAGTGTTGGATAAACAGATCTCCAGAAATCACGTGCTATAAAAGGTTGTATATGTGCAAATTCATCGGCATAAAGTACGTGAAGTGTAAAACCAATTTGAGCAGTTTTTGTAGTTGCTTGAGATGTAAGAAAACAACCATTATCAAGTCTCATTCCACCTGCTCCTACTGATATAATTCCAGGTTTTAAGAAAAATGGTAGGCCTTTAAATACGTCAGTTACTTTATTTACAATTTCAAAAGCAGTTGCTTGTTTATTAGCAAGAATTGCCAAGTTTCTATCATTATGGAAACATAAATACCAAGCAAAATATGCTGCTACGGTAGTAGTTTTTCCTGACTGTCTACTTTGCATCATTATCATATTTCGAACATTTGGTACTAAATCTTCTTCACCGGTTTCAAGTAGTTGTAATGTTTCTGCAGCTAAGGAAATTAAGATCTTTTTCTGAAAATCTCTTAATTTAACAGTTGTTCTACCAGCATCTGTTAGAAATCTACAATATTTTTCAATAAAATAAATAATATTTGTATAACATTTATGAAATTCATTAACTTCATCAGCAGTTGATTGCCATAAAATATTAGCTGCTTTTAA
>Ga0307375_10005769_pt1 | contig 11541 bp, 9 predicted proteins | sample TR1MG_FD_202531 | JGI IMG/M metagenome (GOLD analysis project Ga0307375, IMG submission 202531) | Soil microbial communities from Risofladan, Vaasa, Finland - TR-1 | ecosystem: Environmental > Terrestrial > Soil > Coastal area > Acid sulfate soil | place: Finland: Risofladan, Vaasa | collected... | reverse complement strand
CATCGCGATGCCCACGCCATAGCCGCCCAATCCGAAAAAAACAGAATTGCCGAACGAGGCATAACCGGTGTAACCGCCAATGATGTTCCAGCCCTGCGCCAAAACCGCCAGCAGCAGCGCGTTGATACCGAACTGGATGAGCACGTCCGAACCGTACCAGGGCACACCGGCGAACACCGCGAGTACAGCCATAATCAATCCGATTTTCCACGCCTTCATGTCGTCTTCCCTAGCAAGCCACCGGGGCGGACAATCAGCACCAGCACCAGGATTCCGAAGCTGGCGACGTCCGCGTAAGTTTGGCCTATATACAAGGTGGTCAGCGACTCCACGATCCCCAGGAACAATCCCCCGACGAGTACGCCCAGTGGATTTTCCAGTCCGCCGATGATGGAGATGGCAAACGATTTGGCGGTTAGCGTTGCACCGATATACGGATTGATCTGCGACACCGTTCCATAGAGTGTGCCGGCCATTCCTGCCAGGGCAATACCCAGGCCGAATGTCATGGCGTAAAGGTGCCTTGGTTCGACACCGTAAAGGCGCGCTGCCACCAGATTCTGGGCGGTGGCGCGAATCGCGCGACCGAGTCGGGTGTGCAGCAAAAACATCCACATGCTGACCGTCAGAAAGATGGCCACCGCGAAAGCGGCCAGCCGTGCCACGGGCACGACCAGCGGGCCCAGGGTGAAACTGTTGCCGGCATAGGACGGATTGATGGTGCGAAAGTCGGCCGAAAACATCATTTGGGCCAGATAGGTCAACACCACTTCCAGCCCGAAGGTGATTAGCAGCGTGTTGAACATCGGCGCGCGAATCACCAGATTGAGCAGGCCGCGCTGTATTCCATAGCCGACGGCAAACATGACGACGGCGGTGAGCGGCAGTCCCAGAAACGGGTCAATGTGCAGGTAGGTGTACAGGTACCATGACGCGTAGCCACCCAACATGATGAACGCGCCATGGGCCAAATTGACGATATTGAGCACACCCCAGACCAATGCCAAACCAAGCGCCATGACGGCATACAGCCCGCCTTGAAGCACGCCATTGACGAGAATTTGCGCTAACAGATCCACCTGAAAAACGGTTCAGCGGTCAGATTAACGCTTGCTCCACGCCGGCATCGGATACTTCGGTTGTTTTACCAGACCTTTCAGGCCATAAACTTTGACAACCTTATCGCCCTGAACCTGAATCACCATTTGCGGCAATTCGATCTGCCCATGCGGATTGAACGCGATCGGTCCGTACAAGCTGTCGAACTTGATCTTGGCCAGCGCATCACGCACTTTTTGCGGATCAAGACTGTCGGCATCCTCCATGGCCTGTACCAGCGTTTCCACGTCGGCGGCACCGGAGGCGGCATGATAGTCGGGGTCATATCCAAACTTCGCCTTGTACGCCTTGGCAAACTTCTCGGCATCGCCGAACCAGCGGTCCTTCAGTTCGGCAGACGGCAACCAGGGCGTCATGCCAAACGCATAGTCGGCATCCTTGCCCAGTGCTTTGCGAAAGTCTTCGCTCGGCACGCCCACGGTGAACGAGTACATCTTCGGTGCAACCTTCAGGCTCTTGGCCTGGCGCACGAAATTGAGGATCTCGGTTTCGTGTCCGGCCACCAGTACCACGTCGGCCTTCTTGCTCTTGATCTGGGACAATAGCGAGCTGAAGTCCGTGGCGTTGGTACTGTAACGCTCATCCAGTACGATATCCAATCCCGCCTGCTTCAACATCGGCCGTGTGCCATCCGCCACGGACACATCAAAAGCGTCGTCGGCGTACAGAAGCGCCACGGATTTAGGCGCTGGCTTGAGCACCTTCAGCATGCTGATGGTGCTGCCAAAGTAATTGCTTGCCGGCGCCAGCGTGCCGAAAATGTATTTGAAGTTACGCGCAAATATCTGGTCGGATGCGCCGCCGCCCTGAACCATAGGCACCTTGTACTTCTCGGATATGGCGGAGTCGGCAAGGGCGAAATTGCTGGCGAACGGTCCCAACAACAGGTTGACCTTGTCTTCGGTAACCAGCTGCGTGTACTGGCGCATGCTCAGATTCACGTCGGACTGGTTGTCGTAGAGCTTGAGCACCAGTTTGTGCGACTGGCCCGCGATTTTTACGCCGCCGGCGGCGTTGATTTTATCAATCGCAAATTCATAGGAATCCCGGTAATAGCGGCCGGTATTGGCAACCGGGCCGGTCAATTGCACCGATGCGCCCAAAACGATATCCTGGGCTGCCATGGCTGCCATAGGGGCAGCAAACACCAAAAGCGTGAAAAGACGGGATAGGAAACGTGAATGGCTGGACGACATGATGTAATTTCTCCCTATTGTTGTAAGTTTAATTAGGTACGCCATGCTGCAATAACCAAATTCCGATGTCAATCGCTGATACAAGCTGTTACAAGATGTTGCATGGGAAGCAGAAGCCCCGCCCATTCTTTGAATTATTCTATAGCCTGCTTGCGGGTGGATATTTCGCCGGATGGCGTTTTGTCCTGGATTGGGGTATCGCTGGGCTGAAAATTATGAAGCGCCGCTTGACACCTATCGGGGTTTAAAAAAATATGAAAATCAACAAAATTGCCGTCATCCCGGGAGATGGAATCGGAAAAGAGGTCATGCCCGAAGGACTCCGGGTCCTTGACGCGGTCTCGCGCAAGTTCAGTATCCCGTTCCAATGGGAAGAGTTCGAATGGAGCTGTGATTACTATGTCAGGCACGGCAAGATGATGCCCGACAACTGGAAAGAAATGCTCGAAGGGAAACAGGCTATTTTCTTCGGGGCAGTCGGCTGGCCCGCCACCGTTCCCGATCATGTCTCGCTGTGGGGATCGCTGGTCAAGTTCAGGCAGGAGTTCGATCAATACGTCAACCTGCGTCCGGCCAGGCTGATGCCCGGCATCAACTCCCCGCTGGCGAATCGAAAAATCGGCGACATCGATTTTTACATCGTCCGCGAAAATACCGAGGGTGAATACTCAGCGGTCGGTGGCCGCATGTTCCCCGGCACCGAACGCGAATTCGTTGTGCAGCAAAGTGTATTCACCCGAAAGGGCATCGACCGGGTCATGAAGTACGCATTTGAGCTGGCCGCGACCAGGGCAAAAAAGCATGTCACATCGGCGACCAAATCGAACGGCATTTCGATTTCGATGCCTTACTGGGATGAGCGTTTTGCAGAGATGGCCGCGTCTTACCCGGATATCCGCTCGGACAAATATCATATTGATATATTGACAGCACAATTTGTGCTGCACCCGGACTGGTTCGATGTCGTGGTGGCGTCCAATCTGTTTGGCGATATCCTCTCGGATCTGGGGCCGGCGTGCACCGGCACCATCGGTATCGCCCCGTCGGCAAACTTGAATCCGGAACGGGTATTCCCGTCACTATTCGAACCGGTTCATGGCTCGGCACCGGACATATTCGGCAAGGGAATAGCCAATCCGATTGGCCAGATTTGGGCAGGTTCCATGATGCTTGAACACCTGGGTTATCGGGATGCGGCGGCGGCGGTCATCCACGCCATTGAAACCGTGCTCGCGGAAGGTCCCCGCACGCCCGATATGGGCGGCAAGGCGAATACTTCGGACGTCGGCAAAGCGGTCGCTTCAGTTATAGAATCTGCCAACCTATCCATCCGGTCGCTTTAAAGCACAACCCGCAGATCTCGTAACAGTTTTGGCATATCCGGAAGCGGCGTCCGGTCGCCGTCTTGGCGGGTAACTATCACCCTCAAGCTGTTGAAGGAAAAATTTGGAAATATTCGCCCCTGAATTTCTTACATCGGCTGAGTTTTCTGATTCTTTAACACTAATTACTATTACACGTAAGGCTGACCCGACTGCCGAGTCACCCGGGACTAATCTGGCAAGAAATCCACCTGCTTCAGCGAACCCTCAAACTGCTCAATCGGTAATGGCTTGCTGAACAAATACCCTTGATAGTTAAGGCAGCCATTGTTCAAGAGGAATTCCCGCTGCCCTTCTGTTTCCACTCCTTCGGCGATGACGGCCAAGCCCATACTTTTTGCCATGGCAATAATGGTACGCACAATCGCCTGATCGCTGCTATCGGTGGTGATATCGCGCACGAATGATTGATCGATCTTGAGTTGACCGAGTGGCAAGCGCTTAAAATATTGCAGTGATGAATACCCGGTTCCGAAGTCATCCAGGGAAAACTGGACACCGAACTCACTTAAATGGTTCATGGTTACGATGGTGTCTTCGATATTATCCAGCAACATCCCTTCTGTGAGTTCCAGCTTGAGATGCTTCGGATTGATGGCATGCCGTTGCACAGCATCCTGCACTTGATGCACAAAATCGCGCTGACGAAATTGCTTGGCACTCACGTTCACCGCCAATACCAGGTCACTGGTGAGCGCATTCCGCTCCCATAGCTTGATCTGAGCACAGGCCTGCTCCAGCACCCAATGGCCAATCGGCAGAATCAGCCCGATTTCTTCCGCCAAAGGAATGAATTGCACGGGAGGTACAATTCCGCGTAATGGATGTTTCCAGCGGATCAATATTTCAGCCCCTATTGGCCGATTCAAATAATCGACCTGGAGTTGGTAATCAAGTTGGAATTCCCGATGCTCCACCGCTTTTCGTAATTCGCCTTCCAATAAAAAGCGGCCAGTGACGACTTCCTGAATTTCCTCATCGAAGAAGTGAACGGTATTGCGTCCCGCCTTCTTGGCCTGATACATGGCGATGTCGGCCTGCTTCATCAACTCTTCCGGCGCAAGCGAGAGGCCGCTGAACAGGGTAGCCCCGATGCTGGCGGTACAGGTGTATTCATATTTTTCAAGCGTATAGGGTTGGCTGATGGCCGCGAGTATTTTTTCACTAATCACTTCGGTCTGAGCCGACGCTTCCATGGGTTCCTTACTCAGGTTTTCCAACAGCACCATGAATTCATCACCGCCCAAACGAGCCACGGTATCGCCGTTGCGTACACAGGATTCCAAACGCTGGGCAACATGTTGCAATAACAAGTCCCCAATGTCATGACCAAGCGTATCGTTCAGGCTTTTGAAATTGTCCAGGTCGATGAACAACAGTGCATTTGTACTTTCGGTACGTTCGGTAGAAGCATATGCATGTTGAAGACGATCCATGAACAAGCGCCTGTTGGGCAGCTGCGTGAGCTCATCATAGTAAGCTTGGAATTGGATTTTTTCTTCTGCTTGCTTTCGTTCTGTTATATTTCCATGAATACCGACCATCCTGCTCGGCTGCTGCGATTTATCCCATTCAACGACTTTTCCAATTGTATGGATCCATATCCATTCTCCAGATTTTCTCAGCCTGCGGTACTCAGCTATAAACGTTTCATCGGATACAAGACTCTCATTGAATTTGACCAGGGTCTCAGCACGATCATCGGGATGAACATTCACAATCCAGTTCTGGAAATTTGTCTGAAACATATCTGGTTCAAACCCCAGCATGTGAACATATTCGGAGCTGGTCTGAACCTCTCCACTCTGAATATTCAAGTCAAACCAGGTCTGATTTGCCGATGAAAAAGCTAAGTGTAAACGCTCCTTTTGCAACTCAAGTTCGACATATTGGGCCTGCATCGGCGTGAAAATCAGAAAATATAGTGCAGGAGAAACTATGAAGACAAGTATGATTGGGTCGGAAAATTCATAGAGTGTTTTTATTTCTGCCGGGGTAAATTCCCTGCTGATGGAATGATTAATGCCTCGAAACACCAGCATGATCATGAACTCGCCCAGCAGTATAAGTGTTGCAACTGTAACCACCGCACTAAACGATTTTCCTGAATACTTCTTCAATCGATTCATTCTACGAATACTTTCTAATTGTTATTTTAGACCACGCTAATACTTAGAAGCATAGAGTTTACAAGACAGGCGGCTGCTTTAAATCTGCAAGAATCCCTCCCATTACCACTTCACAATCGAGCCCGATATTTCGCGCAAAGGCAGAACAAGTTCCGCAGCACCCAACTTGATTGCCTCTTTCGGCATACCGAACACCACGCAACTGTCCTCGTCCTGTGCGATGGTTTTCGCACCGACATCCAGCATTTCCTTCAGTCCGCGTGCGCCATCGTCTCCCATGCCTGTCATGATGATCCCCAGCGCGTTCTTGCCGGCGAATTTTGCAACCGAGCGAAACAGCACATCCACCGATGGCCGATGACGGTTAACCAACGGGCCGTCTATTACTTCTACATGGTATTGAGCGCCGCTACGCTTGAGCAGCATGTGTTTTCCCCCGGGGGCAATCAGTGCGGTGCCGGGCACGACGCGGTCGCCGTTCTTCGCTTCGCGCACTTCTATCCGGCTGATGCTGTTGAGACGTTCCGCGAAGGCGCCGGTGAATTTTTCCGGCATGTGCTGCACGATGACAATACCGGGACATACTCGCGGCAATGCGGTAAGCACCACTTCCAGCGCCTGGGTGCCGCCGGTCGAGGTGCCAATTGCCACGATGCGCTCGGTGGTTTTCGCCATGGCGTGGCCCGCAGACAGCACCGCATCGGCGGATAATTTAGCGGTGGTCTGCACGGTAGCCGGCGGGCGGGTGCCCAGACGCCTGACGTTGGCATGGGCTGCGGATTTCACCGCATGAATCAGGTCGGAAGCGGCGTCCTCCATCTGCTGCCGCCGCGAGCCGATGTCCGGCTTGGGCACCACCGCCACTGCACCAGCTTCGAACGCCTGGATGGTAGTGGCTGCGCCTTCACGCGTGATGGTGGAACAGATTACGACCGGTGTGGGGTGTTCCGCCATGATTTTCTTCAGGAAGGTGATGCCGTCCATGCGCGGCATCTCGACATCCAGCACGATCACGTCCGGCCACTGGCGTTTCATTTTTTCCATGGCGAAAATCGGATCCGCCGCCGCGCCGATCACGTTGATGCCGGGGTCCTCGCCCAGCACTTCGGTTACCACCTGGCGCACCACGGCGGAATCATCAACGATCAATACATTAATCTTTTGCATGCTCGATGCCCTCCGGCTCGGTAACTCGTTTCACATGACGCATCCAGACATCCCCGTTCCACAGTTCGAATATCACGTTTCGATGCCCGTGCATGCCAACATGCTCGGCCACAACACTGTGCCCGTGATGCCGCAACAGATGACGTGCCGCTACTACGTTGCGGCAGGGCACATCGGCGCAACCAGCCTGGTTTGTCGGGCGCTGGAACATGTTGCCGCCACCGAACAGCTTGACCTGGTATTCGCCCGGCTTCGTCCTGGCCGTACGGATTTCTTTCTGGAACAACAGCATCGCTTCGTCGGCATAGCGACCGTCCAGAATGTCGGACGGCCTGACTGAGCGCGCCGGCAGCATGAAGTGGCACATCCCGCCGATATGCAAGCGCGGGTGCCACATGGTGATCGCCACACACGATCCCAGCAGGGTGCTAATGCGCGTCGCCCTGTCACCGAAATAGAACTCCCCGGGTTGCAGGAAAATATCCAGAACCTGTTCCGGTGCAGTCATGGCTTCTGGTAGATCGAAGGCATGACAACTCTCAGCTCGTCCGTGACTCCGTTGAGGCTCTCGGAATGCCCGACGAGGAAATATCCACCGGGCCGCAGCGCCTGCAACAGCCGTTTGACCACCTGCTGTTTGGTTTCCAGTTCGAAATAAATCATCACGTTGCGCAGAAAGATCACGTCAAATTCGCCCAGCTTGGGCAGTGCCGCATTCAGGTTCACCTGCATGAAGCGTATCCGCTCGCGCAGCCTGCGCTCGACCAGAAAAGTCCCTTCCTTTGAACCTGTCCCTTTGAGGCAGTAGCTGGTCAGGTAATCGCGCGGAATGTGCTGCGCACGCTCCAGCGCATAATGCCCGCTACGCGCGCGTTCCAGCACGCGCGTGCTGAGATCGGAAGCGACCACTTCCCAGGCATTATCGCCCAGCGTAGAAGCCAGCGTCATGGCGATGCTGTATGGCTCCTCCCCGCTGGAACACGCGGCGCTCCACACCCGGAATTGCGCACCGCGCCGGTGTGCCGGCAGTATCCGCTGTTTCAGGAAATCAAAATGTTTGGTTTCGCGAAAGAAGTAAGTCTCGTTGGTAGTCAGCAGGTCAACCGCGATCTGCAATTCATCCTGGCCCCCATGTCCGCGCAGTTGCTGGTAATACTCGCCGAAGCTTTTGCACTGCCTCTGCTTCAACCGCTTGCTCAGCCGGCTGGTTACCAACGGCTTTTTCGCGGGTGATAGATGTATGCCCGCAATCTGGTTCAACAGTTGCTGGAAACTTGCAAATTCCTGATCGGTGAGCGGCGAAACTTCCATGATGTTGCCCTATGCCATCGGGGTAATGCCGCAACCCGCCTCGAATTCGCAAAGCCAGCTGATGATGCGTATCACTTCCGCACCACGGAATGTCGCCGCGTGAATAAGCAAACTCATTGGCTAGGCAGTCAAGCTTGTGCCTGCTGCATGCGTAATATTTGCGAGTTCTTCCACCGACAGCACCTTGTCCACATTCAGGATGATCACGAATTTGCCGTCGACTTTGCCCATGCCGCCGATAAAATCGGCCCGTATTTTGGCGCCAAAGGAAGGCCCCGGCTCGATCTCGGCATGCGGAATTTCCAGTACCTCGTTCACCATGTCCACCACCACACCGATGACCTGCTGCACATCTTCGCTCATCACCTCGATGATCACGATGCATGTGCGCCTGGATACGTCCGTGCCCTTGCGCCCGAAGCGCGCCGACAAATCAACCACCGGTACGACCGCACCTCTCAGATTGATCACCCCGCGAATGTATTCCGGCATCATCGGTACTGCGGTCAGTGTGCCGTACTCGATGATTTCCTTGATGTGCAATATGCCGATAGCAAAAATCTCGCCGCCCAGCATGAAAGTGAGATATTGCCCCTGTTCCTGCTCCGCAGCGACGCCGGGCAGGCTTTTCTGGTTCGCAATTACGCCCATTTTCAGCCCCTTAGAATTTTACGAATTCGGATTCATCCTGCGATGCCATGTGTGCTACAGCGGTCGGCTTGACGCGGGATACGGCCGGTTTTGCCGCTTTTGCGCGGGAAGGCGCGTTTGCCGGCGTGCCAACACCTGTAGCTACCTTGAAGAACGAGATGGTTTCCTGCAGCTGCCCGGCCTGCCCGCTCATTTCCTCGGCAGTCGCCGCCAATTCTTCTGATGCCGATGCGTTTTGCTGCGTGACCTGGTTCATCTGGGACATCGCAGTGTTGATCTGTGCCACACCGCTGGTTTGCTCTTCCGAGGCGGCAGTTATTTCCTGCACCAGGTCCGAGGTCTTGTTGATCGTTGGCACCATTTCGCCAAGCAGTTTTCCCGCCGTCTCGGCTTTCAGCACGGAGCCGGAAGCCAGTTCGCCTATCTCCTGCGCAGCAACCTGGCTGCGCTCGGCCAGCTTGCGCACTTCCGCCGCGACCACGGCAAAACCCTTGCCGTGCTCGCCGGCACGTGCCGCTTCGATGGCCGCATTAAGCGCCAGCAGATTGGTCTGGTAGGCAATATCGTCCACGATGCCGATTTTGCCCGCGATCTGTTTCATAGCAGCCACGGTCTCGGTCACCGCAGCGCCCCCTTCGGTTGCCTGTTTGGAAGCCTGCGAAGCCATCGAGTCGGTCACCTTGGCATTCTCGGTATTCTGGGCGATGGAGGCGCTCATTTGCTCCACCGAGGCAGAGGTTTCTTCCACACTCGCCGCCTGCTCGCTGGTCGACTGGCTCAGGCTCTGTGCCGTGGCGCTCACTTCTTCCGAAGCAGATGAGAGGTTGTCCGACGCACTGCGCACCTCACCGATGATTTGCGACAACTTGTCTACCATGGCGGACATCGCCTTCAGGAGCATGCCGGTCTCGTCGTTGGACTGCGCTTCAATTTTCACCGTCAAATCACCCTCCGACAATCGGCCCGCCACATGCACAGCTGCGGCAATAGGCTTGGTGATCGAGCGCGTAACCCAGAATGCAATGCCGCCTGCCAGAGCAAGGGCAATGACAGCCAGTGCAAACATCAGGGTGCGTGCGGCAGCATAATCCTGCCCTGCCTGCTTGCCGGATTCGTCCATTTCATTTTGCTGAAAATCGACCAGGTTCTGCACAGCCTCGATGTATGCGGCCTGGTCCTTTTTCATTGCGCCCAGCATCAATGAGACTGCACTGTCGTGATGGCCTGCCCGCACCATCTTGACGATATCATCCTGGGTTGAAGTGAAGGTGGTGCGTGAATCATCCAGTGTCTTCAACAAGGCCTTGCCTTTTTCCGTACTGATGGTTGCCGTCAGCTTGTCAAAATCTTCCTTGACCCTTTTGTCTGTATTAACTATGCGTTCGTATTGGCTTTCTATTTTGTCGGAATCCGTTTCCAGTAGCATGTCGCGCATGGAGCGGGCGATGATATTGACACTGTCATGAATATCGTTCGCCAGCACTGTTTTGGGATATTTGTCCTTTACCAGATCGTCAATGCTCGTATTCAGCAAGCCGAGCCGAGTGATGCCGATCACCGCAATCACGACCAATAACACCACCACCAGGCCGAAGCCCAGTCCGAGACGCACACCGATTTTCATATTCTTGAACATGCTCGTTCCCTTTCAGATTTTACAGATGTCAGATTGATGCTCATTAAACAATTACAGCCAACTTGCCTTCCGCGCCGGTCAACGCACTCTCGTTTTTTGCCGCCTGTTGGATCAGCGACGGCACGTCCAGGATCAATGCCACTTCGCCGCTGCCCAGGATGGTGAAGCCGCCTATCCCCCTGGTGCCGCTGAACACTTTTCCCAGCGGTTTGATTACGGTCTGGAACTCACCCAGCAATTCGTCCACTACCAGGCCGGCCTTCTGCCCGCCGTAGCGCACCACAACCACGTTCTCGCGTCGCCCGGCCTTCCCATCCACGTCGAACTGATCGCGCAGACGGACAAATGGCAACACTTCGCCGCGCAGGTTCATGTAGTTGTGATCCCGGCTGGCCTGCTGCGCTTCGCCGGCCAGGTCCACGCACTCAAGCACCATATCCAGCGGCACGATATAAGCCGCTCCTCCCACCCCAACCAGGAAGCCGTCTATGATGGCCAGGGTCAGCGGCAGGCGGATGCGCACCGTGGTGCCCCGGCCTTCCTCGCTGTCAAGATCCACCGTGCCACGCAATGATTCAATGTTGCGCCGCACCACGTCCATGCCCACCCCCCGTCCGGACAGGTTGGTCACCTGGGCGGCGGTGGAAAAGCCCGGCTCGAATATCAGGTTATAGACTTCGCGGTCGCTCAGGGTTTGCCCGATTGTCACCAGCCCGCGCTCGATGGCCTTGTTCAAAATCCGTTCGCGGTTCAGCCCGCCGCCGTCGTCGCCGACCTCGATGACGATGTTGCCGGAGTCATGGAACGCATTGAGGCGCAGCGTGCCCTTGGCGGGCTTGCCGCGCTGCTCGCGCAACTCCTTCGATTCGATGCCGTGATCCATGGAGTTGCGCACCAGGTGCATCAGCGGATCGCCTATCTTCTCCACCACGGTTTTGTCCAGCTCGGTG
>Ga0307375_10005768_pt1 | contig 11542 bp, 15 predicted proteins | sample TR1MG_FD_202531 | JGI IMG/M metagenome (GOLD analysis project Ga0307375, IMG submission 202531) | Soil microbial communities from Risofladan, Vaasa, Finland - TR-1 | ecosystem: Environmental > Terrestrial > Soil > Coastal area > Acid sulfate soil | place: Finland: Risofladan, Vaasa | collected... | reverse complement strand
AGATGCAGAAGGCAGGGCTCAAGAAGTTCTCCGGCGATCGGCCAGACACGATCAAGCTGTTCAAGAAGAAGGTCATCGTCGTCTTGCACTGTAAGAAGTGCCCGGTGACGAAGGTGATCGTGGAGAGTAATCCATGAGTAGCTGCATCAGGCTGTACGCAGGTTTCTACTGCGACGCGAAGTTTTTGTACGCGCAGACGATGAGGCGCTCTTGCAAGCATCTCGTTGATCATGACGCCAAGTTCTGCAGCGAGTGTGGCAAGCCGCGATTGCTGGGGGCGAACGAGCCAATCGAGAGCTACACCCCTGGGGACAAGTGTGAGGAAGCCGGTGTGTATAACGGCTTCAGCGTATATGAGGTGGCCTATAGCTACCATCTCAATCAGCCGGAAGCGTTCGTCATCGGCAAGCGGTTGGGCGCCTTAATGTCCGGCGACTCAATAGCGCCAGTCGAGCCGAACATCGTAGGTGGGTTGCCGAAGCTGTTCGCGCAGCTGCGGGGTGATCCACGGATAGCGCAAGCGATGCTGTTGAGTACATCGTGTTACACGGCCCCGAGCATCGGGCTCTACATGTTTCAAAGCGAGTAGTACCCACCCCCACAAACAGAGAGGAAGGGAACATGGGCGGAGGCTCGTGGGAGCATTACGAGAAGGAGACGGAGAAGGGGCCGTGGAAGGCGTTCATGGCCATCGGCGGGCTGGTGTTGGCGATCGTTGTCGTGCTGATGATCGTCGGCCGTGGACTGAGCTGCGCCGGCGAGGGGCTGCAGGTTGCGCAGGAGGAGTTCGGCCCGCGCGCGCTGCTGCAGAAGTACGAGCTGTTCAAGGACATGGCGGCGTCCTTGGATGCCCTGAAGGCTGACATCCGGGTCTACGAGGGCAACGTGGCGCAGATGTCGGAGGACTACGAAGGCACTCCGCGAAAGGACTGGGACCGTACCGACAAGGAACAGATGTCCCAGTGGCGCGCGGAAGTAGCCGGCGTGAAGTCGCAGTTCAATGCTGTCGCTGCCGAGTACAACGCCGCGATGGCGAAGTTCAATTACGCGTTCTGCAATGTGGGCGATCTGCCCCAGGGCGCGACGGAGCCACTGCCGCGCGAGTTCAAAGCGTATATCACACGCTAGGGAGGGCGCATGCGGGTTCCACTTGGCAACGGCCGATACACGCGTGTCGGTTCAGGAGGAGGAGGCGGATTGGTGAAGAGCGTTGGCGGGTTGGCATTTTTCGCGGTGATGGCTTCCATCATGTACGGCGGGAGCCTCGGACAGGCCGGCGGCTGCGGCGGCGATAACAAGCCGGCGGTGTCGACGACGGGCGTGACAATAGCGAAGGCCGAGGTGAAGGTTGGCGCGGACGGCATGACCGTCGAGCAGCGCAACGTCATCAAGCGTGTCGAGCAGGAGAACGACCCGGCATCGATCAAGCATCTCTACGTGGTCAGCGCCATGTCCGGGCAGTGCATCCTGTACTCGACCGTGAAGGGCAAGGTCTCGTCGAGCGGGAAGAGGCTGACCCCATATTCCGTTTGGTCGGGGCGCCTTGGCGAGTCATCCAGATCCACCGGTCCAACGGTGAATATTGGCGGCTACGAATACACGACCAACGAGGTGCTGCAAGATGACGGCACCTATGGTAGCTCGATACCCTATCTGTACTGGTGGGACACGCGCGGCAAATACCATCAGCACTATGTGTCGGGCGGTCAGATTGTTCACGTCAGCGCGAAGCCGATGGCATGGAAGTCGATCATCCTCAATCTCGAAGAGCGGTGATCGGTGGCCAAGTTCGTCGGCACCATCGCTGGCGGCAAGCGCTTCGACCTGCGCGGGCCAACGCGACAAGATGCTGAGGACGAACTGCGGATGGAGCTGGGTGCGCTGTGGAAGGACGATTGGAAGAGCCGCTACGGCGTGCGCATCCGCAGGGTACCTGCCACACAGTAGCCGAAGGGCGCCCAGACATTCTGGGCGCTCTTTTTTAGCTATGAGTCCGTCTTGACACGAGCAAGCCTGTTGGTACACTCCCAGGTAACTCTTGAGAGGAGGACGCACATGGACGATGGAAATATCATGACTCCGAAGCCGGTAGGCGGAGAGGGTCAGCAGGCCGAGGCGCAGAACCTATCCGGGGGGAAGGGCGTTCCTAAGGAGGCCGACGGTCTGAAGGTCGTCGAGACGAAGTTCGAGGGCGGCAAGCTGGTCGTCACGATCGAAGGCGACAACGCTGACAAGGTGATGTCCGTTGCCTCGCGCAATCTCGCGTACGCCCAGCGCTTCTCCTTCGGGATGGTCAACGCCGGCATCGAGGCGCTCGCTGGCATGTACGTCCCCGAGGAAGAGTACAAGGCCGCTCAGGCGGACAAGTCGAAGCAGGTCTCGCACTGGCGTCGGGACTTCATTCTGACCCCGTCGCTATGAGCGAATACTGCATTCCCACCAGCGTAGCGACCGGCAGCCCGTTCAAGCCATCCCCGGCTTTGGTTCGGGCTGCCGCCGCTGCGGTTTTCAATCGCGACCTAGCCGACGACGACAAGCTCTGCGTCGCCGAGCTGGCCGTCACACTCGGCTACAAGGTCTTGATGGACATGGGTCACGAGCAGACGCACGCACAGACCATCTTCCGCTTCTTCAAAGACTTGATTGAGGAGTGGAGCGCGGCCTTTGAGGTTTGGCACGTGCACATGGGGCGCCCGTACAACAAGATCAAACTCAAGCCAGATCCGATCATGCTAGAGATCATTGATAACAAGTACGCGCTGATGCTGGACGGGAAGAAGAGGTCGAAGCTGCTGGATATCAGAGAAGGCGTAGCTACTACCCGGCGGGGATGGCCAGTGATTCAGGTCGCTGTGCAACTTTCAGCGCTGACTGAACTTGTTCTAGATACCCAAGGATCTGACTGGTATCGCCATTTGCTAGCGGGAGAGTCCGCAGCTGCTGCGCCAGCAATCCGAAGTGATTCACCACGTACTGAGTAATCTCCGCACGCTCGCGCGCCTGTCGATCCTCATACATATGCAGCATGTGCTCGTCCGGACCGACGATAGCTCCGGCTGCCTCCTCGGGGTCGCGATCGTATTCGGTGAATGGCTTGAGGATGGCCGGCGGAGTCGTGACGCCTTCAGATGACAGCGTCAGCGCGATGTAGCTCTTGATCTCGTGCGAGAAGCGGTCGCCAACTTCTTCGCCCTTCATGGCCGGATCGTGCAGCAGTACTTCCATGATGCCCCACGCCGCCTCTTCGCCGGTGACTGGATCGTAGTGCGCGAAGTCCGCCTCGGAACCATTCAGCGAGTTGCAAATGGGGATGAACGACTCAAGGCTCACGTAGAACAGGTTCGTCGTGAGTGCGGTGACGAGTGCCCAGACCTTGTCGCGATTCTCGTCGGGAAGCTCGACGCCGAACGCGCGGCGGCACTCGATGTCGAATGTCTCAGTTTCCCAGTCGAAGAATTCCGTACTGAACATGTCAGTGCAGGCGAGAAGGAGTGGCGACGCGAGTGTCTCTTCGCTGGTGACGATCTCAGCGAGTCGCTCGTTGCGTAGCATGCTAGCCTCCAGCGAGTACCCGGTCGATGAATCTGTCGATGAGCCCTCGATGCTTTACGAGCAGCGAGCCGGCAACAGTCATGGCGCCGACGTTGCCAGCACCCTGCGGTCGCGGCGTCGGAGGCACGTACCTCTGGGGCTGCATAGGCGTGGACCCCTGGGGCTGCTGCTGCGCCATGCCGCCGGGTGCCATCATCTGCATTCCGGCGGTGCGTTGCTGCTGTCCCTGCGCTTTCGACTTGTTGGCGACACTGCGGATGCGTAGGTGGGTATTGTTCAGTCCGCCAATGCCCGGACCCATGACGCCTGCGGGGCCGGCGCTCGGCGGTTGTAGCTTGAACGGCTGTGTTGCAATCTGATCGGTGAACGTCGCCATCGGAACCCCTAGACTATGTCGGCGGTCTCAGGCTGCTTGAGGTTCGCGCCGGCTGACTGAAGTGCGCGTTCGAGGATCAGGGCGTCGTTGCGCGGCAGCGTCTTGGCGACGGCCGCGAACTTGTCCATGTCGATGTCGAGACTGTCCGGCGCCATCACGGCCTTGACGAAGTCCTCGCCGAGTGCGCCAGCGACCTTCTGCAGATCGCAGCGACCCAGCATGTCCTTCGAGATCGTGGTGCCGGTGGTCAGCTCCAGCACGGTGGTGCCGACAGCGGCTGCGCGCTTCTCGGTGACGGCGAAGAACATCTCTTCGGGGGTCTCAACACCTTCGGCGTAGTGGTGGTGCAGCCCGTACTCGCGGTCGAGTCGGTCGACGATCGCGGCCAGCTTGATCAGCTGAGCCGGGGGCTGGAAGTCGTCGAGCTTGGCGATGGTGGTCGCCAGCTTCGCCGCCTTGGCGCGCATGTCCTTCGCGGCCTTCGGCAGCATGAGGACACGGTAGCCGAGTTTCACGGCGGCTTCTTTCGACATCGTCGAGCCGAAGCCTGCCGCCTTGCAGAGATACTCGCTCAGCTCGGGATCGATCGATGCGCCCAGCTCGCTCGCTTTGTGGAGAATCTTCCGCGCGGCGGAGAGGCGCCAGTCGTACGGATAGTCCGCGCGCTTCTCGTACAGCTGCTGCGCGGCCATCTTCACGTTCACCTCGTTGCTGATCGGCAGGCGGCGAACTTTCTCGCCCTCGTAGTCGACGACGATCGCGTAGTTCGCATCGTCGAGATCGGGAGCCTCCGCCCGCTGGTGTGACGCCCACGTGGTCGATGCGTTCTTCACCATACCGGTGATCGCGAAGTAAGCAGCAGCCTTGTTGATTCGGCCTTGAACTTCTGCGGCACGGACGGTAGGGTACTTGTGACGCGACTCCAGGAAGTAGAGTTGCGAGAGCCACGTCGCTGCCTTCGTGTGGCACGGGAACTTCCGGCTCACGGAGTCGGCGAACACGACGCGTGGCAGCTGCGCCGCCTCTTCCTCATTGACGGAAGCTGCTGACTTCACGAAGTCGGGCAGCGGCACCAACTTGCTCAGCTTGAACAATAGTTGGTGATTGGAATCGTCGACGGCATCGACGGGCTTGGCGGGCAGAGACATGGCAACCCCTCCTGTAGACCTGAATTTACACATAGATCATGCGAGCATATTACAGTCTTTCGAATTAACGGTCAAGCCTCATCTACCAGCCCTTACGACGTGTCCGATGTGCCGTCAGATGACCCTCTACGTGTACGTCTCCCCCCTCGCAGGCGGGCGCTGGTACAACTGCCGGTTCTGTCATTTCAGTGGCGATTCGATCGAGCTATATCAGGCGGGCCACGGCCTCAAAACCCCGCAGGACGCCGTCGTAGAGCTTGACAGAGGCAATCTACTGAACGTGCAGACGGAGCTGTCACATGCTGTCGTGCGCAGCTACGTGAGCTACTACATCGCGCGGCGTCGAAAATTCACCGACTTCTTAGAGCGCGCCCAGAAGCAGGCCATCGACGTCCACCGAGCGTGGCTAGAAATCATGCAGCAAAATCACATCTGGCAGGCGTACAGTCCCACCGAGTGGCATCAGGAGCTGGGGCGGTTCGTCGGCGGTGCGACGAAGAAGGATCTCGAAGCGCTGGCCCTCGAAGTGAACATCCCCCAGGGCTTCAGCCACTTCATCGTCTGCCCGTTCTACGACGTGCCTGGGCGTCTCGCCTCGCTCTACCTGCTGGGGCGGCGACAGAATCTCCGAGTGAATCTGCAGGAGCGTGAGGCCGAGCGCGAAGACGGACTGATGATGCTCGACGCCAACGAGCTGCACGACGACATCGTCATCGCGCTGGACGATCCGATCATCGCGCTGCAGATGCAGCGGAAGAACTTCGCTGACGACAGCGTGCCGCTGAAACTCGTGGTCTATGGGCAGCACACGATCAAGGCGTGGCAGTCGCTGTCAGCGCGACGCATCATCTTCTGGAACGAGGAGCAGGGCGTAGACCTCTTCATGCAGGCGCGCAAGCACCCGCGCGCGTATATAGCGCGACGCCCGCAGTCAACGAACATCTACGATCTCATGCAGTGGAAGTCGCTCCCCGTATTGCTCAAGGCGTTTCGCGACTCGTCAGTGCCGTGGCTGGAGGCGCTGAAGGACTTCATCCTGGAGAAGCCGAACGACGAGGTGCTGGAGACAGTACGGCGGCTGGAACTGACGGCGTACGAGATGAGTCGCATGCTGGAGATCTGTACAGCTGATGAGCGCGCGCGTGTGCAGGCAATCCTCGGCGACAAGCCACCCGACCGCTACGTCCACATCGCGAAGATGCGTGTGGTCGAGGCCGACGGCGCGTGGTGGATCATACGAAAGAATCAGCGGGAGCTGGGATGCAACGCCGTCATTCGGATCGACAAAGCGAAGCATGCCAAGGACTCCAGTACGAACATATACGAGGGCACCGTTATCGCCAACGGCAAGACGGTGCGCTTCAACGACGACATGGAGGACGTGGAGAAGAAGCCGCTTGACTGGCTGCGCAAGAAGATGATGGAGGGCGGACTCGGCGTGCCGGTCGTACAGAACTCACTGAAGTCCCACCTGATCACGATCGCCAAGCAGTTTCACGAGCCGGTCTACGTGCAGGGCTTCAGCCGCGTGGGCTGGTACTCGGAGGAGCAGGCGTTCATCTTCCCGAACTTCAGCATCATGGACGGGCGTATCACTGACTCCGCCTACGCGATGTCGACGTTGCACTCGCGCATCCCGGCGGCCCACGTCTACCCACTCTCGTACAGCGAGGGTGACTGGGACGAGGCACTGAAGAAGACACCAGAGAACGCCGCGCTGTGGGCTGGGTTAGCGAGCGTCATGTCGAACATCGTCGCACCGGTGGTAGGAGTCGAGCCCCAGATGGTGGGGTTCGTCGGCGGGATGGGCTCTACTGCTCGCGTGATCGGGCAGCACATCGCCTCGGAGCTGGGGCTGGTGGATATCAACACCAACCGCACGCTCACCGGGCGCAACGCCAGCTCGTGGCGTGACGTGGTCAAGGCAACTGACAAGCACAGCTACCCTGTCTGGGTTGAGATCGATCCGAGCAATGTACAGTTCTACCGACGCATGAGCGCAGCCGACCGATACAACGCAGTGCTTCAACTGCCGGAGTCAGCGGCGACAGCACTGGCGGTCGGCGAGGCGTGGGTGTTCGTCATAGCGAAGGGGATCATGGCCCAGCGGCAGGCGCTGCCGAAGTTGCATGGGGCGATGAGATATCTGGCGTGGCTGCAAGGACGCGGCTTCCAGCTGCCCAGCGCAACCAACTTGCAGCACAGCGTCCTGCAGTCGCTGGCGGAGTGGGCGGACGAAGAACTGAACGCGCTGAGTCTCGATGTCTTCAGCGACGCTGAGAAGCTCCTCTGGACAGCGGACGCCGGCGGCCTGGAGCGTCGGCTCATGTGGCTCATCTTCTGGCTGCGTGAGTCGCAGCAGTTATCCATCGAGCAAGATCTATTCTACGACACCTTCGAGCAGAGCGCGTCGATCGCGTCACTCAAGCAACCCTGGCGAAAGAAGATCCTTGGCGTTGTGGACATCGAGAAACGAAAGGTCTACGTTTATGCCGCAACTCTCAAGCGCGCTCTCGCCAATCACCCCTCCCCCTGTCTCGACGAAGCCATCCAGGCGCTGGCTGCCGATGCCGCACGTACCGGCTTCGAGCCTGGCGGTGATGGGTTCCTCGTCGATCTCGATTATTGGAATGCAGAAGCGAAACGGTGGCACGCCTCCAAAGGCCAGCCTTGAGATGGCCCGGTACTATGTGCCACACATCCACCAAGGCCAGAGTTTCAAGCAGCGACCCACCTACTTCTCCAAGAACCTGATACTGATCATCACGCCGTGCTGCGTCCGCCGCCTTCGTGTCTTCATCCACGAACTTCCCGAGCACAAATGCAAGACGGTACTCCATCGGCGGTGCCCGCGCTGTCGTTGGATGTGGACTTTGACGTTCATTCCGGCTCGCGGCCGTCGTGTCTGGAAAGCACGTCTAAACGCCTAAAAACAGCCCCCAAACGCGTTACAATGAGATGCGCTGGAGCTAGTGCTATCTGCACGAGGCTCCGAACTCCTTTCCTGGGTTGAGGGGACCGGCGGGCACCGGTCCCCTCTACTTTTTCAGAAACTGAGAACGCGTTCGTACATCTGCTCGTCAGAAAGGAAGCAGGCCATGCCTATCGAAGTAGAACGCATCAATGGGCGCGACTACGTCTGGCAGTTGTCGTGGCGTAAGAATGTGCCGGTGCGTTGCCTGGTCTGTGATTGCATTGTAGACCGTCGTAGGATTGCGTGCCCTGACTGCGGCACGCCGGTTGGCGAGACCGGGAAACTCGTACCCGTCGGGGAGTAAACGAAAAAGACAAACGGCATCTGGATCACCCCGGCTGCCGAGAGGCAGCCGGGGCGGTTCGCATCTATCTTTAGGTATCAGTCCCACTGCTGGATGTCGGGCTCCGCGAACTCAGCGGCCTGCGCCGGCGTGAGCTTGATCGCGTTCAGCTTCGACAGGTCGGGGAAGCAACGGTGGGTGTTCCAGATGCCGATGCACGCGTAGTTCAGAGCGTGCGCGAAGTCATCTGACATCTTCGGGTTTCGCACGACCAGATACATGTCGGCAGCGCTGAGCGTGTCGTGCTTCTCTTCAGTGAGGGCGAGGAGGTCGTGGGTGATATCCTTCGACGACTCGTACTCGGGAAGAGCGATCGTCCCCGTCTTCAGGCACTGCGCCTGGAGGACGAGGGACCGCGCCTTGTCGAGCGTGTAGTAGGCACGCTGGTTGTAGCCGCTGGGCCGCTTCGCTTCGACCATCTTCTTGGCCGAGGCACGCACGTACATGAAAGGCAGGATCTTCGACATCGGTAGACCCGCCTGAATCATGAGCGCTTCACGGACCGAGCCAGAGCCACCGTAGTCGTGACAGAAGTAGTGGCATTGGAACGACGTGAAAATCCGAATGAGCGCCGCCGCTTCCTCAGCGTGAGAGTACGCTGAGTGGAAGCGTTTGGCGAAGATGCATTCCATATTCCCGTTCTGCGGGTTGATTCCGACGACGGCACAGGTGGTGAACGAAACCATGTTCTCGCCGCCGCCGCCCCAGTCGACTCCCAGAGCGCGGTATCGATAGCTTCGCACAGCCTTGAGCGCGTCGCGTTCTTCGTTCTTGTTCAGTGTCGAGGCTTTCTTGATGTCGGTCAGCGTGACGAGTTTCACACCAACGTCGCAGGATTCCCCCATCACCTCGTTGAGGAATTTGCCTTCGGTATATCCTCCGCGTCCGTCACGCTTACCAAGTAGTTCCAGCCATTTTTCTGTGGCGACGCCAGGCAACACGCCAGGTCTGTCAAGATTCTCGTAGTGCATCGGCATAACAATTTGGGGTACGTGATATCCGGCATCGGTGGTCATACGGCTGGGGTTGCCGTGTACCCACCGCCCGATACGCGGCTGGATCTGGTGCCCACATTTGGCGCAGACCGGTCCCCTACTTCCGATCATCTTCAGCAGGTCGTGGTCGATGGACGGTATGTTGTCGTGGCGACACGACTCACACCTGACGTGCCATTCGGCCTGGGAGCTGGTTTCCCACAGCGCCTGCAGGGTATTGTCCAGCGTCTTGGGCGTACCGAAGAACATCTCGATCGCAAACTTCGAGGCAGACATGCACTCGCGGATGACCGGGATGAAATCGATGTCGATGTCTTGGATTTCGTCGTACTTCGTGCAGTCGGCTGAGATGCCGCGCACGCGTTCGACGTCCAGGAAGGCGAACGAGAAGAACATCTTGGCGTGGTTCAGGAACGACTTCTGAAGCACCGAACTCTCAACACTCGTGTTGGTGATGAGGTTGTTGATGAGGCTCTGTTCTATGAACGGCCGGACGTAGTTCGTGCTCACGCGTCGGATCTGCTCGAAGCGTGGAGCAATGAACAAGGTAGCGAAGTGAGCCTGTGTAGCTGTCTGCAGTACTGACTGAGCGGCAAGCCCTGTTGTTTTAGAGACCTGTCTCCCCGTTTTCCAGTATATCCGCCTCGGAACCCGGAGGTTGAATAGTGGCTCAAACGGTGGGTGATTGCTCAACGAATAGGGTACGCCTTTCAGTGCCAGGGCGGGCAGAATCGGTATGAATGATTTTAGCTTGCCCCCTTGGTACAGCTTGGTGATCGCATCGATGTCCGCTGCAGCTCTGCGGAGGTTGAGCGGTTCCGGCTCAGGCAGTTCCATTAATCACCTCGCTGAAGAGTGGTACAATGAGTGGTACAAGGGGGTGTCCAAGTATGGACGCGTGGATAGAGGCAGTCGATGAGCTTCGGGCATTCGTCCGCAGTATTCTGCGTGACATGTTCTGGTTCCTCGGCTAAAATCCGGGTAGAGACGGTCGCTTGATCAAAAGACTCGGCGACCATCTCAAAACTCTACCAGGAGGATCTGTCCATGGCAACTCGATCGTCGGATCTTTATCGAAAGCGGAAGAAGCACATCTTCGTGACGCCATGGCCGCATCCACGGTACGAGATGCAGGCAATCAGCTCACACTTCCGCCCACACACGCCGTTGCCTGAACTCAAGAACCGAGAGAATCCGGCGGCACGTTTGGCAACAGTACCGCTAGCAGAGGTTCCCGCAAATGTCGAAGAGGAAATACTCACCTCCTGATTCAACCCTCTCCGTCATTGTCGTGGGCGCATTCATTGCTGTAGGCGGGGCCGCCATCCTCAGCAAATCACCAGGGATGTTAGTCATTGGTCTCATCGCGGTCTGTGTCGCGGTGCGAATGTTCTATAAGTAGGGAGGCATCGTGGATCAGAATCTCTGCGAGCTTGCCGTAGATCTCGCACGCGAAGCCGGAGCGCGAATAGCAAAACTCCCAGGATGCCACGCTGTCTGCGTGACATTCGTCGGCGCTGAGATGCCGGTTGGGATCATAGTTTATGACCGAGAGCAGCCTGAAGGGCTCACAGCCGTACAAGCCGTTGATCGACTCGCTGCGCACATCCACGTGATCGCGGGGTCGATGGCTGCTGTTGGTGAGAAGGAGCAACATACGGATGCCAGGAATAATAGCTCAAGCGTGGGCGAACAAGGATCGTCTGAAACTCACGCTGACACAGGTGCGCCAGCGCCTGATGCAACACCTGACGCAACGAGCTAAGCGTCCGCCTGGACAGCGTACAAACTACATCCCAATCATGATCGGCGAGCCGGGTATCGGCAAGTCGACTACGCTGGCCATCATGGCAGCGGACCTCGGCTGGGACTTCCAGCGATGGGATGTAAACACGCAGGGGTTCGAGGACATCACCGGCCTGCCCACGATCACAGAGCATGAGATCGATGGGCACAAACAGCAAGTAGCGACGTTCGCCAAGGCGGCGTTCGTTCCCGGCGCTGTTTGGAAGAAGGATCGGTTCACACTGGGCGAGATCGGCGAGCTGCCAACAGCTCCCCCGAACGTTCAGAATATTCTACGCGAGATGATCGACGGCCAGCTGAACGGGGAAGCCCTCGATCCGAAGTGCATGTACGTCGCAACAGGCAACC
>Ga0307375_10005766_pt1 | contig 11546 bp, 12 predicted proteins | sample TR1MG_FD_202531 | JGI IMG/M metagenome (GOLD analysis project Ga0307375, IMG submission 202531) | Soil microbial communities from Risofladan, Vaasa, Finland - TR-1 | ecosystem: Environmental > Terrestrial > Soil > Coastal area > Acid sulfate soil | place: Finland: Risofladan, Vaasa | collected... | reverse complement strand
ACGAATGGAAACTGTAAAGGTGGCCCCATCGATGGTTGAAATGCGAACGAGTTTCATGTGGAGGAGTGAGGGAGGACGGAAGGACGCGTATTTCAGTTTGGGATTGGACTCGGTTTTTAGTGTGCCCATTGTGCTGCTGCAATGACGTTTGTGGTGTTGAAGCACGGGACGGGTAGGATGTTAGGAAGAGGCTTGATCGCGAGCCTTTTCAGCGAGGAGGAGATGAGATCGCGTGAGGTTGGCGAGGTAGATGAGCATGAGCGTGTCCAGGGTTCCGTTTGAGAACATTGTCTCGAAGGAGATGTCGTTTGAGGGGAGCAGTGACAAGGTGTGTTGCAAGAATCTTCCCAGTTCTATGTTTTGAGGGGCCTTGCCGGCAATGATGGCGCCGATGTGGGAGTGCAGGACCGAGAGACTTTCGTACAGACGGTTGAGCACCTTCTCCAAGTTGCCCAACTCTGAAATAGGCTCCCATTTGCCCTCCTTCGTGTTGTCAAGAACATCCAAAGCAGCCTTTTCGTGCTCAGAGGTAACGTAATCGAACGGCAGAGGCAAAAACTGATTGTGCACCACGTTGTCGGTGAATGAGATGGTCATGCTGTAGAAGGCGTTGATTTGGATCGCTCCACTAGCCACGTTCGTGCCAACCATCAAATGTACAGGTTCTCCGTTCATCTCCTTGCGGAAGAACTTCTGGAAGAGATTCGCGGACGGGCGCACATTCTCGCCCGTCGTATACCATCCAACGACCACATCCTCCGGGGTAAGCCTATTATGCAACTCCACCATCTTCTTGTGATGATCAATGTTCATCGAGATCTGCAGACATTGCAAGAGAAAGCCGTGTGTCAGTGTGTGAATGGTCGCACTCAATTCCACGCATTCGTTGCCTCCAAAATGGTGGAGTAACAGAAGAGGAATCTTAGAACACATGATGAAAAAGGCGGTGAAGGGCAAGAGAGGGCGATCCAAGCATGAGACGAGAGAATAGGGGACCAAGAGCATAGCACCAGTGCGTTTTGCGCTCATCAGGGGGTTTTGTTCGGTCTAAATAGCATAATATAGAAGAAGGATAGGATTGTGGGTGATTGAGAGGGAACGTACCGTTTCTCCTTCGTTGTGAGGGACGGGGAAGCAATTGCGAATCTCGACGATTCCAGTCTCATCCGAAATGTTGCCAAGCAGCACTCCAATGACTCTATCTGCATCGGGACGACGAATGTGATGATCTAGAACGTTGAAAATGACCATGGGATGGATATGGCACCTAGAATACGGCGCAGCTCCCGTCGGGAGGACAATCGAGGACTCGCTCATCTTCCTTCTTTCTTGTCTCGTCTATTGGGCCTGTTCGAACTCTAGTACAAAATTTCCTCTAAGAGACGATTCCAGTAGATAGCTAGAGCCGTTTCTGAAGAAGTTGAGTGACTGACAGACGACAGCAGGAGAGACTGGGGATCGAGACGACCTTTGAGACGGCATTTGGACCTGTTGGATAGGAAGCCACGCCATGCTGTTCTTCAAATCGCGTTCCCTGAAGCAAACTTGGGGCTTTCTCAAGAAGAATCCCCCCAATCAGATACCAGCTGGAGGGGAAAGGCGACACAAGTCCCGAAATGGGCTTGATTTGGTTACCCGAAGCCTTCAGTTCAGGCTGGACTCATATCCCTCTCACATCTCCACTACACGGTTGTTTGCATCAACTGCTCGGAGTTTCTCTCATATACAAACCGACGGAGCGTTCGTTTAGCTTCACTGGACTCGATACAAGATGGCCGACGATGATGAGGTGAATCTGTCGTCTGATGAGGAATATCAGGAGAAAAACAAGAAGGTATGTGATCTAATCTTCGTTGTGTACTGGAATACTTCTGTAGAATCGCCCTACCTGTCACACTTGTCGCTATAACATGGTTTTTGTAGCTTGCCTGACTTGTGTCCTTCTTTTTCCCCTTGTTTGTGCAGAAGCGAAAGCAACCCGCCTCATCTAGCTCCCAAGAACCTGCGAAGAAGAAGAAGAAGCTTACAGCTGCCAAGAAGACTCGTCGCAAAGGGTACGAGAGCTTGGTCGAGCGCCGTTCCTCGTGATTGTCCGTTTCTGTGCTTCTCAGTGTGCTAATCTTGTGTTATATGTGTCTGTTGTGTTTCTGTGGTGTATGCAGAGCGAAATACTATGATGATTCCGAAGACGATTTCTCAGATGATGCAGGATCGGAGGATTTGGATGTGATGGACGACGATGATGTGGATGAGGACGATGATGTGGGTTTGCCTAATGTGGATGTTGCGGAGATCTCTTCTGATGAGTCTGAGGATAGTTATGATGCGGAATTGTACCGAGATGATGAGGATCGTGCGAGTTTGGCGCGAATGACGGATATTGAGCGTCAGGCGATTCTGTATGAGAGAGGTGAGAAGCGCAATCAGATTCGAGAGCGCAATTCGTTGAAGGCGCAATTGAGAGCGGCGCGAGGTCTGCCGGCGGTGTCGAAGCATAGGAAGGAGGCCGGAGTGTCGCGCGGAAGAGGAGGACGTGCGAAGACGAGTGCGGCTGCGACCGCTGCGGTACCGCGTCCTCGCGTGAGTGGCAAGAAGGCGGCGTTGGACGAGATCAAGGAGAAGCGCAAGGCATCGGCTGAGAATGCGACGCGAGCGCGAAGAAAGCGCGACGAGGACGAGGACAATGACTATGACCCAGACGCTGTGGCTTCGAAGCCGTCAGCGCAGAGGCAACAACAGGCGGCGAAGGAGGTGAAGGAATCGGCGAGAGCGACGAAGGCGAGATTGGAGGTGGAGGCGAAGTTGCAGAAGTTGCGCGATCGTCACCGCATCTCCTCTGACGACGAGGACGATCCTTCGAACCACGAGATCCTGTACGATGAATTCGGCAAGCGCATCGTGCTGACGGGAGAAGTGAACTACCAAGATATGCTCAAGATGATGGTGAAGCGCGACGAACTTGCAAAGTGGCACGACACGCCGAACTGGGAGAAGACCATCAAGGGCTGCTTCGTGCGCATCTCGGTCGGCACCAACGAATCTGGAGAACCGATCTACAAGCTTGCAGAGATCTTAGACTTCAATCCAGAGGGAAAGTCTTACACGATGCCATCCATCTCCACCGACAAGTACTCACACGCACGCACCCTCACTACCACCCTCAACCTCGCCATTGGCGGCACTACCAAAGACTTTACCATGGACATCGTCTCCAATCGCCCACTATCGGAACAGGAGTTCGACGACTGGGCTGCGGCTGTCAGAAGCCAACAGCTCGCTCTGCCTTCCAAGAAGACCTCTCTCATAGTGGCCAAGCAACTCACTTCCGCTAGGACCTGTGTACGCACAGACGCTGACATCGACCGAGAAATCAAGAAGCGCGAAGAAGAACGGGCTCAAATGCAACAACGAATGGATAGCGCAAATCCCGCCACCTCTCCAGCCTTCAAGGACAAGCACGCAGAGATGGTACTGCAGATTAACAAGCGCAATCGCGGCGTGAACGCTTCTGTCGAATCTGCGACCACAGCACTGGATCTGGCTGGTGATGTCGTCTCACACGCGGCGAACAACAGCAACTCTGCCACCTCAACATCTACGATAGCTAGCAACGGTTCTCACTCATCATCGTCATCATCATCTTCTCTTTCCTTGGACCTGGACGACGGATCTCGCCACTCGCATCACTCAAATCATTCGCAAGGCTACCGCTCTTCACACGATCACCGTCAACAGCCGCACTCTCGCGGCGCAGCTGCACCAGTCGCTGCTACGCCCACACTCGGAGCCCCGTCTCGCGTCATGTCCTTGTCTCAGTACCTGAATCGTAAGTACTAAAAGCCCTCGCCGCTATTGCAAGAACTTTGAATAGCTTGCCAACGTTACCTCTGGATTCAGGCTTCCCCACGACATTCAAGTCATTTGGGAACAGATGAGCCCGGATGCATTCTGCCTGATCGACTGCCAGTCCGCCCGTCTTTCTCGATCTCTTTTCAGATTGTTCTCCCACTCTCTGTACCCCATCCTCTTTGTACCGGGCACCTGATAGATCCCACAGATGCCCCGTTCTCAAATTGGCTCATTCAAGGACACAAGCTGGAGTATCCAGGTGTAAGGGGGCGCGGGCGCTCGCCTCAGCGAAGCCAGTGCCTTCCTGCTATCACTCTCGGTCTATCAGCTCCATCGAGACCCTTCTCTGTACTACATACCCTTTACTGATGCCACCATCATCATTGTAACACTTTCCACCCAAAACTCCACATACGCACTCCAATAGTGGCCGAAAGCAGCACGACAAGTCCTCATCCTCCGCCCTCCAATTCCACCGCATCTACTGCTCCTTTACTGCCTTCTACTCATGAGCCAGACTCTCGATGTGATTTGGGTCGCCGTAAGGGCCATCCTTCAAGTATTCATATGTGTCGGAGTCGGTGCTACACTCGCGCACATGGGTCACCTTGGGCGTGAGACTTTGATGAGTCTTGGCAAGGTACGTACTGCGTCCTGTACCACCTTACTGTTGGCAACTGTTTCTATTTGAGTCCGTTTTCCGAATATGATCAGTGTCTTACTTGAATGTGTCCGTCCTGTGAAGATGTCGTACTACGTTCTCATTCCCTGCATGGCGTTCTACAAAATCTGTGTAGGTGTGCGTTTGGAGCAGTTACTGGATGCTTGGCCCTTTTTCTTGTATCCCACGTTGTTTGCATGTTGTGGTTTCTTGGTTGGTATCGTCCTGAACCGATTTTTGCAAATTCAATCGAAACCGCTGCGGCACAGCATCGTGATCACGCTCATGTTTGGCAACTTTGGAAATCTCCCGTTTTCGTTACTGGAAACCATTACGAAGGACGTATCGCCCTTCTCAGAGGACCCAGTGTCACTGCCGAGGAGTTTGGCCTACGCCTCCATTTTCCTCTCCACCGCTTCGCTTTGGCTCTGGTCCTTTGGCCCTTGGTACATTCGAAATTCACGGACGGAGGTCTCCTCTCCTGCCACTGCTGACAGAAAGAGTGCGAGAGACGATGAGAATCAGACACCCTTGGACGAGATGGCTTCCTCCTCCTCCTCTGATGACGCCACTGACTCCGCACCTAGTACCATGCCCTCCGCATCTTCCTCATCCTATCCCTCGCAACACAATGTGGAATCCATACACCTATCCGAGATGGACGACTCCTCACCACCCTCTTCATCCTCTCCGTCCGTCTCCGTCCCATTTCCAACTCTGCCTTCACAACAACCTCTTCACCGCCGGGCAATGTTCCAACTGTCCGCCCTCGTCTTCAAAGCAAGTGCTCTGCCGATTTGGGGCATCATCACGCCCAGTACCATCGCATGCATCCTCGCGGTCATCATCCTCGCTGTCGGACCCGTTCACCGACTCATGTTCGTCCCTGTCTCTCTCTCCACTTCTTCATCATCATCATCATCCTCCTCCTCCTCTCTCACTCCATCAGTGAAGTCCAACTCCACTACACCTTCATTCAACACCACACCAATTCAGACCGATACGAACGCCGATGGAGTCTGTCTCTCATCATCGTCCTCGTCCAGCTCCAAACCTCCTCTACAGTTCGTAGCCGATTCCATTGGCAGCCTGGCCAACATTTGCGTGCCTATCAGCTTGCTACTGCTGGGATCCAACTTGTATTCTACTGTGAAGACCCAATGGGCCCGCGCTCGTCTCCAAAGCCAGAGCTCGTCCCCAAAGCAATCCATCTTACCCCTCTCCAAACGCGTTCTCTTTGGAGCCGTATTCACAAGACTCGTCGTGCTACCGGTTCTATTCTTCTGCCTCACTTGGATCATCTCCAAGCTCGGCATCTTACCTGCAGATCCCCTCGTCACAATCATCCTCGTCCTAGAGAGTTGCATGCCCTCTGCCATCAACCTCATCATCTTAGCTCAATTGCAAGATGATCAACTCGTAGTGGAACAACTCTCCACCATATTGTTGGCACAATATCTCTTCTGTACAATCACCATCTTCACTTGCATCTCTTTGGGCATCGAACTCTTCCTGTAACAACTCTTCCCATGTAAGTCGTAGTGTAGCTCGGTTTCACACATACCAACAGAACTTCTGTTCCTCCCGCAACTATTTTAGATTGAGAGCAGATTCACACCAGCACCACGATCGAACGCTCTCCTCTTGGGTTGCTTACCCTCTTGTCGACACTCCCTTGGAGAATGTCACTTCGTAAATGAACTGAGTCTGACCTTTGCTTTGATGCTGTACATTGGATGGGTATTGCCAAGGAGACGCTCGAGTGACGTTAAGAGCGGCCAAGGCGGCGAGCGATGTAAGATGGAATGTCTGAAGTGCTCGAATTTGCCAGATCTTTGGGAGAGGGAAGAGTGGAGGGCCGCATGATGCCTATTTGGGCGAGTTCGTCATCGAGCATGACGAGAAACTTGGTGGGGTCGCGTGAGTATAGGCCTGAGAGAGGCACTGCTACGTGCAAGATGCGATCGAGATCTCGAGTGGAGCATGTTGCGCGAATGACAGATGAGATGGCGCTCATGGGGGGAAGAGAACCGAACTTGTAGGAGGATTTCGAGGCGAACTCCACGAACTTCTCCGGTTTCCCAACGGTCAGTGATGATTGAGCGACAAATTGGAAGACAACCGAATTGGGCTCTAGGACATGTGCGGTGGCATGGATCAGCGCCTCCTCCCATTCCAGCAATAGCGCGGGCATCTCCAGGTGATGCAGCGCGCGCAACACGTCCGTATTTTGAGCTGCGCTGAGTTGATACTTGATATTTCCACAGTTCTTCACCGTCTGCACTATTTCATGATCACGCTTGGGTGAAGGAGGGGCCATGGAGTAGCCGCGAATGAAGCCAACGAGGATGTGGGGATTGTGCATCTTCTTACAGAGGAATGCAACATAATCGAGGCCAGTTACTCGTTTTTGGCTTCCAAGAATGACCATCAGCGCGGAGAGAAGGCGAGGGAAGGAAGAGGGGGGACCGGGGAGGGCATCGATCCAGGGTTTGGGGTCCTCCAGACTCCGCTTCGCATACATGAAACGGTACACACACTTGGCGAGCACTTCGTCCAGCGCATGCATCGTGGCCTTGCTTTTCAATCGCTCGAACCAGTTGAACATCTCCTGCACATTGCCGCGTTCTGCGAAGATCTCCATGAGGGCGCCGAGGGAGTACAGGCCATAATCCACCTTGTTGACTGCCATTTGCTTCAGTGTATGCTTGACAGACGTATTTAGTCCTTTTTTGGAATAGTAGCGCAGCCAGAGGGCATAAACATCGTCAGAATGACCAAACGTCGCACACAGATGGCTCATCACCTTTCTAGCTTCTTTAGACTTGTCCAACCGTAGAAGCTCGCGCATGTAGATGAGATGGTGTTTCTTAAGCAGGGGAGAGCCAGGTAGAGAACAGAGACGAGTCCACCAAGAATCGAGAAGCGCCACTTCGCCGCGCTTTCCGGCGAAGTACATGAACTCCGTGCAAATGCGATCATTGACGTCCAAGCCGAGCGATTCCATCTCTTCGACCAACAACGTTGCATTTTGAAGCGAGCCAATCGATAACGCAGCATAGATGGCGCGTGACCAGGCATTCACGAGACTGTCGCGCCGCTCCGCCAACATGTCCTGTTCTCGCTGCAATTGCGCCTGAACCAGATTTTCATCGACTAACTGTCGATTGCCCTCTTCAATTCTGACGGAGTTGAATTGCGAGGGAGTCACAGGATGCTGGGTGGGGATCAGCACTCTTTCTACCCGTTTCATGAATTTGGCGGTTTGCCTCCTGTCTCCGGGAGCCCATTGAGCACCGCCAGCGTAGACCACGTGGCCGAACGTGTAATCAGCGACAGGTTGCCTTCGTGGTTGCAATTTGAGCTCCGCCTGTGTCATTTCCAAGAGTATTGAGTTCATCTCCTTGTATCGCATCGAGCGTTCGTAGCACTTCATGATTGCGGAGTATGTGAGCATGTCCGGCAACTTGTTCAAGTGCTTGATGCGTGCGTGGAAGGCAGCTACCTTTTTGACGTACTGAGGATGAGTTTTGACGTGTTTGGAGTAGAACTTGATGAAGGATTGGAGGAGTTCGATGGGCGGCGTGTAACCCATGCGGAGCAGGGCGTGCCATTCACGCTCTGCCCCAATCACATCGCCGTGTGACAGTAGACCTTGAATAGTATGATTCCAACAAGTGAGGATGACAACAGAGCTACCAGTTTGCTTCGCGTGATGAAGGACGGTTTGCAGTTCATTCGCCTGTTCAGCCATTGTGGCCTTTAGACCCAATGTCTCGGGAGGAAGTCCAAAGTAGTGACAGAGTTCAACATACGTGGGAATGGGGATCTGCGCATCCGAATCTTTCACCACACACCAAAGCTCGCTCGTCAATGGATGTTGTAGTCGTGCTAGTGCATCCAATACGCCTATCGCCCACAATTGAACTGCTCGAGATCGGGGCTCAACCAAATGAAGGATGGACCATTGGCACAGCTGATCGGGAAACGCCTGGACGATGCACAAGAGATCCAACGATGCCCTCGCTCCCAAGGACACATTTTGGGTTACAATCAGATCCAACACCTTGAATATCTCTCCAAGAACAGATACCTCTTCGGGACTCAACTTTTGCGGACGAAAGCGTTTCGAACGACCTTGTAGGATGCACGAATGCACCGGCGGCAACTTTTGTGTCAATGCGTGTATCTGCTGATCTGTACTCTCATCCATGGGCCAAATTTTGCTCTCCAGATACGTTTCTCCATGAATCCGGTCAGAATCGGGAGGAAAGGGCGAAGGGCGGGCAGGGGCGTGCGAGAGATTCGAATCGGACAAGACAGGCTCATATTCCACATCCTGAGAACCGTATGGCGCATGATGAGAGGAGAAACCATCACCAAGAGCGAATTTCGTGCTTTTCAGAGGAGGAGAGGATCGGGAGGAGGGGCTAGAATTGCGGATTCCACAGGAAAGTCGAGCCGAAGAGGAAATGCGGCGTGCGCGGCGTGGATGGGCTCCATGATCACATATAGGACGCATCCGAGCAACAGCACTCGTGCAGAGTAGATTGAGAGAGAAAAGGCTCAACATGACAACATAATGGCGACAACCAGGAGTGGGTGATTGGCGGCCGAAGAGGCGATCGGGTTCGAGGTTGTGCAGTCGATTCCTCAAGCTGAATGCTGCTACATACTGTCTAACCCTAACTCTTCGGCGTAAACACTATAATACAGCCTTTTCTGGCTCGTTCTAGCCACTTCTACCCCAACGAGCCGCACAAGACGAACATCTCGTCTTGGCCAATTCGAACATCTCTCACCTCGCACTGCCCAAGACCATCACAGATTTGAAAGAAACGCCATGTTTATCCTCCTCCTGGTAACGGTGCTCTCGATGACACTCATCTCACTACCATGCTCCATCGTTTGTACGTCTACAGTTGCAGGTGGCAGAATCTCCTTTCCTTAGCCTGCTTTTCCCTGCATCACCCTTGATTTTCAACTTCCCTTCAACGTAACTGTTGCGTAGATTGCATTTTAAGCGATAATCTCATCGACAATAGTGCCAGGTCAGCATGATCCTCCAAATACCATCCGACAGCATGTTCGAGCTCGAAACGCTTTCTCACTCCATTCTCACTCTTCAAGCATTCGTATACGGCGGGAAATACATGGATACCTGCCACCTGAAGCCTGTTGGACCACTCGTTCCTGTATCTCCCTTCCAACCAGCGGCTCCACCTCCCACAGCTGATGCGTCGTTAACGAACGCGCTGAACATCTGGTTGATCGTCTATGGCGGCGTCTTCCTAGGTATATCCCTGATAGTATTGGTGATGAGATGGTATTGGATTGACATTGCCTATGAGCAGGACTACGACTTCAGCACCAGGGTTGGACGCTTGACTCCACTGCGAATCTGTCAGGCTGCACTTTTAGCCACATTCTTGGCGTTTTGCATTGCCTGGGTCGCATACGGTGGCACTTTACTGTTTGGCACACCTGGAAAGACGTGCAAGAACTCTGCTGATAGCGGAGGGCGGTTGGTATATAAGGTGAGTTTCGCACTTTGGATTCTCATGATTCTGGGCCTTCCACCCCTTGGCATGATGCTTGTAGAGATATGGTACTTCATGGGTGAAGTTCTTTGAGCGATTTGTACCTCTTAATGTAACTAAGGATCTGTTAAGAACTCCAGTGGGACCAACTCGATCGCCTTCGTTTCTTTCTCTCTCTGATCATGTCACGCATCCCCTGTTTGGGACCTAAGGCCTCTTGTTCACAAAATGCTGCAAGGAGTCCCAAAGAGACAGAATCCATTTGGAAGATGTCGCGAAAGTGTTCCTACTTCAGCAGGAGGTCGAGAACTCCAACTCATCTGGTGGTCAGTACCCCTCACAACCTGGTGGTGATCACATGCTTATGAACGATAGATATTGACCTTCTACACCATGCAAGACAACTTTTCGGATGTTTACCCCCTGGCAAAGGTACATTGCTCCAGTTTTGCATTGCTGCGCCGTCCTCTCGCTCCTTCTGGCTTCTAACCCCCTCTTTTGGTGTTTCTAGAAACTCGAGTACCTTAAGCTGCTTCTCTCTTTGAGGCCTAGGACGTTGTTGCCGATTACGCCGCAAGAGGAAGAGCGCATTTTGGCTTCGCTTCCGGAAACCACCGCGCCAGTGATTGACCACCCCATCCTGCGCAATCCCGGCGACCACTCGATCGAATATCAACACAATCCCTACACGCATCGTTTTCGGCGGAAACTGCTGCTTCGCAAGGTGTGTGAGTGCTAGAATTGAGTGGTTCTCCTCGGGCTCTGCTTTCGCGTCGAGTTTACCGCCCTGTGACACGTGCTAACCTCTATTTGTGTGTTTCTGTAGAAGAAGAGGAACAATGAGTTGCTAGGGGCGCCGTTCAACTTGGATCGCAAAGTGCGTGAGACGTTGGAGGAGACGGATTCGGAGTCGACGCGCCTTTCGCAATTCCACCACAACAAGGCGCTGCATGCCTATGTCGCCTCACTCCCCGCGCCGCGGTCAGTGCCTTCCCACTTGATGTCCAAGCTCAGACGAACAGATCACATTGTCGCAGACGAACCGAGGTTTGAGAGAAGGCGGCAATTGGCCGCCGAGCGCATCCCCGAGCTCCCACAGACGCTCCTCAAGCTTCAACAACTGGAACCTCGCGAGCAAATGATGACCACGTGGATAGCGCACGAAAATGATTTGGCGCTGCGAAGTTTTCAGCAGGTGGAAGCAGTACTACTCAAACAAGAGGACAGCCCACTATCGCCGCATCCCGTGGCCGTCTCATCCTCAGCGGATGCACAACAACATCTGCACGAAGTGAACATGGCATCTGATCATCCTCAGCATCATCATCATCCACAACAGATGGAAGTGACCACGGAAATGGCTCCTCACTCTGATGCTCCAGTACCACCTCCAGCGGCGCGTTCCTTTGCTTCTCCATCAGCCACATCATCCTCCTCAACATCATCAACATCGACATCAACATCAGCCGTAGCATCATCATCATCTTCTTCATCTT
>Ga0307375_10005764_pt1 | contig 11553 bp, 11 predicted proteins | sample TR1MG_FD_202531 | JGI IMG/M metagenome (GOLD analysis project Ga0307375, IMG submission 202531) | Soil microbial communities from Risofladan, Vaasa, Finland - TR-1 | ecosystem: Environmental > Terrestrial > Soil > Coastal area > Acid sulfate soil | place: Finland: Risofladan, Vaasa | collected... | reverse complement strand
GTGTCGGCCACGGCGAACACCTGGGCGCGCGGGGTCATCGCCTCTTCGACCCGCTTGTCGCCGAACTCGACGACGCCGGTGATGATCGTGGCGTCGTCCTTGGCGGTGACGCCCTCCAATTCGCCCTCGCGCAAGAGCTGTTCGATGGCCACTCGCTCGGCCGCCGGTACGCGGCCGGTGCCCGTGGCCGGCGCGCCCCTGACGAGGCGGGCCGTCCAGAGGACGGGGGCGGCCAGGAACTCGGCAGCCCGCAGCAGGGGAAGCGTCCAGCCGGCGAGAGCGGCCGTCCAGTGCCGCGCCAGCGCGCGGGCGAACAGTTGCGCGAACAGCACGACCACGGCGGCGCCCGCCGCGAGCGACAGCGCGAGATGCGAGGCGGGTTCGTTCAGGTGCGACCCGAGCACGGCGCCCGCGGCGGCGAGCACCAGGCCCACGGCCACCGAGGCGGCGGCCAGCAGGCGCTGCGGACGGTCAATGGAGGCCGTGGTCGCCATGGATCCGCGCAGGCCGCGCTCGGCCCAATGGCGGAGCCAGATGCGACTCACCAGCCGCACCACGGTGGCGCCGGCCACGAGCCAGGCGATCATGACCGCGGTGACCAGCATGACGAGGGCGTCCGTCATGCGCCGGCCTCCCGCGGCGACGGCGCGCCGTGCAGGCGTTCGAAGTACACGCGTTCCACGCGCCGCCGCCTCACCTGTTCCACCACCATCCGGAATCCGTCGATCGTCGTCGTGTCGCCGGGGCGCGGCACGCGGCCGAACGCGTCGTACACCAGGCCGCCCACCGTGGTCACGTCCTCGGCCTCCAGCGCGACGCCCAGGGCGTCGGACAGATCGGTGAGGGGCACCCCGCCCCGCACCCAGAACCGTTCGTCGTCCTCGCTCACGATGTCGGGCTCCTCCACGTCGCGTTCGTCGCGGATCTCGCCCACGATCTCTTCGAGCGCGTCCTCGATGGTGACGAGGCCCGCGGTGCCGCCGAATTCATCCACGACGATGGCGATGTGGGTGCCGCTCTTGCGGAACTCCCGCAGCTGGCGGTCGATGGATTTGGACGCGGGAATGAACGTGGCCGGCCGCACGAGGGTCTCCCATCCGCCGGGCGGTTCATCGCCTTCGAGCGCCCAGAGCAGCAGATCCTTGGCGTACAGCACGCCCACCACATCGTCCAGCGTCTCGCGGTATACCGGGAGCCGGGCGTGCTCCGAGCTGCGCACGCGGTCGAGCACCTCCGACCACGGTGTCTCGATTTCCACGCCCACGATGTCCACGCGGGGCACCATGATCTCGTCCACGTTGGTGCGGGCGAGGTCGAAGGCGCGATGGAGCAGCGTCGCCTCGCCGGCCGTGACATCGGCTTCGGCTTCCAGCACCTCGCGCAGGCGGGCCGCAGTGGCCTCGCGCATGGCTTCGGGATCGCTGGGCGGCGGCATGACACGGTTGAGCGCCGCCTCGATGGCGGTGCCGATGCGGACCACCGGCCGCAGGGCCCACGACACGACCACGGTGAACGGCCGCAGGCGGGCCGTGAGCGCGAGCCCCCGCGCAGTGGCCGCGGCGCGGATCGCGGCATCGAGCACCAGCACCGCCGCGACGAGCACGAGCATCGCCAGCAGCTGCACCACGCCCGGCGCCGCCGGGCCGCGCAACACGCCCCGCGCCACGCCCGCGCCGAGGGCCAGGTAGGCGAACACGCGCGTCACGGCGAGCGCCCGGTGCGCGTCGTCGGCGCCGGCCACATCGCGGCATTCGGGCGCGGCGAGGGCGCCGTCCGCCGCCGCGGTCACGGCGGCGAGGAGGGCCCCGCCCCCGGCGGCGCACCATACGAGTGCACTCATAGTCCGTGCGCCCGCTGGATGCGCGTGACGAGGCGCTCCTGGCGCTTCCACATCGGGGAGCGCACGCGCGACGCGTCGTCGGGATGGTCGTGGCCCAGCACGTGCAGCGTGCCGTGGACCACGAGCCGCACCAGTTCTTCGCGAAGCAGGATGTCCCGTTCGCGCGCCGCCAGGCGGGCCACGGCGGGCGCGATGTAGATGTCGCCCACCACCGGGCCACCGAGCGGTGGGGGCGCGAACCCGAACGCGATGACGTCGGTGGTGCCGCGCCGGCCCAGGTGTTCCCGGTTCAGGCGGGCGATGGTCGCATCGCGCACGAACGTGATGGAGAGCACGGCGTCGCGCACCCGCTGGTCGCGGAGCACGGCACGCGCCGCGTCGGCGGCGAGGGCGCGCGAGATGGCCAGCCGCCCCGTCTCGACGGCGACGTCGATCGCGACGCTCATGGCGTGCCGAACCCCGCGCCCACACCGCCGCCGGCCGCCGGGTAGTCGATGCGGGCATGGTGCATGCCCGACAGCACGCGCGCGAACTCGCCCTTCACCATCTCCACCTGGCGGAGCGTGAGCGGGGCGTCGCGCAGCTGTCCCTGGTCGAGCCGCTGCCGCACGATGTGTTCCACCACCTCGCGAATGCGCGCCGGCGTGGGATCGTTGAGCACGCGCACCGCCGCCTCGGCGCCGTCGGCGAGCATCAGCACCGCCGTCTCGGCGCTCTGCGGCACGGGCCCCGCGTAGCGGTAGTCCTCGGGCTTGGGCTCGGCGCCCTCGGCCCGGGCGCGTTCGAGGAAGTACGAGATGGTGCCCGTCCCATGGTGCTCGGCGATGAACGCGCGCAGGACGCGCGGCACGCCGTACTCCTCCGCCAGCTGCAGTCCCTCGCGCACGTGGTTGCGGATGAGCTGGGCGCTCTGCAGCGGCTTGAGCTTGTCGTGCGGATTGCGTCCCCGGGCCTGGTTCTCCACGAAATACTGCGGCTTGGCGATCTTGCCGATGTCGTGGTAGTACGCACCGACGCGCGCCAGCAGCGCGTTGGCGCCGATGGCGCGGCACCCCGCCTCGGCCAGATTGGCGATCTGCATCGAGTGGGCGAACGTGCCCGGCGCCTCCAGACTCAGCCGCTGCATCAGGGGCCGGTTCAGATCGGACCATTCGAGCAGCGTGAGGTCGGTCTCGACCCCCGTGTACCGCTCGGCCAGCGGGAGCAGGAGCAGCGCCACGAGCACGCTGATCACGCCGTTGAGCACGCCGTAGCCCGACGAGGCGAGAATGGTGGCGTTGGGAAGATCGAGGGTGAGCCCCACGGCCACGGCGGCGGCGCAGTACGCCGCGGCAATGACGAGAATCCATGCATACGTCTGCTGCCGCGTGCGCACGGCGCGTACGCTGTAGGCCGCCGCCGCGCCGCCGATGATGTTGAGGTACAGCGCGTTGGTGCCGCGGAACACCGCCTGGCCGCCGAGCAGCGTGGCCAGCAGCACGGCCACGATCATCGCGATCCGGCGGTCGAACAGCGCGCTGATCACGATCGCGGCGATGCCCACCGGGATGAGTTCCGGGTGCAGCGGATGCAGGTGCGACACCAGCGCGCCCCCGCCGATCACCAGGAAGGTGGCCCCGGCGACCACGACCAGCGATCGCATCGACTGGTACACGTGCGGCCGGAAGATCAGCACCGTGAGCCCGAGCAGGGCGATGATCAGGGCGTCGAACAGCACGGCGCCGGCGGCGCGCCGCAGCTCGGGCACCGTGCCGCGGCGTTCGTCCATGATCCGGTGCAGCGCCATCAGCTTGTCGTGCTGCTCGGCGCCCACCACTTCGTTGGCGCCCACGATCTTCTCGCCGGCCCGCACCTCGAACTTGCTCACCGGCACCGAGCGCCGGAGCTGTTCGCGCCGCGTCTCGGTGGTTCCCGCATCGGCGACGACGGTCGGATGGAAGAAGCGCGCGAGCAGCTGCTCATAGAGCTGGCGCCCCACGGCGCCCCCGGTCTCGGGGCGCAGCGCCCGCGCCTGCACGGCGAATTCGGCGTACGAGCGCAGGCTGTCCGAGGGCTGCGGATGCTCCGCCTGTCCCCGGCGCACGAGCACCTCGCCGCTCACGCCGTCGAGCGCGCCGGCGGCCGCCACCCCCGCCGCCAGCCACCGCCGGTAGGCCTGGGCCACGGCGTCGATGAGTTGCGCGCGCCGGCCGGGCCCCGCCAGGTAGGCGATCTCCGCCGTGGAGAGCGACACGCCGTACGCCGACGCCACGGCCCGCACCGCCGCCGAATCGCTGGCGTGGCCGGCGAACGCGGCGTCGAGGGCGCCGCCGAATCCCTGCAGCTGCTGTTGCGCGGAATCGAGCGCCGAGGGGACGAATGCGTACACGGGCTCCACCGTGCGGGCCAACGCCTCCCGCTCGCGGGCCAGCTCGGCGTCGCTCTTGAGCACGCGGAACGCGAACGGCGCGATCACGTTGTCGCCGGCCACCGCCCCCACATCGTACACCGGATAGTTGGCCGCCGGCGCCGCCGGAAAGAGGACGTAGGTGAGCAATGTCAGGGCCAACGCCAGCGCGACGCGCGGCCGGTGGTCCACCCCCGCGGCGCCCCGGGAACGAGGCTCGTCGCTGTCGCCGCGCACGTTCACCGGCGCCTCAGTCCGTCACGTCCGACGCGTACGCCCGGATGATATCCCGCACCAGCCGGTGCCGCACCACGTCGCTCTCGTCGAAATAGTGGAAGCCGATCCCGTCGATGCCCGTGAGGATGCGCTCCACCTGCAACAGCCCCGACTCCTCGCGCTTCGGCAGATCCACCTGGGTCTTGTCGCCGGTGATCACCACCTTGGAATTCACCCCCAGCCGGGTCAGGAACATCTTCATCTGCATCGGCGTGGCGTTCTGCGCTTCGTCCAGAATCACGAACGCGTCGGCCAGCGTGCGCCCGCGCATGAACGCCAGCGGCGCGATCTCGATGACCCGCGTCTCCAGCGCCTTCTGCACGCGCTCGAACGGCATCATCTCGTCCAGCGCGTCGTACAGCGGCCGCAGATAGGGATCCACCTTGGCCTGCATGTCGCCGGGCAGGAAGCCCAGCGACTCGCCGGCTTCCACCGCCGGCCGCGCCAGCACGATCCGCCGCACCCGTTTGCGCGTGAGCGCGTCCACCGCGGCGGCCACCGCCAGGTAGGTCTTGCCCGTGCCCGCCGGCCCGATGCCGATGACGATGTCGTGCTCGGCGATCTTGGCCAGGTAGGCCGCCTGCCCCGGCGTCTTGGCCTGCACGATCTTGCGCACGCCCGGCAGCGCGATGTGCGAGGTGGACGGCGCGGCGCCGTTCCCCGGCGCCTCGTCGCCCGCTTCGCCGCTGTCCTCGATCGCCAGCTCGGAGAACCGCAGGACGTCGTCAGCCGACAGGCTCAGCCGCTGGCGGGCCACGTCCACCATGCGCTGACCCACCGGCACGGCGCGCACCACCATCGCCTCGGGTCCGGTGATCGCCAGCGCCTCGCCGCGCAGCGCCACGCGCACGCCGAACAACCGCGACAGCTCCACCAGGTTCACGTCGTTGACGCCCGCCAGCGTGAGCAGATCTGCCCCCTCGGTGGAGATGCGGCGCGTGGTGCCGTCGGTCACGTGGTGCTCCCGATCACGGCGATGTGCAGATCGCGCAGTTCGTCGGCCGGCACCGGCGAAGGCGCGCCTTCGAAGAGCGCCCGCGCCGCCGTGGTCTTGGGGAACGCGATCACGTCGCGCAGCGACCCCGCGCCGGCCAGCATCATCGCGATGCGGTCCATGCCGAGCGCGATGCCCCCGTGCGGCGGCGCGCCGGCGCGCAGCCCCTCGAGCAGGAAGCCGAATCGCGCCTGCGCCGTCGCCTCGTCAATGCCGAGCAGCCCGAACATGCGGCTCTGCAACGCCGGATCTGCAATACGGATGCTCCCGCCGCCCAACTCCGTGCCGTTGAACACCACATCGTACGCGTTGGCGCACACGCGCTCGGGCGCCGTGTCGAGCAGCGGAATGTCGTCGGCGCGCGGTGAGGTGAACGGGTGATGCACCGACGCCAGCTGGCCGGTGGCGGGATCGAGGTCGAACAGCGGGAAGTCGGTGACCCAGAGGAACGCCTGCGCCCCGGCGGGCACCAGATCCATCCGCCGCGCCACGTCCTGCCGCACCCGGTCCAGCGCCGGGTTGGCGATGCGGTCGCCCGCCGCCACGTACAGCCCCAGCCCGCCCTCGGGGATGCCGAGGCGCGTCGCCGCGTCGTCGTCCAGGAACTTGGCCGCCGGCCCTTCGAGCGTTCCGTTCACGCGCTTGAGGCGCAGGAGTCCCATGGCCCCGGCGCGCTTGGCCTCGGCCTCGATCTCGTCCACCTGCTTGCGCGACAGCGCCGCGCCGCCGGGCACCACGAGCCCGCGAATGCGGCCGCCCGCCTCGAGCGCCGCGCGCGCGATGCCGAAGTCCGGATTGCGGAACAGGTCGCTGACGTCGGTGATCTCCAGTCCGTAGCGCAGGTCGGGACGATCGCAGCCGTAGCGCTCCATGGCGTCGGCGTAGGTCATCCGCGGGAACCGCGCCGGCACCGTGTAGCCGGCGTCGGCCCAGAGGGCGGCGATCATCCCCTCGGTGAGCACGAGGATGTCCTCGACGCCGATGAATGCGGCCTCGATGTCGATCTGCGTGAACTCCGGCTGGCGGTCGGCCCGCAGATCCTCGTCGCGAAAGCAGCGCGCGATCTGGAAGTACCGGTCGTAGCCCGCCACCATCAGCAACTGCTTATAAATCTGCGGCGACTGCGGCAGGGCGTAGAATTCCCCTTCGTGCACGCGGCTCGGCACCAGATAGTCCCGCGCGCCTTCGGGCGTGGGCTTGGTGAGAATCGGCGTCTCGATCTCCAGAAACCCGCGATCGCTCAGATAGCGGCGCGTGGTCTGCGCCAGGCGGTGCCGCAGGACGAGGTTCCGTTGCAGCTCGGCGCGCCGGAGGTCCAGATACCGGTGGCGCAGGCGCAGATCCTCGGCCGGCAGGTTCTCCCCCTTGGCCCGGGCCACGGGAATGGCCGGCACGGACGCCGGCCCAACCACCGTGAGCGCCGTCACGTGCACCTCCACCTCGCCGGTGGGGAGCTCGGCGTTCTGCATGCTGGCCGGACGCATCACCACGTCGCCCTCCACGAGCACCACGGTCTCGTTGCCGAGCATGGCGGCGCGGTCGCAGAGTTCCTGGGACGTGCGTTGCGGATCGAAGGAAACCTGCACGATGCCATCGAGGTCGCGAAGATCGACGAACACGAGGCCGCCGAGGTTCCGGGCGCGATGCACCCAGCCGCCGAGTCGCACGTGTTGGCCCACGTGCGCGGCCCGGAGGCTCCCGCAGCGATGGGTCCGAAGAGTGGTTGAGAAGTCGGTTGACATGGACGAGTGATGGAAGATCGGCGGATCAGCGCGGTCCGGCACGACGCGAGACGGCGGCTCCCTGCGGCCTCAGCGCCGGTCCCGGCGACGGGGCGCCGGACAGGCTGGCCGACCCGGAAATCGCGGGCCGGTTGGGCGCGGGGAGGCGGGTGCCGGGGATTGTCTCATCGAACCTTGTATCATAATGCCGGAGAGGCACTTACGGTAGCACGTCGCTTGACTCGGTCGCCGAGGCCCGGCTAGCTTAACCTCATGCGCCACATGATTTTTGCCGCCCTCATCTGCGGCGGCATGGCAACTGCCGTTGCCGCTCAGCAGGTGCCGGCGCGCGACCTGCTGGACTTTCCCATCGGCTCGATTGCCGAGCCGGCGGCGCTGGCCTCGCAACTCAGCAGCGGCCTCTGGAATCCGGCCGCCGTGGATCTGCCCACGGGCGAGCGCGTGAAGCTCGGCATTCTGGCGCTCAATTCTCCCATCGAACAGGGCGTGGCGGCGCAGCTCGTGGCGGGCACGGTGGCCCTGCCGCGTGCCACCCTGTTCACGATGTCCGTGCTGCGGGCAACGGTCACCGATCTGGTGCGCACCGAGACCGATCCCCAGAGCGTGGGCGCCGAGATCCCCTACGGCACCACCATGTTCTCGGCGGGGCTGTCGCGCCGGTTCGGGCACCTGGCGGCCGGCTTCGCGGCCCGCCTGCGCACGGGCACGGCCGATTACATTCAGCGCACGGCGCTCTCTCTCGACGGCGGGTTCGTGCTCGACAGCGTATGGCGCACACCGGTGCGCGTGGCGGCGTCCACGTTTCTGCTCAGCCCCTCGCCATCGCGCGAGCGGCCCACGCTGATGGCCGCCGCCGACCTGCCGGTGTACCACAGCGGGGCGTTGTTCGAGGCCCGCGCGGGCCTGGCGGCATCGGTCACCGACCGGCGTGGGGGCGACCAGTATCTGTTCGGCGCGCTCCGGTACGCGATGCTCGAAGCGCGCGGCGGGGTGGCGCGCACGCGGGCGTTCGGCACGACCTCGGACCACGTGCGGCTGGGGCTCGACCTGCACTACGCGCACTACGCCGTGGGCATCGCCCGCGAACAGGAGGGCGCCGGCCTCGGCGCCGTCTATCAATTCATGCTCACGTCGGTGTTTCCATGAGTGTACGTGAAAACCTGCTCGACCTCACGCCGGCCCAGGCGCTCGAGCGCCTGACGGCGTTCATGCGCGAGCAGGGGCTGCCCGCCTACCGCGCCCGGCAGATCGTGCGGCACCTGTGGGTGGCGCCCGCCGCCGACTTCGCCGACATGACCGACCTGCCGGCGTCGCTCCGCGCGCTGCTCGCCGAGCACTTCACGCTGCCCCGGCTCAGCGTCGCCGCGCGCCAGCAGTCGGCGGACGGCACCCAGAAGTTCCTCTTCCGATTGGGCGACGGCGAGGCCATCGAGACGGTGGCCATTCCCGATGGCAACCGGGTGACGCTGTGCATCTCGTCGCAGGCGGGGTGCGCGCTGCGCTGCGCCTTCTGCGCCACCGGCGCCATGGGCTTCTCGCGCAACCTGGCCGTGCACGAGATCGCCGGGCAGGTGCGCGAGATGCGGCTGCTCGACCCGCCCGTGGCGGTGACGAACATCGTGTTCATGGGCATGGGCGAGCCGCTCATGAACTGGAAAGCGGTGGACCCCTCGCTCACCATTCTCAACGATCCCGACGGGTTGGGCATCGGGGCACGCCACATCACGGTGTCCACGGTGGGCGTGCTGCCCGGCATCGTGGCCCTGGGCAAGCGTCCCGAGCAGTTCCGGCTGGCCATCTCCATCCATGCGCCCACCGACGCCCTGCGCCGCGACCTGATGCCGATCAACACCAAGTATCCGCTGGCCGACGTGATCGAAGCGGCCAAGGTGTTCGACCGCCGCGTCACCTTCGAGTACGTGATGCTGGGCGGCGTGAATGACGGGGAGGAACACGCGTTGAACCTGGCGGCGCTGGCCCGTGAATGCCGGGCGTTCGTCAACCTGATTCCGCTGCACCCCGGCGGCGCCGGCGGGTTCACGCCGTCGTCGCGCGACCGGATCACCGCGTTCGCGCGCGAACTGCGGGCCCAGAACGTCGAGGTGGCGGTGCGGCGCAGCCGCGGCATGGACATCGCCGCCGCCTGCGGGCAGCTACGGACGGAGCGGCTCGGCCGGCGGGCGCCAGGTGCGGCCCAGCAGCACGGTGACGTCCACGTAGAAGGTTGAGTCGGGGCGCGCCTCCACGCGCGCGCCCCCCAGGGCCGCCGCTACCCGCTGCGCCCACGCGGGATGGTTGGACCGGTCGAGGACCACGGTGCTGTCCTGCCGCGCGCCCGTCGTGCCGATGAGCACCACGTCGAATCCGCGGTCGCGCAGGAGGAAGGTGGCGCGCCGGGCCAGCCCGCGCGTGGTCGTCGCGTTGAGCACCTCCACGCGCACCCGGTCGCGCGACGGCGCGGTGAGGTCGGGCGCCGGCGCCGCGGCCACGGCCGGCGCCTCGTGCGCCCGCGCCCACCAGTACCACCCGCCACCGGCCAGCGCGAGCACGGCCACCGCACCGACGATCACACGACCCGGCTTCATTGCAGCGAATTCCAGAGCGCGATGGTCTCGGGGTACACGGCATGTCCTTCGCGCAGCGCCCATTCGATGCGCGTGCGCACGACCTGGCGAAAGACGGCGTCGAAGTCGTGCGGCACCTGGGCGGCGAGAAAGGCGCGATCGGCCCGCGCGAAGCGGCGTCCGGGTTCGAGGAAGTCGGCCATGTAGAGCGCCCGCCCCGTGCGCGCCCAGTCGGGGTTTCCGATCGTGTGATAGCGAATGGCGTCGAGCACGGCGCTCCGCCGCTCCCCGTCGCGTTCCAGCCGCGCCGCGGCGGCGACCCCGTGCAGCATCGTCACCGGCGATGCCGCGTCGCCGGAGAGGGCGCGCAGCGACGATTCGCGCGCATCGCGCAGGGCGTCGTGCCAGAGCCCCGCGTCGCGCCATTCGGCGGCCTCGTCGGCCGGCACGCGCAAGGCCAGTGCCCACGACTGCAGCAGTGCGGTGACGCGCGCGATGTGGGCGCGACGGGCCTCGCCCACCTCGGCCCAGTCGGGAAGCGCCAGCGGCGGCACGGCGTCAGGCACCGACGGCCGCCTGCAGTTCGGCCAACTCGCGCTGCCAGAAGTCGCGGTCGGGCAGCCCGGGGTGCGGCACGGTGAGCCGGTCGTCGGCGAATGTGCGATCGCCAAAGCGGACGATGTCGAGATCGAGGACCCGCGGCCCCCAGCGCACGTCGCGCGTGCGGCCGGCGGCGCGCTCGATCGCCTGGCACGCGTCCAGCAGTGCGTGGGGCGTGAGCGTGGTGTCGAGGGCGACCATCTGGTTGAGATAGGGCGGCTGGCCGGGCGGACCGAAGGGCGCGGTCTCCTCCACCGCCGTCTCGGCGAGCACGCGCGTGCCCGGCAACGCGCGGAGCGCGGCGCGCGCGCCCGCCAGGGCGGCGTCGCGGTCTCCGAGGTTGGACCCCAACGCGAGGTACACGACCTCACCCATCGATGGGCCGGCGGATCGCCACTTCCACGTACTCCAGCGGCGCGCCCAGCGGCACGTGCGGCTTGCGCACGCACACGTCCACGCGGACCACGCCGTCCACGGCGAGGCCGGCGGCGGCCACGCGCTCGGCGATCTCCTCGAGGAATTCGCGGGGCGACTCGGCCACGGCGCGGCGCGCGGCGTCGTGCAGGCCGCGATAGTCCACGATGCCGGCGCCGCCGGGCGCGATCCAGGCGGTGAGATCCACCTCGAGCGGCTGCGGATGCTCGCGCTCGTGCGGCAGGATGCCCACCAGCACGTGGAAGCGCAGTCCGCGGAGGGTGATGCGGTCCGGCACGGGCAACCCGGTCATGCGACGCTCGTGATGCGGTGGGTGAGTTCGCTCAGGTACACGGCCACGGCGCGCAGTTCCTGGATGGCGCCCTCGAGTTCGCGCAGCGCGGCCGCCTGGTCCTTGGCGGACGCCGTGACGCTCTCGGCGCCGGCGCGGTTGCGCTGCGAGATGGCGGCGATGCGGGCCACGCGTTCGCGCAGCTTGCCGAATTCGAGTTCCTGGTCGCGCGAGGTCTGGGCGATCCGCTGCGCGCCGGCGGCGGCGGCGGCGGTGGCGTCCACGATGAGATCCAGCGCCGAGCGGGCCGACTGCGATAGCGTTTCGGCGTCGCTCACGATGGCCTGGCCGCGTCCCATCTGCAGGGCGACCCGGCGCATTTGTTCCTCGAACCCCATGAGCACGTCGCTGGCGTCGTCGGCGGCGCCGGCACTCTGCTCGGCGA
>Ga0307375_10005762_pt1 | contig 11556 bp, 11 predicted proteins | sample TR1MG_FD_202531 | JGI IMG/M metagenome (GOLD analysis project Ga0307375, IMG submission 202531) | Soil microbial communities from Risofladan, Vaasa, Finland - TR-1 | ecosystem: Environmental > Terrestrial > Soil > Coastal area > Acid sulfate soil | place: Finland: Risofladan, Vaasa | collected... | reverse complement strand
ATTCGGTGACGAGTCCACACAGGTCGCAATCATGGCGAAGATGGCGTGGATTGGAGAGAACCTACCCAACGATCCAAACGTCGCTGCCACTCTCTCGGCCTTCACTGCCGACGAAGGCATCAAGGAGTTCATCAAGGATCCCAACCTCATCAAATGGGGACAAACACTGCCAAGCGAGCTCTTCACACCCTACTGGGGACTCACGTTCTAGAAGATCGAGACCGCGTTCTCTCTTCCTCGCTCTCCTCTCTGTATCTGTGCGATCTCTCCTTCTCCTCATCTCTCTATACCAACGAGTACAATGGATATGGACCCTGCCCCACAACCCACGAAGCATTGCAAAATGTACAGCCGTATTCCAACTGCCCGTCGTTTATTGAGCGTTGCAGCCGGGTCTTGAGCGAAATCCGTGTTTGTACCATAGTACGAGTGATGGGGAATCGTAATTGAGCATTTAACATTGGTTGAATGTGTTTGGTTGCTTCTTGATCGTTGATCGAGTGATGCGGTTGCTATTTCGTTTCAGGTCGGAGTTCTTTCCAATTGAGTGCATGATTCACACTGAAGGTTCACCACATCCAGGATCGATCGAGTGCTCTCAAGTCTACTTCGATGATGAGTCCTGCGCTTTTTGAACCAACTCCATAGTCAATGTCTTTGGCATGCCCTGGATGGTCTCGATCTCTCCTTCAAGAGGACTATCAGCAACGAACATGAGTGAGCATCATGTGCTGGTACGATGAAAAGACAAAGAGGTAAGGAGACGGACGACAATCCAGCCGCGGCTGCCCGATGCCAAGCAACGTACCCAAGGAAATCTGTCATATCTTCAACTGTGAATCCTCCTGCGCATGTGAAAATGTCACCCTTCATGATGAGAGTGTCGATAAGGTGGTCGGGTACGCTGGAGAAGTGTTGCTTTGCTATTGCCACTCCTTCAAAGGATTCTCCTGTGAATGGCCCAAAAGCGAGAACAGCACGTGTGTTAGATTTCGAAGGTGTGGGGGAAGGGGAAGAAGGTGGAGAATAAGGCCACATACCCGTGAGAGTGTTGTAGACTACGACGCCGTCGATGCACTCCGGAGGATGCGTTCTATACGACTCCAGGAAGCGTCTAGCCTCCGCTTCATCCACTGGCTTTTCTCTAATCTCACCATTGCATCGAATGACTTGGTCAGAGCATATCAATATGGAAGGCGTGGTGACTTTTGGCAGCAACTCTGCCGCTTTCGCTCGTGCGATCATGACCGTCATCTTTTCAGGATCAGGATGCCTAATAGCTGTTCAGATACGTCAGAACGGATTCAATACATCATTGAAAAGGTCACTAGGTCGATTAAAGGGAATGCATGGGTCATAGAAACGGAAGTGGAAGGGATCAAGCGATTCGCACCTTTCTCGTCGATATCTGCAGCCATAGCAGTGATTTCATGAGGTCCGGAGAGTCCAAGCATTTGAGCCAGGACAGCTCTTCTCCATTTGCTGGAAGAACCGAGGATGAGAGGAAGAGACATGCAGACAGGCGGGGGTTTGAACTGGGGCTGAGAACCTGCTGGAGCGCGATGGCTTCCATACTCCGATTCCCCAGTTCCAGCCCGTCTAAAGTCCACGCAATCCAATGTGTTCGTTCAATGCATCGCTTTTATGTACAATGTGTGTAAATGGAGGCTATTGACAGCGTCATGAGGTCAGGAATCAGGTTTCTCAGGCGGCACTCAAGTCTCGTCTAACGCTCTGTAACGATGAATGGCTGCGCGTTTTGTACATCAGTCGATTGCACTAGCTGCCAAAGTCCAGCTCTATCGCTTGCATTGCATGGGATATCGGCCGTGGCGTTGAGGTTGTTGAGCGCGAAGCTCATCTCGTGAGGATTTCGAACGCTTCCTCTCTCCCACATGACGAGTCGCTGAAGGGCGCCATCTTGAGAAATGTTGTGTTGTGGCTCTTCCATGTTTGGCACACAGGTGTTGCTGAGGGGAAGAAGAAGTGAGGAATGAGGAGCACGGTGGAACGAGGCAGAGCGTTCGCGCAGACCTGCGTTCGCGAATCTCTCCACTCTCTCTGGCCAATCTCTCCAAACTCTCGTCCACAACACTCCCGCCAAGCACATCGCCGACTCTCCTCTGCTCGCTTGGCATGGCCTGCTGCCTGGTCCTACCGCTCTCATTGTCGACCTTGGTCACGCCAGTACTTCTATCTATCCCATCATTGAAGGTGTTGGCTCAATGCCGAGCGCAACGAGGCTCACGATCGGTGGCCAGTCCATGTCCCACGTCTTGACCGACATCCTCTCCAACCAGTATGGATTATCCGTGAGTTCATTCTACTTGCGAGAGGTAGTTCGAGACATCAAGGAAGATGTTGCCTACGTGGCATTGGACTACGAACAGGAGATGGCAAAGTACAGCTCTGCTTCGCATTTGCAGGACATCTCCCCCACTGATCCCCATGCCGGCCCCATAGTCATCACTTTTCCAGACCATGGTCCCATTTCCCTTGGTGTAGAGAGATTCAGATGCATGGAAGCGTACTTTCAACCTCATCTATTCGACCTCCCTGCATCTGAGTCACTTCCTGAGGCGATCTTGAACTGCATCGCAAAATGCCCCATCGATTTCAGAAAGGAGCTATTGAAACATATCGTACTCCTTGGAGGAGGGTCCAAAGTGCCAGGTATCGCTCAAAGACTGAAGAAGGAGTTGGCCGCATCCGCGCCGCCCAGCAGCGTCTCCATCCTCTTGTATCCCCAACGACATCTCGCCACTTGGCTGGGCGGAGCTTACCTATCCAAACTCCCATCGTTTCAGCAGTCATGGACATCAAAAGAAGAGTATGACGAGAGCGGTCCGTCGATCGTTGGGAGGCGAATGTGCGTCTAAGAGTCCATGTCTTCTCTCTTGTTCAAGTTAGTCCTCATACCGTCTTTGTATTGTACAACTGTAAAATTGCTTAACATTAATCTCCTGTTCAAGTATCTTTATTGCTAGGGAATGCGGAAGGAGGGAGGGCGCGGGATGAGAAGATGTCCATGTGGATCGATGGATCTCAACGGGGGTAAGATGGATTCACGTCAGAGATTGCCTGCACACAAGTCCTTCACATAGTAAGACGGGTCGGGGACCTTGCCGGTGAGCTTGAGAAGGAGTTTGGCTGGATCGCCTGCGCCACCCAGGGCCAAGAACTCGTCTTTGTACAGTTTTCCAGCGGCGGGAGAGAAGGGATCAGCCTCAAATACCGTTGCGTAGATCTGGGAAGCCTTCACAGCGCAGAAGAGGTATGAGTAGTATGTGGAACCGTAGCCCACCAAGTGCATGAAACCTTCGTGCAGCATGTCATTTGGATGGTACGGCACAGCTGCATACTTGCTTACCACATCGCGGAGTACGTGTTCTGAAGAGGTCCAAGGGCCAGCATGAAGTTGTTGATCAAGAGCAGCCATGAGAAGGTGATGATTAGTTTTCAAGCCGGCAAACATGCCCTTGTTCTCCAAATACGCAGAGAATGATTCTTGAGGCAGTGTCTCTCCAGTTTGATAATGTTGGGCAAAGAGACTGACGAATCGATAGTCGGAAGTGAATCGTTCCAAGAGTTGTGATGGCGTTTCAATGTGATCCATGAGTCCTCTCGTTCCAGAGAAGTGTTGCAGTTGATTCTGACACAAGATAGCTTGAGTAGTATGTCCAAGTTCGTGGAAGAAGGTTCTCACTTCCTCGTACGGAATGAGGAGCGGTTCGCCGGCGAATATTTCTGTTGGCCCTCGTGCCAACGCCAATCCTTTGCTTGTAATCGTATCTCTGAACTTCGATTGTGACGGGAAGTGAGTCAGGAGAGCAATGGACGGAGGAGAGCGAGTGCTGCGCAGACGAAGTGGGTAATTCGCAGATCCAGGCTTGCCTTCTCTTGATATCAGGTCGAAGTATGTATTTCCGAGATATGCATTGGTCTTGTCGTCGATGAATTCTACTTTGAAGACGTGAGGATGCCATAGTTCAGATTCGACGCCGGAGACGATTTCCATCCTCACACCGAATAATGTGTACCACAGCATCTGAGCGGCCTTAAAAGTGTTCTCCAGCGTGAAGTACTCCTCCAATGAGCTCGAGGGGTTGCCAGATGGAGAAGAAAGCGGAGCAGAGCGACGGTTCATTCGCGATTCAGTATGGACTCTATCCTGATAGTATTCGAGGTCCCATTGGTTGATTTGTGTAGACCCAACGTGTTTTTGCTTCGATTCAGAGAGAATGGCAAGTTCGCGGGAGACTTTCGGCGACAGATGAGAATGAAGTGAATCCAAGAAGCCGAAGATTTCGCCCGGTGTTTTGAGAGACCGGTGCCATGCGTAATAGTGTGAGTAAGACGGGAAGCCTAGATGCGAAGCAACGGTATGGCGTGTGCGAAGAAGGTGTTCGGTAGCCTCAAGCACCTTTGGATTGTGATTCCAACAAACTTCCTTCCTGACATCTTCATCTGCGACTGATTGTAGGATAGACCTCTGAAGTGAATGGTTACCAGTATTGATGATGAGTTTGCCAGGAGAACCGTTGGGCAGCGACCGAGAGATGTGCGGCGGGATGGACTTGACCTCGACTTCAATTTTGCGACCATGCTGCGGCAACATCGCAGCTTTTCGGAACTCTTCGATGGCATCATACAACTGAGACTGAAGTTCAGCATGCTTTTCCTTCTCAGACTCAGGTAGTAGAGATCCTTGATGTTCAAATTCGACCAAAAGTTGTTCTGCGACAGCGGACTCTTCCTCGTTCAACTCCTTTCGCCTCTCATACGCGTATCTCGTCGCCTTTTCCAGCATCGGGTCTTGGTTCAACGCAACAATAGCCTCTTGAATCGTTCTAACTGCATTTTCTGCTGATTGGCCCATCTTCTTGTCCGAAATCACCGAGTGAATGAGCTCACATGGATCGCACACTTGACAGACCAAATCCGAGATTTCATCGAGAGCATGCACAACCTAATACAGAAAAAGCGATGTCAGGCATGTTTTCAATAGTGTTGAAATGGTTCTACTCTTGATATAAGGGAGTGAAAAGCAAGAATGAGGAGGGACATACTTCTGAAGCAGAAAGTTGCTCATACTGCTGCAAGCGAGAGACCTGGGTCCCGCATTGGGTCAAAACATCCTTTGTCATGGTAGTTATATCGCGAGGAACGTGTATTTCAAGTCCGCAAATCCCATGTTTGGCAACAGAAGGTCGAACAATCACCTCGGGCAAGGTAGGGGCTGCAGTGGCTTTGGATCGCACTTGTGGTCGAGATAGATGTGTCCAACATCGATGAGAGAAGGATCTACGAGAGAGTCCTAGCATGTCATAGGGGGAGAGCGAAGAAGGGATCGACTGCCGAGCAAGCAAGAGGATATCGCTTGGGGGCTTCAGTTCTGCGCCGGTAGTCCTCCCTTTGCTGAACTGGGTGACGCCTGTCTCCTTCCAACGGTACGTCTTCTGCATCTCCTACGAGGATTTTCATCAGTCTCCTCAATCAGTTTCCCGATATACCTCATGGTAAACTCGGAAATGCCCCAAACACGTTTGAACTCGAACTCGAAGTGTTGTCCGCCCGTTTTCCTGAGATCTGTTGCTTCTCTTTTCCTCCTTTGTGGTGTATCACAGTTCATGCTTACCGTTATGATCGTGTTCATGTGTATGCCATCGCAGTGCATCACTGGTGAAGGGACGTAGGTGCCGTTTTGTGCCCGGCTCCCGAGATGGCTCACACACAGCTGCGGGTTTTAGCGTTCCTCCTCGTCTGCGTGGCGTTTCTCCATTGTCATGTTGCGTCTATCAGTATTTTGGAACAGGAAGGCGTAGCTATGGTCCTCTCCTCTTGGCCTGCACTTCGAGAATTGTCCAGCAACGCCTGGAACGATTCCTTATCTTTGGCGTGTGCTTTCCAGGGTGTTACCTGCACTGCTTGGTCATCGAATGACACAACCATTACAAAGCTGTACGTGTGTTCTATGTTAGTCCTGTTCTGCGTTAACTAGTCGATCTAACTCTAGAAACTGCCTTTGAACTAGCAACTTCAACACGCCTCTGCCCTACCCCATGATTGACATATGGGACCACTTTCCCAACATGGACACATTGTACGTCAGCATTTGTTGCCCTTTCATTGGACTACACGTTCAACATGGCTGACAATACGATGCGGAAATAGCAATCTCATATCTAGCGTGACAGGATCCTTTCCTCGGACGCTCTTCAATAGCACATCAATCTCCTTCATGTACGCCAATGGAATCTTTGCTGGACTTCCAACTTCTCACCTTGCGAAAGCGTATCTGACCGGAGTATCGTTTCAGTTCTCTCTCATCTTCTGGTCTTTATGGCCCCTTGCCAGGCAACATTGGAGAAGCAACCAACTTAAAGACTCTGTGCGTTACTATTAACACCATTTGGAGACTGCATCAAGGACTATCACTGACGTTTGGGACATCGGAAAGTTTGATCAAGAGCACTCCCATCAATGGATCATTACCGACATCTCTATCATCTCTTAGTAATCTAGAACTACTGTATGTATCAGCGCTTCAACATCCATCCCCCAGTTTGGCAGCACTCCCAGCCGTTTGCTAACAAACGAGAATACTCTTTCCAGTGCGATTGACAACACTTACTTGCTGGGTCAGATTCCGACCTTTGAGAACATGACATCTCTCGATATTGCGTACGTTCTCTCCCTCACGTCTTCGTTTTCGTTGGAGTACCGTCCTTTCGACCGATCGTTTCTCGCTCTCTGACACTCCTCTTCTAGCATCCTTACACGGTCTCTTTTCACTGGAAACCTGCCCACATTGCCACCACAAAGATTGGCACTGCTGTACGTCGAGTAGGAAGGGAAGAGAACCAACAGTCTCTGGTACTGACTCTCAACATTGCCTCCTTCTCCTCTTCCCCTGTATGCTTCTTTCTAACGCTCCTTGTCGTATGATCGACAATGGCATACAGAAATCTCTCGGATAACTACATCGGAGGCAACATTCCAGCCCAATACTCATACGCAGCGGACCGACTGTCTCTCTCCAGCAACCGTCTGTCTGGTGTAGTGCCTCGCTTCTCCCCGCGTTTGCAAGTCCTCGAAATCGATTATAACCACTTGGATTTGTGCGAATCTCCATTCGTGTGGCTGCAGCCCGCATGGTTCGTCTCGGAACGTTGTGCTTAAAGTTCCCTACCTTCAACACCTCCTCTTGCAATTGCATACGTGCTGACAGCCACCTTACCCTCTTCGTTCTTTTGAACACATGCAGTATGGCAGGATACCAAGACAATTTCGCAACTTGCAGTGCATGGCCCTCCTGTATCGTCGGTGGCACTCTCTGCAACGTTCCCTCCTCCTGCGCTCCAGCATGCACCCCTCCTACTCCAGCCTCCAATTTCGACTGTATTCATGGTCAATGGGTGGCTTCTGTCACAAATGACATCCCATCACTGTCAGTGTCAGGGGAAGTGGTCGTGATAGGCGAAGTGAATCTCGGCACAGTGTACTACTCGACTCTTGCCTCTACTCTAATCTTGGAAGGCTGTGGATCTGTTATCGATGCTCTTGTATTCACGATATCTTCCTCAGAATTGGCTGCTCATCAAGGTCTGACTACTGTGAACGTCCCTCTTTCCACCACGTGTCCAAACAAGAACATCACTGGAGTTCCCATCGTCATTCAAACATCAGATCAGTGTAGAAAGGCGAACTTTTCGGTTGATGTCTCGAACCCCATGCAATTAGCGCTTATGGTAACTGTGAAGGACAAGTGCAATCACATGGCGCTTTGGTGGTACATCGTAGCCGGTCTCTTAGGCGTTCTATCGACTCTCTGTGTGCTTTGGTTCGTCTTTTGGAAATGCAAATGCTTCAGGAGAGGATTGACTGGAGTCTACCACAAGTTGAGTCGACATGTGGAGCCAGAAGAGCACGAGATGGAGGAGCACCATTCGCCTTTGACTGGGCCGATTAAGAAGGCGCACAAGAAGCCAGCGAAGAAAATGAAGAATAAGGAGTCCAAAGAAGAGGAATCTCCCCCAGAATTACCAACTGATGCCACCGAGGAACACGCAGTGTAGTGGAGTGCAGCACTTCGAACGCATCGCGTTTTCTGGACTTCTCGCAATTTCACATCATCAAATTGGGCGTATTCCGATGCGACGAGCCGTTAGATCTTAGTGGCATGCCATGTCCGATGCTGTTACTGAAAATAGAACCCACAGCATCGCGTGTGTTTCGGGTTTCCGGACATCTCACACTGTCCAGTTTCCTTCGCCTCTTGGGGTTCTCTTGGCCCGCACTGCTCAATCCCTCTCGGAATAGAGCTCTAGTACCCGAATTTCCGGGAGCGGCAGCTGGAATTAGAGTATGCTGGTGGCACTCACTGGATGGATCTGTGTTCCGGAATTCGGCTGTTTCCTCTCCCCTGACGAGCCAGTATAGCCAGAAACATGACACTCATTGATGTTCCAGATGATTGAAGCAGGAATATCGCGTTGATGGGGTGAATCCGAGTGCTGATGGGGCGCCTCCCAATTCTCCAAACACTTCCAACGATTGGGAAAAGAAGGCGTCGCAGAGGGCGCGTTCTTCGAAAGGGCGCTGCCTCAATTCGAGCTCGACTTCGATCCAGTGCAGGCCCAAGTTGACTTGTATCCACCTCTGGACTTTGTTGTTGTTGTGGCTTTCCGTTATTGATTGGAATTTGGTCGCGAGTATTGCAACGAAGTGACGTTTGACGAGCAACCGTCTTGCCTTTGTGTTTTGGAACTATGGCTGATAACGAAAGCGTTTTGAGTGTGGTGCTGGATATTGGATCGCATACCACTCGAGCAGGGTTTGCAGGTGATGATGCACCTCGAGCGTTGTTTCCAAGTGTGATAGGTCGTCCGAAGACTTTCGCAGGCATGGTTGTTGGCCACCGCGATTCTTACGTTGGTGACGAGGCACAAGCGTATCGTGGTAACCTCAAGATGACTAGTCCCGTGAAGAATGGTATCGTGCAGAATTGGGATGACTACGAGAAGCTGTTGCATCATACGTTCTACAATGAGCTCCGGATCGCGCCCGAGGAGCGTTCGGTGCTCTTTTCTGTTCCCGTGTTCAATCCAACTGCGAATGAGCAGAAGATATCGCAAATCATGTTTGAGACGTTCAGTGTTCCGGCATGTGCAGGTGTGTTGTCTCCCGTGTTGAGCTTGTATGCTTCTGGTCGTGGCACCGGCGTCGTTGTGGACATTGGCGAGGGCATGACTCAAATCGTGCCTCTTTGGGAGAGCGCAATCATAGATGAGGCAATCATTCGAGTGGATATGGGTGGAGAGACGATGACGAACTACATGAAGAAGCTGCTGACCGAGAGATCTCCCGGCTTTGTCGACATGCCAAGTGCCCGCCATTGGGCCGTGGATAAGCTGAAGCAATCGTGTGCCCTTGTTGCGCTTGACTACGATGCGGAAATGCAAAACTACGCCACCTCCTCATCACAGCACATGGAGTACCAATTCGAGGATGGAACGTCGCATCGACTCTCAAACGAACGCATCCGCTGTGGCGAGTGCCTCTTCCAGCCGAAGCTCGTAGACATGGAGAACATGGGACTCTCAAAGCTCGTTTACAAATCCATACTCAAGTCGCCATTGGACACGCGCAAGGACTTTTTGGGCAACATCATCCTCTCTGGTGGCACCACACTCACCCCTGGCATCGCCGAACGACTCTCGAAGGACGTCACCGCACTCGTACCACCCACTCAGCGCGTCAAGGTCATCGTACCTCCGGAGAGGAAGTACATGACTTGGATCGGCGGCTCCATCGTCGCCTCTCTCTCTTCCTTCAACAAGACATGGTTCACCAAGGAGCAATACGACGAATGTGGACCCTCACATATACATCGATGGGGATGCGTCGCGACAACGCAATTCCAACCCAAAGGATACTAGGCGTCTCGCCTTGTTGGCACCGAGCCCTCTCCTCCTCTCTTCTACCTTCTTTCCCATCCCAACCCTCTACTTATCTCCACTACTACTTGGCCAATGACAATCTACGATCTTGCTTGAAACGCACCATCTTGTACCCTCTCTCCCCTCATTCGAATCGCGACACCCATCCCATGTACATTCCTCCTCAATAACACTCTCTCTCGTCCTGCTCTGGACAATTCTTCCAAACTCCTTTGAACAATACCTTTCATTCCGTTACTGAGAAACGAGGTGACTGAAGCATCTCTTGGGTCGGATGGCTCAACCTCCAGAGGCGCAAACCAGGGCTCTCCATTTCTGCAGATCGTTCGAAGCAATCAATAGCTCTGAGGGTTGGCAGCGGCGCTCCTGCTGAACAATGATGCTCCCTCTCAGTGCTTGTCAGGCTTGTTTACGAGATGAGTGCCATCACCAATTGGTTCTCTGCCGGTTCTGATGCTCAAAAACATGATGTAGTCGAGTTAGAGACTCGTGGAGAGGGCGAACATGATGTCGCGAACGAGCACGAGCAGAAGCTGCTTCCAGATATGACAGACGAGGAGATTGATCGCATGAAGTTGGAGAAGGCTAAAGCGGTGAAGCGTCAACAGGTATGTGTTGCCCCTTTGGTGGCGTTTGGAGTGCGAAACGAGACCATGTTTTTCCTTGTGTCCAGTTCCACCATTCTCAAGGCTGCTACAGCGTTTCCTTCGTTGATTTTGGCTCTCCTTTCAGAAGCACAAATGTGCTAACCCCTGTTCTTGATCGGTATAGTTGGATATCATCCTTAACTCAGAGACCTCCATCGGTGCAACGCTCGCGAGTTTGAAGAGGGCGCTCCGACACTACGAGAAGGAGAAAATGGACCTGTATGCGAAGCGTCAGAAGTATCGCATCGTTGTTGCCAACTACAAAGGACCCCCCAACGACGAGAAGCTGGAAATGATCAAGCAGATCCTCCACAAGGACCTTCCAAAGCTGATTGATGAGATGGACGACCGCATCATCAACGGCCACACGCAACTCGCTTCTCTGGAGAGACAACTCGAACACTTGCGCACACAACGTCTGAAGGCTGAGAAGGCATACAAGAAGATGTTCGAGCCGATGCTAGAAGGCGATCTGGAGGCTGGAATGGAGGACGAGGAAGACGATCCGGAGCAGATCGGCAAGAACGTCTCCATCGAGCACATTCTATCCAAGTACGACCCTATCAACTACCCCCCTGCCTTGCCTGCCTCTCAACCAAAGGACTCTTACGATACCAGCAGTGATGACGCCGAATCAGATGCGCAATCCTCAAATCCGTTGGTCCGAGTTCCAGCCGACCTTTCAATCCATCCAGAGCCTCACATTGCTCTCTCTCCAGACTCTGCTCGCTCCAACCCTACTGCCTCATCATCTACTGCCGATCACGATGCCCGTTTAGAAGCTGTTCCTTTGGATTGAAGAAGAGTCAAAGGACGGACGCTTTAACCACCCTCGCACCACGCTCGACGTCCAGCAGCCTTCTGTCACCGTGTAATTTGTGGAAATGTACTCTTTCGTATCGATTCATCGTTGTACTTTACTGAGACTTATGCCCTTCGAGTCCACT
>Ga0307375_10005759_pt1 | contig 11560 bp, 9 predicted proteins | sample TR1MG_FD_202531 | JGI IMG/M metagenome (GOLD analysis project Ga0307375, IMG submission 202531) | Soil microbial communities from Risofladan, Vaasa, Finland - TR-1 | ecosystem: Environmental > Terrestrial > Soil > Coastal area > Acid sulfate soil | place: Finland: Risofladan, Vaasa | collected... | reverse complement strand
TATGTATCGCGGCGCCGACCGCGACCAGCGGCTGCTTGAACAGGCGCGCAAGGAAGGGTCGCTGGTGCTCTATACCTCGCTGGCGCTCAAGCAATCGCAGCCCTTGGCCAAGGCCTTCGAGAAAAAATACGGCGTCAAGGTGGAACTCTGGCGCGCGCTCAGCAGCGACGTCTTGCAGCGGACCATCGCCGAAGGCCGCGCCGGGCGTTACAGCGTCGACGTGGTCGAAACCAATGGTCCGGAAGTGGAAGCGATCGGCCGAGAAAAATTGCTCTCGGAATTCTACAGCCCCTATTTTGCCGATTTGCCGGCGTCCGCAATTCCGCCGAGTCGCATGTGGGTGACCGACCGGCTGGAATTTTTTGTGGTCGCCTACAACACCGCCATGATCAAGCGCGCGGACATTCCGAAGAGTTATGAAGGATTTCTCGACCCGAAATGGCGGGGGAAGATCGGCATCGAGGCGACCGACAGCGAATGGATGGCGGCCATCGTGGAAAAATGGGGCGCCGAGCGCGGCATGAAATTCTTCCGCGCCCTGGCAGCGATGAGGCCGGACATGCGCAAGGGGCATATCCTGCTGGCGCAAATGGTCGCTGCCGGCGAGGTGCCCGTCGCGCTCTCGGCCTATAACGCCAATGTCGTGACCTTGAAGCGGCGCGGCGCTCCGATCGACTGGATCCCGGTCGATCCGGTCGTGGGCCGGCCGCAGGGAATCGGTCTCGCCCGGCACGCTCCCCATCCGCACGCGGCGCTGCTGTTTGCCGATTACGTGCTGTCGCCGGAAGGACAGCAGTTGCTAAGCTCGATGGGTCGGGTGCCGGCGAGCCTCAAAGTAAAAAGCGATATGAACAATTTTCCCTACGTCATGATCAACCCCGCAACGGTGCTGGACGAAAACCAGAAATGGGAAGACCTGTGGGATAAACTGTTCCTCAACAAATAGACGGTCTCCACCGCGGCGTTAATCAGAAAGCAGGGAAATGGCGATGGCAACGATGCCGCAAAACTGGCTGGGCCTGGTGCTGGTGGTGTTCATTCTGGGCATGAAGCACGGCATGGATCCGGATCACCTGGCCACCATCGATGGCATGACGCGCTTCAATGCGCAGCGCCGGCCGCGTTTGTCGCGCTGGTCCGGCTTCCTGTTTTCACTGGGCCACGGCCTGGTGGTGACGCTGGTCGCCGCCAGCGTCGCGCTCACCGCCAATAAATGGTCGGCGCCCGCCTGGCTGGAGGCTTTCGGCGCCTGGGTATCGATCGTCTTTCTGCTGCTGCTGGGCGCCGCCAATCTGCGCGAGGTGCTGCGTGCCGCGCCGGATCAGCCGGTGCCGCCGGTCGGCCTGAAAGGGCGCTTCCTGCGGCGCTTTTCGGAGACCAGCCATCCGGTGGTGATCGCCGCCGTCGGTGCCGCATTCGCGCTGTCCTTCGACACCGTCAGTCAGACCGCCCTGTTCTCGATGGCAGCCTCGAATCTGGCGGGCTGCCTGTTCTCCGTCGCGCTGGGTGCGCTGTTCATGGTCGGCATGATGGTCACCGATGGCCTGAACGGACTCTGGGTCGCGCGCCTGTTGCGCCAGACCAACCGACGCGCGTTGATCGCGTCGCGCGTGATGGGCTTGTCGATCGCGTTCCTGAGCATCGCGATTGCCGGACTCGGCATGGCCAAGTATTTTGCGCCGGCGGTCTCCGCGACGCTCGAAGACGCCAGCTTGTTGATGGGCGTAGGATTGATCGCGATCCTGTTGGCAAGCTTCGGCCTGGCGCTGCGCCTGTCGCGCCGCGCACCGGCCATCTAGCCCGATGGCCTTGAACGTGAACTTGCGCGTTGATATACTGCGTTCCGCATAACAGAAACGGAGTCCATTGATGGAGCGTAAGACCAGTTCGGCCAAAAAGCCGAAAACACGACTCTCGTCGGTCGCCAACGCCATACGCCTGATCAGGGCGTTTTCAGACATCGAGTACGAAATCGGTATCACCGACCTGGGCAAGAAGCTGGTTTTGCCCAAGAGCACCGTGCATCGACTGGCCAGCACGCTCATCGATACGGGAATGCTGGAGCAGAATGCCGAAACCGGGAAATACCGGTTGGGACTGGCAGTATTCGAATTGGGTTCACTGGTGCGGCGCAAGATGGATTTTTCCAGCGTGGCCAAGCCGTTTTTGATGGCCTTGCGCGAGAAGACCGGCGAAACGGTGCATCTGTCGATCCTGGATCAAAGCAGCATCGTCTTCATCCATAGTCTCGAGAGTAAGCAGGCGGTGCGTATGACGCTCGATGTCGGGATGCGCAAACCGGCATACTCGACCGCGGCGGGCAAGGTGATGCTGGCGTTCCAGTCGCCCGCCAGGCTTGAGCGGCTGTTCGCCGCCGGCCTGAAGGAACGGACCTCCAACACCATCGTTGATCCGGAAGCGTTCCGCCAGGAACTGGCGACCATCCGGGTCCGGGGCTATGCGACCGCCAACGAGGAAAACGAACTGGGCGTACGCAGCTTGGCAGCGCCGGTGCGCGACAATTCGGGTAACGTGATTGCCGCCACCAGTATCGCCGGACCGGCGCAGCGACTGACTAAAAAAGTATTGACGTCGTTTGCGCCGGATGTCATCAGCGCCGCCGACGCCATTTCGACTCGACTGGGCTATCAGCCGATCCTGGCAAGTCGGCTGCACCGCGTTAACTGAAGCTATCCCTGGCGCGGCTGCCGCGACTGGTCATACAACGGTGGTGCCTGTCTCGATGCGCAATGACCCACGCAAATACATGAAACGGGAAATCAAGTGTCTAAATTGAGATTGAGTTTTGGCTGCTGGAATTATGATCGTACCCGTAGCCTGCTGGAAGAGCGGGTGCGGGCCGATGGCATCGACCTCAACTACCTGAACATGCCGGTCGAAGAGACGTTTTTCCGCATGCTGCGCAATCGCGAATTCGATGTCGCCGAAATGTCCCTCTCGTCCTACACGGTATCGCTCTTCAAGGACCAGTCTTTTATCGCGATTCCGGTTTTTCCGTCGCGCTATTTCCGTCATTCCTGCATCTACGTGAACGTCGACAGCGGCATCAGGGAGCCTAAGGATCTGATCGGAAAACGCGTCGGCAATCCCGAATACCAGATGACTGCGCCGGTGTGGATCCGCGGCGTTCTGGCGGACGAATACGGCGTGCCGGTCAATAGCGTCACCTACTGCACCGGTGGCGAAGAGGAGCCGAATCGCCCGGAGAAACTCAAGCTGGACCTGCCCGCCGATATCCGCGTCGAGCCGATCGGCCCGACCAAGACCCTGTCGGCGATGCTGGCCACCGGCGAAATCGATGCCTTATATACGGCGCGCATGCCTTCGTCGTTTCACGTCGGCGGCGGCAAGGTCCGGCGCTTGTTCGAGGACTTCGTGCCGGTCGAACAGGCGTATTTTCGCCGCACCGGAATTTTCCCGATCATGCATACGGTGGTGATTCGCCGCGATATCTACGAGCAGAACCGCTGGGTGGCGCAATCGCTGTATAAGGCCTTCTGCCAGGCGCAGCAGGAAACCTACCGCGACCTGTATGAGACCGCGGCGCTGAAGGTGATGCTGCCCTGGCTGACCGCGCACGTCGAAGAGGCGCGGCGCGAGATGGGCGACGACTTCTGGCCCTACGGTTTCGAGCGCAACAAGGCAACGCTTGCGACCTTTCTGCGCTACTCGTTCGAGCAAGGCTTGTCAAAACATCTATTGCAAGCGGAGCAGCTGTTCGCACCGGAAACGCTGGAATCCTTCAAGATCTGAATTACCCTGGCTTATGTGTCTGCCATAGCCTTTTCCGGAAGCGGCCATGCCGAATAACGACGACAATCAGCCAAAGACCGTGCATCGCCTGGCCGACCATCAATACGGCCAACAATTCAATCACGTCCACGAAAAGGGCGAGGATGCCGACCACGATCATGACGATTTCGATTCGAGCGGCGCGCTCGAGGACAATCCGATCTGGCAGCAGGATAACGTCGCGCTGGTCAGCGTCGGCATCGATATCGGTTCGTCCGGGACCCAAGTGATTTTTTCGCGCATCAAGCTGCGCCGGATGGGCGAAGACCTGTCGAGCCGCTATTTGGTGGTTTCGCGCGAGACGCTGTTCCAGTCGGAGGTCGCGCTCACGCCCTATCAGAGCGAAACCCGCATCGACGAAGCGGGTCTGGGGGCAATCATCGACCAGGCCTACCAGGCGGCGGGCTTGCATCCGGACGATATCGACAGCGGCGCCGTGATCCTGACCGGCGAAGCGCTGCGCCGCGAAAATGCCGAGGCGATTTCAGGCGTGCTGGCCGAGCAGGGCGGTGAATTTGTCTGCGCCACCGCCGGGCATCACATGGAATCGATGCTGGCGGCCTACGGTTCCGGCGCCGCACGGGTGTCTCACGATGCCGGCAAGCGCGTCCTGAATATCGATATCGGCGGCGGCACGACCAAACTCGCGATCGTCGAAGCCGGCAAGGTGCTGAAGACGGCTGCCATTCACGTTGGCGGCCGTCTTCAGGTGACCGATGCGGCCGGGCGGATTGTCCGCCTCGATCCTGGCGGCAGGTACTTGGCCAGCCAGGCGGGCTTCGACTGGAAACTCGGCGACGAAGTGCCCCCCGGCGCGCTCGAACAACTGGCGGAGTCAATGGCTGACACGCTGATCGCGGCGGTCGTGATGCGCCCGACGCCGGATGCGCTGGCGCCACTGTACCTGACCGAGCCCTTGGCGGATTTCGGACCGATCGAGGCGGTGATGTTTTCCGGCGGCGTGTCCGAATATGTGTATCAAAGAGAGCTTCGTGACTTCGGCGACATGGGCCGATTGCTGGGGGCCGCGCTCAGGCGCAGGATCGACGCCGGTGGGCTGCCGTGGCCGGTACTGCCGGCCGGCGAGTGCATTCGGGCGACCGCGCTGGGGGCCTCCGAGTACTCGGTTCAACTGAGTGGCAACACCACCTATATTTCCAGTCCCGGGCAGTTGCTGCCGCGCCGCAATCTGCAGGTGCTGCAACCGCTCTGCGAACTCGCCGAGGAAATCGATGCGGAGCAGCTGGCGCAGGCAATTCGCGACCACTATGCGGCCTTCGACCTGAGCGAAGGCGACAGCGAGGTGGCGCTGGCGTTTCGCTGGAGCGGTGCGCCGTCATACCAGCGCATTGCCGCGTTTGCGTCGGGCATAGCCAGGGCGATGACCAAAACAATTGCCCAGGGCAAACCGCTCTATCTGGTGCTTGACGGCGACCTGGCGCATACGCTGGGGGCGCTGCTGCGCGACGAAATGCAGATCTCCTGCGAAATTCTGGTGATCGATGGCGTCGTCTTGTGGGACTTCGACTATATCGATCTGGGGCGGATTCGCATGCCGTCGCAGACGGTGCCGGTCACCGTCAAGTCGCTGGTGTTCGGCCAGGATCCGCGCATGTCGCTCGAACCGCCGCCTATTGAACCGAAATATCGTCCGCATGTTCACGGCCACGGTGAGCCGCACAGCCATGATCATGGCTTTGGCTCCGGACAGCACCATCACCACGGCAAGCCGGAAATGAAATAAACCACCGTCTTGCTTCACGTATTGCACCCACTCCGGTGAAAAGGTCGGCCAGATCCCTGCTGCAAATGCTGTAGACATTATGATCCCGGCTATGTTGAGGAATATTCAGCAACCCAGGGCGATAGTCCATTTCGTGGAATCATAATGATTCCGCAGCTATTAACGAACAGTTGATTTATTCGTAATATCCCCCTTAGCTTCTGGGAAGCAGGAGCCGCAGCAGCGCACATTGAAATGGCCTGCTCAAATCATTCCGGTTCGCCGCAGAATTACCTCTTTGCCTAGGGAGTCTCCATGACTTTGGAGGAAGCAAAGCAGAAAATAATTGATGCCGGCCTGATCCTGGAAGCGGAGGGACTAGGTGATCTGACCCGCGGCCATATCTCCGTGCGGGTGCCCGGAGATCCATCCCTCTTTTTCATGAAGCCACATAGTTACGGCTTCGACGAAATCACGATGGAGAATATGGTCGTATGCAATCTCGCCGGCGAGAAGGTCGGCGGCGGGCGGCGCCACAGTGAGGTGTTCATCCATTCGGAAATCTACAAGACGCGTCCGGAGGTAAACAGCGTCATCCACGCGCACCCAACGCACGCGGTCGCCCTTTCGGCGACGGGCAAGTCGCTGCGGCCGATCAGCCAGCCGAGCGCCGCTTTTTCGGATGGCCTGCCCTATTTCAATGGCACCATCAATCTGATCCGCAGCCAGGAGATGGGTGCCGCTGTCGCGCGGGCGCTCGGCGCCAGCAAGGCGGTACTGATGCGCAATCACGGCGTGGCGCTGGTCGGGGCGACGGTGGAAGAGTCGACCATCCTGGCAATCATGCTCGACAACGCCTGCAAGATTCAACTGCTGGCGGAATCGGCCGGCGGAATCGGCGAGGTGTTCGGAGACGAATGCATCAAGGAGCTGCATGACGACATCACCAGACCGGAGCAGTACGTCATCAATTTTGAATTCCTGAGGCGAAAGGTTTTGCGCTCAATGACACGATAGCAGCGAAGCACAGGCAGGTCCGGTACCATAAAATAACGGGGAGACAAGCATGAATGCGTTTTTAAGAGCGACAGCTTTGATGCTTTTGGTGGGCAGCTATCAGGGGGCGAGCTTGGCCGCAACGTCGGCGAAAGGGGAAGTACCGGCTGCTGCAATTGCAATGTACCAGGGCGCCGACCGCCATGATCGTCTGGTGGCAGGGGCAAAGAAGGAGGGCGAGTTGACGGTCTATCATGCCTATCCGAATCTGACCGTGGCGCTGGCGGCTTTCTCCAAGAAGTACGGCATCAAGGTCAAGTCATGGCGCGCCGATTCCGAATCCATTCTGCAGCGCGTTATCACCGAAGCACGCGGCTCTCGAAACGTCGTCGACGTCGTGCAAAACAATGCGCCGGAAAACGAGGCGCTGCATCGCGAGAAGCTGTTGCAGGAGGTCTGGTCTCCATACCTGAGCGATCTGATACCCGAGGCTAGTCCCGCCCACAAGGAATGGGTCGGAATCACCATGGATGTATGGACCGCTGCCTACAACAGCAACGTCATAAAAATAGCAGATTTGCCGAAATCCTATCAGGACCTGCTTAACCCAAAATGGAAGAACCAGCTAGGTATCGAAGCCAATGACTACGGCTGGTTCGGCGCGCTGCTCGAAGCCTTGGGGGAACAACAGGGCCGAAAACTGTTTTCCGATATCGTCGCTACCAACGGGATCTCTTTGCACAAAGGCCATTCGCTGCTGACCACGATGGTCGCTTCGGGAGACGTGCCGCTGGCGCTGTCGGTTTATAGCTGGAATCCCGTGCAGTTGATGAAAAAAGGAGCGCCCGTCAAATTACTCCTGCTGCAGCCGGTACTGGCGCAATTCAGTACGCTAGCCATAGCCAAAAAGGCGCCTCATCCCTACGCGGCTGCGCTGTTCTACGATTACCTGGTGAGCGATGAGGGCCAGCAACTTTTGGCCAAGCTGGATTATGTCGTTACCAGTAAAAAAATCGCCAGGCCCTTCGGCAATGGTGCAATCAAATTCGTCGATCCCGGGCGGGCGCTGGACAATCAAGTCCGATGGACCAAGGAGTTCAACGATATCCTGGTCGACAGTCAGGAAAAATGAGTTGAAGTGAGGCTCGACGCTCTCTTGCCAGACATGAAATCCGTCGTTCAATGGTGACCACTGGTAGAAATGAGCCTTGTCCGTGTGGCAGCGGCAGGAAGTTCAAGAAGTGCTGCGGGTTGGTGATACCCGTCGCCGCTGCCCTTAGCCCGGGCGGGGGGCGGCGCAGTTGCGGCGAGTGCACCGCCTGTTGCGACGGGTGGCTGGCGGGCACTATTTACGGCCACGAAATGAAGCCAGGCGTTCCATGCCATTTTGTCACGGCGGGGGGCTGTAGCATTTATGAGCGCAGACCGGAGTCGCCGTGTCGCAACTTCGTCTGCGCCTGGGCGGAGCAAAACAGCCCTTTCGCCGCTGCCTTTCGGCCGGATCTGCTGGGGGTGATCATCATCAAAACCGCGTGGCGCGGTCGTGACGCCTATCTGTTACGGTCGGCCGGGCGCGACCCATCTATAGAGTTGCTCGCCTGGATGCAGCGCTTCAGCGAAACGACGGGGCGACCGTTCTTTTACGAAGCAGCGGGCGAGAAGTTCGGCTTCGGGCCGCCGGCTTTCCAGCAGGAGATGCTGGATCGCGCCAGCCGCAACTTGCCGCTGTGGTGACCGATCAGCGCAATATCGCCGCAGGCCGCCCATGCCGTCGGGCTCAGGCCAGCGGAATATTGAACTGGGACATGTTCACCTTGACGCCGCTTTTCTGCGTCGCCTCCGCGTAAAGTTGCGCAATACGCGGCGACTGGTCTTCATATTCGATCTGCGCGCCACCCTTTTTCACGCTGGTTGAAACGCCGCCAAAGAGCGACTTGCGCTTGCTCTCCGTGAACGGGTAGCGAGAACTGCCGAACGCCGTCGCCAGATAGCGCGCGGGCGTGGCGCCAGTATTGAAATGCTGATGAAACATTTGATCAGGCGGTGCGAATACGGTGCCGTGCTTCCAATCGACGCGTACGAACTCCTGCTCGCCTTCATACCACAGCAGCGAATAACCCTGTCCGGTCACGCACATCACGTGGAAGTCGGCGGCGTGGCGATGGCCCTTCTTGTAAGTCCCCACCGGCATTTCGGAAATATGCGCATGCATGGTTCCATCCGCCAGGACGAACATGATGTTCTTTCCGCCGGCGCCACGGTCGGCCCAGTCCTTCAATTCAATCGCGCCGAGGTCCGGTACGAAGTTGGTTTCCCACAAATGATTGCCGGGACGAACCGGGATGAAGTCGCCCTCGCCGATGAAGTACTTGTCGCCGCCCATACGCTCGCTGAAATTCCAGGGATTGCTGAACACGAACTGGTCGTTGTGGAACATGTTCAGAACTGCCGGCAAGTTCGTCGTGCAAACGATCCTCGCGCCCGCGGAGCCGCTGCCGTTGAAGTGGCGATACTCGGCATTCAAGGGGATCGCGAACAGGCTGCCCGGGCCCCATTCGAAGCTGTGCCTGCGTCCGTCAGACGACACGATCGACGTGCTGCCGTGTCCGGACAGCACATAGATGACCTCTTCGTACAAATGGCGCTGTGGCGCCGTGGCCTTACCCGGATCGAGCTCCAGAACGAACATGGAGATGAAATCGCCGCGCCCCTTCAGGTGCACGGCGGCGCCCTTAGCCTCGTAGCGAGCCCAGGGTTTGAGCGGCACTGCGAACAAATCGATGCCAAAGTCCTCGACGACGGTAAGATCCTCACGCTGTACCCATTCGAGATAGGGGTCTCTCATCAGATTGGGCGTCGGTGCATCGCTCATGTATTTCTCCTCTGGAAAAATGACGGCACGGTCAACAGCTTGCCGGGAACAGCAGTGACTTGATGACAATGGGCACGACATTGGCCGGCTTCAGCAGCCGGCCGATATCGACATAATCCAGCTCCTGCAGTTTTACGCCGTCGATCGAGATTACCGGCCGCCTCACCTTCAGTTCGTCCGCAAGAATATGGCCCAGGGTCTTGCCGACGTCGCCATCGATCATGAGAATCAGGGCTAGCTCGCTGGTATTGTCGAGCGCAGCCGCGAGCCCCTCGGCCAGGCTGCGCAAGCGCTGATAATGCGGTTCCCCGTGCCAGGGAAGCGCAAGCGCCACCGCCTGTTCCGCATCGAGGTCGGCGCGCTGCAATGCGGCGCGGACTTCATGCGCCACTTCAGCCGAAGAAAACGCGGTGTTTTGCGCCAGCGCCGGAAACACCACCGGAACGTTGTGCAAGGGAAGTCTGGCATCGTTGCCTATATGTATGGTCTTGCCGCTGACTTGCACCGTGAACTGCGAGGCGCCGATCACGGTGGCCCGGATGCCGTTGCCCGGATCCGTCAAGGGCGCCGCGATGCGGCCGTTGCCAAATGCCTTGGCGATCTTGTCCGCCAGCGGCTGGGCGATATCGCCGTAGGTCTTGGTCTCGCGGCCAAACAGATATTCGGAAACGCCGCCGGAAAAAGTGACCAGATGCGGACGCACCGTCATGTCAAGCGGCTCGGTCAGCAGCAAGGTTCGCGCCAATCCGGTCGGTGCCTCGCCGCGGATATAAGCGATCACCACTTCGGCCAAGCTTTCGATGAGGCGATCCCTGTCCGCGGCGGCGGGCTTCTCGCCCAGACGCAGTGTCACCCCTAGACTGTCAGCTGCTTGCTGCGCGGAATGGTCGAGTCGCGTCAGATTGTCGTCGACGTCCTGAACCATCAGGCGGCCGCCGACGGCGACGGCGCAGGTGCTGCGAACCTCACCATTCTGAAGCAGCGCGAATTTGGTGGTGCCGCCACCGAGATCGACATTCAGAACCGTCCGATGGGTGAGCCTGGAGCGCACTGCCGCACCGGAACCATGCGCGGCGAGCGTACATTCCAGATGGTGGCCTGCCGAAGCGCAGACGAATTTCCCGGATTCCGCGGCGAAGAGCTGCGCGATTGCCTGCGCATTGCTGCGCTTGATCGCCTCGCCAGTCAGGATCACCGCACCGCTGTCGATCGAATCGCGCTCCAGTCCCGCAGCTAGATAAGCAGCGTCGATAAAATCCTTCAGTCGCGCCGCATCGATCGTGTTGTCGGGCAAAAACGGAGTAAGCAAAATCGGCGATTTCCACAGGATCTTGCGGTCGACGACGAGGTAACTGCTCGACAGTAGTTGCGCCTTGCGCTGCAAATGCACGCGGGCAAACATCAGGTGCGAGGTCGAGCTGCCGATATCGATGCCGACGGTCGTCAATTCGACGTTATCACTCTTCCAGAAGAAATCCGCGAGGGCGGTTTTCTCCGCTTCGGTGTAATCGTGAAAATGAGCCCCGCCATCATCATGGCAGCGGACCGCTGGGTCGGAACGGAACGGACGGTCGAAGCCGCGACCATGAGCCGACATCTTCCTCCGTACTATGCGATCGGGGCTTGTTGACGCGAGCTTGAGCATGATGTGATCGATAGCCAGGAGGCGATGGTCGGAAATCGGGAGCGCGCTTGGGAATCGACTAGGTAAGCCGCTCCCCGTTTCGCGCGGCCTATTTCAGCAGGTAGCCGAATTTCTCCAGCGTTCTGCGCGCCAGCTCCGGGCTGGGCGTATTGACCTTCGGAAACTTGTCGCGCCAGGGGAAGGGACGGCAGGCGTCGATGATCGCGCGGGAGTTGGTGTTGTCGCCCCGGTCCTTTTGCTCCGGAGGGATGCGCGGATCGAGCGGCGTGCTCCAGGTGTTGGTGATGATGTCGATGGAAGTCGCCGGATCGGAGCGGGTCAGCAGCGCCCACATCAGTTCCTCCAGATTGCTCACGTCGATGTCATCGTCGACGACGACCACGTACTTGCCCGCATAGGCACCCGCGTGGCACATTGCCGCCACGTGGCCGGCCTGTTTGGCGTGACCGCCGTAGCGCTGCTTGATCGAAACCCCCAGCAGCATGCGCGAGCCGCCCACCTCGTGAGCCCA